>Ga0154742_1002_pt4 | contig 15603 bp, 10 predicted proteins | sample Rifle2008BG16ft_FD_105750 | JGI IMG/M metagenome (GOLD analysis project Ga0154742, IMG submission 105750) | Candidatus Aminicenantes bacterium RBG_16_63_16 | reverse complement strand
TGTTGCCCTTTCCCGTCAGGCGGGCGTCCTCGGCGGCTTGGCGCGCGGCGGCCACGACCGGCCGGTCCTCGGGCTTGACCCCGAGCTCCTTCATCAATAGCTCGGCCCTCTGGACTGTTTCCTTGTCGGCGAACCCCATGATGTATTCGCACGAATAGCGGAGGAAGCGCCGGATGAGCTCCTGCTTGGCGGCCTCGCGGATGGCCCCGTCGTCGGTGATAGCGAGCCCCGCCGAGTTGACCCCCATCTCGGTGGGAGAGCGGTAGATCGACTCCTGGCCGGTAATTTTTTCGAGTATCCGCTTGAGCACCGGAAAAATCTCCACGTCGCGGTTGTAGTTGACCGCCGAGACGCCGCAGGCCTCGAGATGAAACGGGTCGACCAGGTTGAAATCCCCGATATCCGCCGTGGCGGCCTCATAGGCGACGTTGACCGGATGCTTGAGGGGCAGGTTCCAGATGGGAAAGGTTTCGAACTTGGCGTACCCGGAATGGAGGCCCCGCTTATGGTCATGATAGAGCTGGCTGAGACAGGTCGCCAGCTTGCCGCTGCCCGGTCCCGGTCCGGTGACGATGACGAGCGGCTGGCTCGTGTCGATATGCTCGTTGGCGCCGTAACCTTCGTCGCTGACGATGAGGTCGATGTCGGTCGGGTAGCCCTTGGTGAACCGGTGAGTGTACACCCGGATGCCCCGCCTCTCCAGCTTGTTCTTGAAGACCCTGGCCGACGCCTGGTCCTCGAAACGCGTGATGACGACGCCCGTCACCCCGATGCCCCAGTCGGCCAGGTCATCGATGAGCTTGAGGGCGTCCACGTCATAGGTGATCCCGAAATCCGCCCTCACCTTCCTTTTTTCGATGTCGCCGGCATAAATGCAGAGCAGGAGGTCGGCCTTGTCCTTGAGCTTCTGGAGAAGCTTCATCTTGACGTTGGGATCATAGCCGGGCAGGACCCGGGCGGCGTGATAGTCGAAAAGGAGCTTGCCCCCGAATTCCAGGTAGAGCTTGTTGTGGAACGTGTCCACGCGCTTCAGGATGGCTTCCGTCTGTTGGGCGAGATATCGTTCGTTGTCGAACCCCGTTATTCCGTTGATCACCGGCGCCTCGCGTCCATAAGTCACTCCGGAAACTCTAACCTATGGCCGGCGCCCTGTCAACGTAGTGGACAGCGGGATGTTTCCGCCTCGCGGAGGCATGCCCACTCGTCTTCTATGATAGGGAAACGCAAGCACCCCCTCGCCTTTGCGGACTCTGACGGGGCCCGCTCAGACCGAGAGGGCGATCAACAGCTGAGCGGCAAAATAGGGCGCCAGCGTGAGCACCTCGGCTGCGCGGAACGGCTTCCGGAACCTCTTAAGGCCGTTGACAGAGTCCGAGAAAAGGAAAAGCAGACCTCCGAGGAGACAGAGTAGGCTCTTGGAATGATCCAGAGTCAAATAACGGCATACCCCCAACCAGGCCATCAGGACTGAAATGACCATGTAAGCCGCGACCGGAAGCCTCAACCGGCCAAGCCCGGGGCGAAGCACGAAAAAAACAACGGCGCCCCAGGCGCCGAGCGCCGCCAGCGCCGGGAGCGACAGCTTCCTGGTCCCCAGCGCGAAGGCGACGGAGTAGAGAATGTGTCCGGCGCCGAAGGCCGCCATCCCCTGCCGGAGCCTGTTTGCCGGGAGCATCAGCAGGATATCGCCGATCAGGCCGAAGCAGAGTCCCGCCAGGATAAGATACCCGTAGGCCTGGGAGGCGTCGGTCGCCCTGTCCAACGCCAGGGAGATGATCAGGATCATGGTCAGCGGCTTGAACGTGTAGTGGGAGAATCTTGACTTCTGGTAGGCCCCGGCGACGGCAAACGCCGCCGAAATGGTGATCACGATAATCGATAGCCAGAGGCTGAGGCCCATAGTATTGCCCCTCCTATCTTTTCAGGAGCGACGGGGCCCTGGTCCTGGAACGCGCCCCCGGCCTTCTCCGTGCCGGCATCTGTCTATTTCGCGGTCCCATGCATCAGCTTGAAGTCATCGAACAGGCCGTAGCCGACAGCGCTGTACTCCGAGCCCGGCGGATAGCCGCCGGCGGCGCCCTTCTGGAACATCCCCGGCCAGGCCGCCCCGAGCGACGGGTTGTTGTGATGCGGGCCGAGCATATTCTTGAGAGTGCCGAGGATTGTCACGGCGACGGTGTTTTTTCCGGCGCTCAGGAGGTCCGTGATGTCGGCCTCAAACGGTGGAAACGCCAGGAACCGGGCGGGCTTTTCGCCCACCCGGACCTCCGCTACCGAACCCAGCCAGTTGTCGAGCTTGACGAGATACCGCTCTTGGACCGCTCCCCGAGGGGCGACCTTATAGTTCTTGATATAGCTGACACCTCCCGAATAAAACGGCCTTCCCTGCTCCGGCCAGGCACCCAGGGCAAGCGGCCTCTGGGGGACTATCCGGAACCCCTTGGACTGGCTTTCCAGGGCGAAGTTCCCGAGAACATAGACCGCTTCGAGCTCGGTGAAGATCGTGAACGGCCGGCAGGCGAGCGTGATCCTGTTTTTTCCGGGATGGGCAAGCCGGCCCAGGTCGAAAACGCCGAAGCATTCATCCAGCCACCACTCGCCGGCCAGCGGCCCGGCTTCTTCTCCGTTGACCGAGACCTGATAGAGCTCCGGCCTCTCGACCACCAGGCGCAGCGAATCAAAATCCAGGCCCGGCGCCGCGTCAAACCAGAACGTCGCTTCGAACCCGGAATCGGGGGCGAACTTGTCCAGATCGAGGATGTTCGTTTTGTACTGGACGGCGCTGTCCCAAGGGTTGGCTTTGAGCCCGTGGTGCGCAAAGGTCCTGCGCTGGGCGTCATAAAAATAGAGGTCCTTCTCCAACCGGCCTCCCAGCTTGAGGTCGCAGTAGTCGATGGTCAGCACATTGGCCGAAGAGGGCTGGACATCGACCTGGGATTCGCCGGGAACCTCTTGCCAGTCCCAGGCGCTTGGCGCGGCGGGTTGACCTTTCGCCCGACCCAGACAATACAGCGCGCTTCCCCCGGGCGGAAGGTCGAATTTCACGGTAGCCCGGCCTTGTTGAACGGCGAAGGCGCAGGGGGCCGCGGCGCCCGTAAAAGGATCCCAGATCTCGGCCGACCTGCCTGGGGCGGTAAATCGCCCGCTCATGGATTTGTCGGGGCTGATATTCGCCAGGAAGACGAGCCGCGCGTCGGCCAACGTGCGCCGGTGGTGAAAGAACATGGACTTGTCGCCGTCGAGGTCGGCAAACTCGATATCCCTCGCCGTGACCCGGCCGAGCTCGGTTAGCCCATCGGCTTCCGGGAGCTGGAGCCAGTTCCCGGAGTGCTCGCTGGCCAAGCTGGCGGGTTGTTCAGAGGGTTTCCCGCTGACAAAACCCGGCGGGTCGACGACCGAAATGACGCGGCCGCCGGCGGCCAGATACCGTGACAGCAGGTCGACGGTGGGTGCTTCGAGGTTTTCCGTCCCCGGGGCGATCACGACGACATCGTACGTTCTCTCCCCCACGATCATCTTCCTGGATTCGGCGCGCCCATGGTTTCTGAGAATATCCTCGCTGGCCAGGTCGTACTCGATCTGGTCCGCTTCGAGCCCGTTGATAAAACCGGTGAACCGGTCGCCGATCGATTTCACCATGTCGGATTCGGTTGCCGGCGTAAAATACAGCCAGGCCGAGGTCGACGGCTCGAGGACCAGGACCCGGCTGACCTGGCGGCCGAGGCTCATGGCCACCGACAGGCGGCCCAGGTAATCCCCCATGACCTTGTAGGCGGGCCACCAGGGTTCGTGGTAGGAAAACGACTGCGGGTGGTCGCGCTTGCGGGCGCCCATGATCGTGATATAGGAAAGGTGCTGGTTGATGAAGTTGACGCCCAGGGCGAACTCCCAGTCCGCGATCCGTTTCTGGTCGGAAAACCTCAGGTCCCAGCCTCCGGCTCCGTAGGTCTCGGACATGGTGCGGGAGCGGCCGAGCTGGTTGGCGGCGCTCCGGATCTCCTTGGGAGGCCGGGCGTTGCCGAACTGGCCATGGGGACCGGAATCCCACTGATTCATCAGGACGTCGATCCCCGGCATGTGCGAGTAGGCGGCCATGGCCAGGTAGTCCGGCGTCATGTCGGGCCTCGGCCATTCGTGCTCAAAATAGTGGCCGGTGAACCAGAGATTGTTGGCGGCGCAATATTCGCTGTACGGCTTGGCCCAGCCGTCGATGAAGAGCGCGAGCGTCGTCGCGTAAAAATCGTGCCGGACAGTCTGCCAGTTACCCGTCTCTTCGTAGAGACACGGAAGCTGGGGCCGGAGGTCGTAGCCCCATTTCTTTTGAAAAGAGTCGAAGAGGGCGGGAGTGAAATTGACGATGTCTCGGCCCGAGACCGGGGTGATTTCGGCCTCGTCCTGGAAGCTCCCGGGCACCGTGAGCCCGAACTCGGCCCCGACGGCCCTCTTGTAGGCGTTGAGCGTGATGTCGAGGAACTTCTCGGTGACCTCCCGGCGCATCAGGTCGACGTATGAAAAGCCGCCGAACCAGGGCGACGGCGCGGCCTTCTGGACACTGAAGATATAGTAGTCTCCGGAGCCGAACGCTTTTGAGGCGCCGGCCGCCAGGGCTTTTTCGGTGATATCTTCAAAATCCTGGCCAGACTTCCGCAGGACAACCAGCGGTTGTTCAGGGAAGGCGGCGGGGATTTCGGTCGTATGGGTTAATCGGAGCCCGAGGCCGACCGACTCCGGCATCTCCGCGGGCACGTGGCCGCCCGCAAACCCCGAGGGATACGAGTTCTCGTCGTAGATCCAGACCTTCATCCCCAGGCCCTTGCCCGTCTCAACCGCATGACGGCAGAGCTCCAGCCACTCATCCGAAAGATAGGGTGTGATGAGGCCGGGGCGGGGGTGGATGAACACGCCGCCGATTCCGTGGGCCTTGAAATCGGCGAGCTGGGTTTCGATCTGCGCCTTGGTGACCCTGTTATTCCAGACCCAGAGCGGCGCGCTCCGGTATTCGGCGGGCGGATCGGCAAAGAGCCGCAGGACGTCCGCGGCCAGGTCGCCTTCAACCTTGGTCCGGCAGCCGGAACCGGCAAAACATCCTGCCAGGACGATACTCGACCAGGCGACGATTTTTCTCATGCTCTCCTCCTCTCTCCGCAGCGTATCTTATTAAATGACGAGAACCGAACACAACACATATTTTCAGCCTGGTTGAAGCGAAATGGACGGCTCACTGAGGCCGAAGGTTCGGCCAACCACTCTCGGGGCAAAAACCGCCGGCACAGGAGGCCATTTCAAGGGGTTCGTCCGGCATCAGGGCAAGATCTGGCGGAGAGGGAGGGATTCGAACCCTCGGTCCCGGCATTCACCAGGACAATCGCTTAGCAGGCGATCCTGATCGACCACTCCAGCACCTCTCCGCGCCGTTTGTGGCGGGGGTATTCTAGCATGTTTGGGTGACCTAGGAAAGGCGGACTATCAACCCCACCTAGCTCCCCTGCCAATCAGGGGAGGACTCGGATCAGGTAAATGTCTGTGCGTCATTGCCTGAGACACTTTCCCAGACCCTTATCTTAGATAGTACCCACCCTATACCCTCCCTATACAGGGAGGGATAGAGGTCAGTGTCTCAGGAAAGGTCGGAGGGAGAGGGATTCGAACCCCCGTTCCGGAGACCGGAAAGCGGTTTTCAAGACCGCCGCCTTCAACCACTCGGCCATCCCTCCGCAGGGTTCTTTATTTTACCCGCAGTGAGCCGGAGCCGCAAGCCGACGGATCACGGCGTCCATTTGCTCACCAGGAGGCATGGGCGAGGCGGCCTCACGCTGGGCCAGGCGGGAGCTGTACCCGGCCACGACACTCGACGCCACGAGAAGAATTATGCCGATAGCGAGCAGCGTCCGGGTGCGGCCGCCCGTCTTCTTCCATTCGCCGAGACCTATCCCGAGGAGCGACCCGAACAGGATCTGGCTGGCCATCAGGACAGCCCAGCCCACATAATCCGTCTTGCCCATGGCCGGCTGGCCGGTCTTGAAGCAGATGAACTGCGAGCACCAGATCACCCCGGCGAGCGCGGCGAAAACGTAATTCCCAGAAAGCGAGGCCCCCCTGGCGCGGACATAGTCGGCGGCGCTCTTGTTCTTCAGGTTGAGGAGCAGGCACCACAGAAAGTTGACGACGAACCCGCCGAGAAGCGCCACGGCCAGCACGGGCATGCCCTTCCAAATGACCGGCGTGGCCGGGGAGGTCGTCAGGGCGAGACTCTCGATCGTCGTCCCCCCCTGGAGGCCGAATCCCAGGGCGGAGCTCATGACACCCGAGAAGACGGCCACGAGCAGGCCTTTTTTGAAGTTGAACTCGGCGACCGAGGACTTTTTCTGTTCGTCCGAGAGCTCCCGCTCCTTGGACATCCCGGCCAGACCGACGCTGACGATCCCGGCCAGTGACATGAGCACCGCGGCGAGTGACATGACGCCCGCTCCGGGGCTGAAGAGCCGGCCGACGGTGCCCTTGATGATCATCGGGACCACTGTACCGCAGGCGGACACGAGCCCGGCGCCGATCGCGAGGCCCAGGCCGACCCCGAGATACCGTATCATCAGCCCCCAGGTCAGCCCGCCGAATCCCCAGGCGGCGCCGCACAGAAAACAGTACCAGATCTCTCCCCTCGGAGCCGCGCCGAGCACGGAAAACACGTTGGGCGAAGTCGCCAACGCCAGCGCCCAGGGCACGATGAGCAGCCCGACGACCGCGTACACCAGCCAGTAGCTTTCCCAGGCCCACTTGGCAATCTTCTTGAACGGAAGATAGAACACGGCCCCCGCGAGTCCTCCGAGGGTGAAGATGACGATGCCGAGCGCCGGGTTGGTCAGGGCTTCGCCGCTCACGGGACTCTCCTTTTACGGGCGCCGGTCATTTCCGGAGCGTCAGGACGCTTCGTTCGTATTTCTTGACTTCGCCCAGCCAGCCCAGGCCGATCGGGACATCCTGCCGGCGGCAGTACTCGTCCCAGACGCCGCCAAACGGCAGGGTCTTGAGCTCTTCGAGGATGGCGAGTCTCGCCGTGAAATCGCCGCCCGCCTCCAGTTTCTTGAGCCTTGAGACCGGCTCGAGAAGCGCCGCCAGCAGCGCCTTGAGCATGGAGCGCGTCCCGATCACCCAGGCCGCGATGCGGTTGATGCTGGCGTCGAAGAAATCGAGACCGATATGCACCCGGTCGAGGAATTCGCCCCGGACGATTTCCCGGGCCAGATCCTGCAGGTCGTCGGACAGGATCACGACGTGGTCGCTGTCCCACCTCACCGGCCGGCTGACATGAAGAAGAACCTCGTCGAGGAAGAAAAGCACGGACGAGATTTTATCGGCGACGCTTTCGGTCGGATGATAGTGCCCCATGTCGAGGCAAATGAGGAGATTGTTCCGCACGGCGTAGCCCAGGTAGAACTCGAACGAACCGATGGTGCAGCTCTCGACGCCGATGCCGAAGAGCTTCGGCTCGACAGAATCCAGGATATGCCGCTTGTCGAGCTTGACTGAGAAAATCCTGTCCAGCGAGTCCTTGAGCAGCGCGCGGGAGGCCTTCCGGTCCACGGGAGCGTCCTTGAAGCCGTCCGGAATCCAGAGGTTCGTGACACAGGGGCTGCCGAGCTGCCGGCCTATATATTCCCCGATCCGGCGGCCGGCGATGGCGTGGTCGACCCAGAACCGGCGGATGCCGTCATCGTTATGGGCCAGTGTGAAATTGGAGGCGGCCTTGGGATGGGCGAAAAAGGTCTGGTTGAAATCCAGGCCGATGCCCTGTTCCTTGGCCCAGGCGACCCAGCCGGCGAAGTGCTCCGGGCCGACCCCATCGCGGTCGACCTTCCGGCCGCCCGATTCAAGATAGCTCGCGTGGAGGCTCAGGCGGTGCTTTCCGGGAACGAGCGAATAGACTTTCTCGAGGTCCGATCTCAACTCGCCCGGGGTGCGAGCTTTGCCCGGATAGGCACCCGTGGCCATGATCCCTCCCCCGGTGGCTTCCCCTGCGCTTTCGAAGCCTCCGACATCATCGCCCTGCCAACAGTGCAGGGAGACAGGAATCTTGGAGAGGCGCGTCATGGCCGCCTCGGCATCAATCCCCATCTCGCCGTAGCGCGCCCGGGCCGTCTCGTAGCCGATGATCTTGCTCGTCTCGAAGGTGTCCAGAATGCTCATTGTTTCACTCCTCCTGGCCTGGCCGTCGAACCGGAACAAGAGTATATCTTCGTGAATTCTCGGGAGTCAAATGAAAACCCCGGGGCGCAGGCGAAAGGGTGGCTCAGGCGGAAACGATTCTCTCGGCGCCGTCCATGTACGGACGGAGCGCCGGCGGGATGATCACGGACCCGTCCTCCTTCTGATAGTTCTCGAGGACGGCGCTCACCGTCCTGCCGACGGCCAGGCCGGAGCCGTTGAGCGTATGGGCAAACTCGAGCTTGGCCTTGGGCTCGCGCCTGAGGCGGATGCTCGACCGCCGGGCCTGGAAATCCGTGCAGTTGGAGCAAGACGAGATCTCCAGGTAGCCCTTCCGGCTGGGCATCCAGACCTCGAGGTCGTAGGTCTTACTGCTCGCAAAACCCATATCTCCGGTGCAGAGGACGACGACCCGGTAGGCCAAACCCAGCCTTTTCAGGACTTCCTCGGCCGAGGCCGTCATCTTCTCGAGCTCGTCGAACGACTTCTCAGGCAGCGAAAAGATCATCATCTCGACCTTGTTGAACTGGTGCTGCCGGATGAGCCCCCGGACGTCCTTGCCGTAGGAGCCCGCTTCGCTCCGGAAGCAGGGTGTGTAGGCGACAAAACGCTGCGGCAGTATCGCACCTTCGAGAATCTCGTTCCGGTAAATGTTCGTCAGTGGGACCTCGGCCGTCGGGATGAGATACCAGGGGAAGCCCTCGAGCTTGAACAGGTCTTCCTTGAATTTGGGCAGGTTTCCGGTGCTTGTCAGGCTGGCTTCGTTGGCGATGAACGGCGGCAGCACTTCGCGGAACGCTTTGTCCTTGGTGTGGATATCCAGCATGAAGTTGATCAGGGCCCGTTCCAGGCGCGCGCCCGCCCCGAAATAGACGGCAAACCGGGAGCCCGTGATCTTCGCCGCCCGCTCGAAATCCAGGATGCCGAGCCGGGTTCCGATATCCCAGTGAGGCTCCGGCTCAAACCCGAAATCAGGCGGACGGCCGGCCGTGCGGACGACAACATTGTCGGCCGACCCGGCGCCGACCGGGACGCTCTCATGGGGGATATTCGGGATTTCGAGATTCCGCCGGTTCCACTCCCTGGCGATCTCCCCTCCCCGCACTTCAAGCGCTTTGATTTCGTCCCCGATCCGCTTGCTCTCGAGGATAAGATGATCGACTTCCCGACCTTCTCTCCTCTCTTTGATGGTCTGTTCCGAAATCTTGTTTTTTTTCGCGCGCAAGCCCTCAATGTTTTTTAGGTTCTCTCGCTCCTTGAGGGTTATTTCGCGAAACTCGTCAAGAAACGGGCCGAAGGCCGGGCCGCGGGCCTCGAGCCTTTTTTTGATATCGTCGAAATGATCGAGGACGAACTTAGGGTCGAGCATCGCGACGGATTATAGCATAGTTCTAAAAAAAGCATCCCTCTTTATTGTCAAATGGCGTTGGTTTGATTATCGTAGGAAGCCAATGGCAAAAAAACCGTTTGCCTCCGTCGCCGCGCGGATGGATAAGCTCTATGAATTTGATCGGGAGCCCGTCTCCCCGGACAAGCTCCAGTCGGGCGCCAGGTTCGCGGGCCTGTTCGCGGGCGAGCACGTCGCCGCCACCGAGTTCGTCATCGGCGCGTTTTTCGTCCTCCACGGCGTCACCGCGAATGACTTGCTGCTGGGCCTGGCCGCCGGCAACCTGCTGGCCGTTCTCTCCTGGACGTTCGTCTGCGCGCCCATCGCCGTCAGGACCCGGCTGACGCTCTATTGGTACCTGAGACGGATTGCCGGCCCGGGGGGGACCTGGATCTACAATATCGCGAACGCCGTGCTTTATTGCATCCTGGCCGGAGCGATGATTTCCGTGTCGGCAACTGCCGTCGGGCTCGGGTTCGGGCTCAAGGTGCCGTCCCTCGACGCGGTGCTTCCGGCATCGGCCGGCTGGGTCATTCTGGTGTCGTTCATAGGCGCCTTATTTACAGCAATGGCCATACTCGGGTTCGAGAAGTTGAGCCGGTTCGCCCAGGTCTGTTCGCCGTGGATACTTCTTATTTTCGTCGCCGGGGCCATCGCCATGCTGTCCCGGCTGGGGGTCGAGAAAAACCTGGCGAATATCTGGGAAGTCGCAACGACCCGCGTCTGGAACGGCCTGCCGGCGCCGGGCCAGGAAAAGTTCGGGCTCTGGCATGTCCTTTTTTTCGCCTGGTTCTGCAACCTCGCCATGCACATCAGCCTGTCCGACATGGCGATTTTCCGCTACGCCAGGAAATGGACCTACGGCCTTTATAGCGCGTTCGGCATGTACCCTGGGCACATGCTGGCCTGGCTATGCTCCGGGATCATGGTGGCCGCGGTGGGCCGCGAAATGAATCCCGGGCTGATGGCCTTCGAGGCCGCCGGCCTGGCTGGAGTCGCGGGGGTCCTGTTCGCCGGCTGGACGACCGCCAACCCGACTCTCTATCGGGCGGGCCTCGCGCTTCAGACTCTGACTCCCAACTGGCCGCGTTGGAAAGTCACGCTGACCGCCGGGGTCATCACGACGGTCCTGTCCTGCTTTCCGGTTTTTTTTGTCAGGCTCCTCGACTATGTCGCGATCTACGGCCTCGTGTTGATGCCGATGGGCGCCGTCGTCTTCGCCGAGCACTGGCTTTTTCCCGTTTTTCGCATAGAGCAATACAGGACAGAAAAAGAGGGCCGGGTTTTCAACTGGCGGGCGCTCGGGGTGTGGGCCGGGACTCTGGGGATATGCGCGCTCCTCCCGCTGCACCTTTATTTCCGGTGGCTGCCGGGATATTTTATCGCCCTGATTTCTTATGTCGCGCTGAGCGCAGCGCGGAGAAAGAGGCATGCGTAAAACCTGGCTGGGCACGGCCGCAATTCTGAGCCTGGCCGCCGGCCTGGCCGCGCCCATCCTTTATTTTCTGGGCGTCTTCTCCGAGCCGCGGTTCAAGCTCGTTCTTCTTGTCGCCTCGGCCGGCTGGTTTGTGTTCGCCACGCTCTGGTCCGGCGCCAGAAAAGAACCCCGCTAGGCCAAGCCCCATACGATTTCAGTGTGGGGCCAGCGATAATTACAGTTTCTGGAAGGGCCGGGATATCTGGGCCGGATCCTCCGGCGCCAAAAAGCTCCAGCCCCCTTGGTCGTCATCATACAGCCAAACGCCGATGGGTCCGAAGTCGGCGGCGATCTCTTCATCTCCGTCTCCATCCAGGTCGGCGGCAAAGATCGATTCGGGATCTTCTATAGACAGGGCCAGCCAGTTTCCGGAGTGCCACCAGCCCAGCCCCTGCGGGCCGAGGTCCAGCAGGAGGCCGTTTTGGCCGGGGGTCGAGATCATCGCTTCCAGGATTCTCTGCGGGTTTCGGGACGTTATCTGCGTCCATCTCCCGGCGTTCCAAAGAAAGGCGCCCAGATGGCCGAAGTCCCCGACGACTTCGGCGGCACCGTCGTTGTCGACATCGGCCAGCACGAAGCGTTCCGGATTTTCGGAACTGAGTTGGCCCCAGGAGATCCCGCTGTAAGCCCAGAGTCCCAGGGATCCGAAATCGGCGATCATTTCGTCGATTCCGTCGGCCTCGATATCTCCCGCTCGGATCTCTTCAGGACAATCCGATGAGAGGAGAGACAGCGCGCCTCCGTTCCAAAGCCACAGGCCGGGGCCGTCAAAACCGGCCGCGATCTCATCGGCCCCATCCCCGTCCATGTCCACGGAGGCCAGTCTCTTGGCATCATCAGGAGATATAAGTGTCCAGACTCCGCCGCTCCTCAGCCAAAATCCGGCCGAGGCAAAGTCCGCGACAATCTCCATATCACCGTCGCCACCCACGTCGGCCACGATGATTTCCTCCGTGTTATCCGGTGACAGCAAAGTCCAGGCCCCTCCCTGCCGCAGCCACATCCCAAGAGATCCGAAATCGCATATGATTTCCTCGACTCCGTTTCCGTCAACATCCGTGACGATCAAACCTTCGGGGTCATTGGGCGACACCAAGCTCCAGATGCCCCCGTTCCACACGCCCAGGCCGAGTCGACCGAAGTCGGCGACGAGTTCGTCGGCGGCGTCGCCATCCATTTTCGCCGCCATCATAAATTCCGGAGGATCCGGGCTCAGCAAAGTCCAAGTCCAGCTTTCCCTGAGCCAGGTTCCGAACATGCCGAAATTCATCGCGAAATCCCCGTTTCCATCGCCGTTAAAATCCCCCTCGATGTGATTTTCCGCGGTCGTCAGAGCGAAGGCGCCCGGCCCGGAAGACGAGCTGCCACTGTGACAATTGGCATACACAGTCGTTGGTGAATTACGGTCAGCAGCCAGATACGAAACGAAATTGTAGGGCAGTCCCGCGTTGACCGGGGCCCAACTCAGCCCGCCGTTGGTGCTTTTGAACACGCCCCCGCCGTTTGTCGCGGCATAGAGAGTCGAGCGGGAGTTCGGGTCAGGCAGGATGGCAAATACATCAATACTCGTGAGCCCCGCATTCGTTTCCGACCAGCTCGAGCCGCCGTCCGTGCTCTTGAAAACGCCAGCCCTGGACCCGGAATAAATGGTCGAAGTGACGAAGGGGTTGATGGCCAACGTACTGATAGACAGGTTCGGCAGTCCAATGTTCGCCGGATTCCAGCTGGCCCCTCCGTCAGTGCTTTTGTATATGCCGCCCAATGTCCCGGTGACGGCATAAATGACCGACGAATTCTGGCGGTCGACCTGGATCTCGTTGACCTCATAACCTGCGAATCCCATCAGGGCCCAGGTTCCCCCGGCATTGGTGCTTTTCAAAATGTCGCCGCCGGCATACGTCCCTCGTCCTAAGTAAAGGACAGCCGTATTCTGGGGATCAATGCCGAACGAGTTTGCCCACATAACGCTGTAGACAGTCGACCAACTCTGTCCCCAATTCGTGCTCTTGTCCAGTCCGTAGAGGGTCAGAAGATAAATCGTTCCCGGGATCTTGGGGTCAAACGTGATCGAGAATAACGGCGCGGTAAAAGGTAGAATCTGCGACCAGGTCATCCCTTTGTTGGAGCTTCTGAAGAGCCCCTGATAAAATGCATAGGCGAAAATATTCGAAGAGTTGTGAGGGTCGACTTCGATAAAGCTGATCGGGCGGCCCGCCAGGCCGATTGACCTCCAGGTATTAATCTGCGCCTGGATTCCCGTCGGAAACACGAGGCAGAATGAAAGTATCAGACTCATTAAGAGCTGTTGGTTGGGCATATCTTCCCCCCCTCGGTCTTCTGTCGTCAAACTTATGCCCGCTTCATTGGAATGTCAATAGACTCCCGCACCTGATCATATGTGTCGTGCGGGATGGCCCGTGGAAATCTTAATTAGGGATCTTGACCGCAAGATTTTCTTTTGGTCAATCCCCCGTCAGCTCGAACAGATATCGCCCCGAGCCGATCTGAATGATGTAAGTATTCTGTTTCTCCTCGACCTTCAGCACGCCGGCCGCCCCGGACTGAAATCCCTTGGCGTCCCAAATGATCTGCCCCGACTCCTTGATGATCACGTTCCTGAGGTTGAACCTGGGCAGGACGACCTCGGCCGCGCTCCCGACAGGAACCACAGCGTCGAGCCGGACCTTCCCGTCTTCCCTCGACCACGACGATGATACGGGACCCCTGTAGGTTTGCACCGAACCCGCCGCGTGACGGAGGTCGCGAACCATCTGGGGCGCGATCCGGATCTTTTCGAACCCGGTCGATTCAGGCGCCAGGCTGATCCCCGCGAGCGCTTTGTAGAGCCAGGACCCGACGCTCCCGAACATCGGGTGGTTGTGGGAGTTCATCGACGGGCCCTCCCGGAGCTGCCACAGCTCCCATAGGGTCGTCGCGCCATGCTCGATCATGTAGCCCCAGCTCGGGTAGGTGGTCTGGGAGGCGATATCATAGGCCAGGTCGGAGTTGCCGTGCGTTGTCAGGAGCTCCATGATGTATTTGGTGCCGATGATGCCGGTCGTCAGGTGGGAGTAGTTTTTATAAACGATGTTGTCGAAGAGATTCCCCCAGACCGCTCCCCTGTCGGCCTCCGGAGCGAGCCCCAGGAAAAGGGCCAGGGTGTTGGCCGTCTGGGTGCCATTCGCATAATTCTTTGTCTTGGGATCGAAGTACTCCTTGTGGAAGGCCAGTTTGATCTTTTCGACCAGCTCGCCGTAGAGCTTGGCATCCTGCTCCCGGCCCAGGATCTTCGCCATGTCCGCGAGCACCCGGACGTCGTAATAATAATAGAAAGACGAAACGATGCTCCCGGGCGTCTTATCCACGGACACCCAGTCCGCATAATAGAAGTATTTGACCAGCCCGTTCTCTTCCCGGGTCCTCAGGAACTCGACGTACTTCTTGACGCCCTCGTAATGCTCTTCCAGAATCCGCTTGTCCCCGTAATACTGGTAGACATACCAGCAGATGAGAGGATAAGCAGTTCCCCAGGCGGGGTCCGCCGGCCGCGAGCCCCAGACGTGGGGCACGGTGTCGGTGATCGTGCCTTTCTCATCTTGCACGTCGCGGATGTCGCGCAGGAAATTGGTATAGAAGGCCGCCATGTCGAAATTGTAGATGGCTTCCTCCGCCGTCCCCTGGGCGTCCCCCATCCAGCCCATCCGCTCGTCCCGCTGACAGCAATCGGTCGGGATGCTGTGGAGGTTTGAGGTCTGCCCCCAGACGATGATCCTCTGGAGGCCGTTCAGGACCGGCTTGGAGCAGGCGAAGCTCCCGGTCTGCTCGACAGCCGTGTGGACGACCCGGCCGCGGAGCGTGTCCGCGGACGGCGCGCCCGGAAATCCGCTGATCTCCACATAGCGGAAACCGTGATAGGTGAAGCGCGGCTCATAGACCTCTTCGCCCTCCCCCTTCAGGATGTAGATATCCTCGGCCCTCGCGCCGCGCAGGTTCTCCTGGTTGATCATGCCCGTGTCATAGAGCAGCTCGGCAAACCGCATCTTGACGGCGGCGCCGCGAGGTCCCCGGACGCGAAGCTCTGCCCAGCCGGCGAAGTTCTGGCCCATGTCGAAAACGTAGACCCCCGCCTTGGGCGATGACATATTCAGGGGCACGATCGTATCGGTGACCTGGATGGCCGGCATCATCTGGGAGGACAGGACGCCCTTCGGGCCGGTCACGGGCTGGGCCGGGGTCCAGCCGCTCTCGTCGTATCCCGCGCGGTCCCAGCCGGGAGTTTCGAGGCGGGCGTCGTATGTTTCTCCGTTATAAACGCTGTCGGAGACTATCGGACCCGGCTTCACCTTCCAGGACCCGTCGCTTACGACTTCGAGCCGTTCCCCTCCTTCGAGCTCGATATTGAGCTGAAAAAGGAGGGCCAGGCTCTTAAACCAGCCCTGGCCGAGCATCACGCCCACGGCGTTGGCTCCCTGGCGAAGGTATCCGGTTACGTCGTAGGTCACGTAGAGGGCGCGCTTGTCGTAGGTTGTCCAGGCGGGGT
>Ga0154742_1056_pt3 | contig 15819 bp, 10 predicted proteins | sample Rifle2008BG16ft_FD_105750 | JGI IMG/M metagenome (GOLD analysis project Ga0154742, IMG submission 105750) | Candidatus Aminicenantes bacterium RBG_16_63_16 | reverse complement strand
ATAACGGGTGGCGCCGCGAATTCGCAAGCGGCCGGGCTCAGCCGTCCTCGTCCCGGTCCTGCTCCCGGGCTTTTTCGCGCGCCCGCTCCTTGAAGAACTCCTTGCGGTCGACGAGGATCTCGCGGGGCTTGCTCCCCTCCGAAGGCCCGATGATGCCTTCGCCCTCCATCTGGTCGATGATCCGGGCCGCCCGGGCGTAGCCGAGCTTCAGCCGCCGCTGGAGGTAGGAGGCCGAGGCCTGGCCGCTGTTGAGGATGGTCTCGAGGGCCTTCTGGTAGAGCTCGTCCTTCTCGCCCGAGTCCTCGAGCAGATGGTCGGGGTCGCCGCGCACGACGTGGAGGATGCGCGTGTCGTAGGTCGGCGTGCCCTGGCTCTTGACGTGCTTGACCAGACGCCGCACCTCCGGGATGGAGATGAAGGCGCAGTGGAGGCGGACCAGGCGCGGGAAGTTGGGCGGCAGGAAGAGCATGTCGCCCATGCCCAGGAGCTTGTCGGCGCCCATGGTGTCGATGATGATGCGCGAGTCGACCTTGGACGGGACGCGGAAGGCGATGCGGCAGGAGAAGTTGTTCTTGATCGTCCCGGTGATGACGTCGATCGACGGCCGCTGGGTGGCCATGACCAGGTGGATGCCGACGGCCCGGGCGAGCTGGGCGATCCGACCGATGAAGAACTCGACTTCCTGGGCCCCGACCATCATCAGCTCGGACAGCTCGTCGATGATGATGACGATGTAGGGGAGGGGCTGGAGGTGCTCCTTCTCCTCGTCCGTGAGCTGGCCCTTGCGCTCGGCGATGAGCTGTTTCATCTGCGTGTTGTACTGGTCGATGTTGCGGACCTTGATGATCTGCAGCTTCTTGTAGCGCTCCTCCATCTTGCGAACGATGTCCATGAGGACGACGTGGGCCTTCTTCGGGTCGTTGATGACCGGGCAGAGGAGGTGCGGGATGTCCTCGTAGAGGGAGAACTCAAGCCGCTTGGGGTCGATGAGGACGAGCTTGACCTCTTCCGGCGTGGCCTTGTACATCAGGCTGGCGATGAGGGAGTTGAGAGCGACGCTTTTCCCCGTCCCCGTCGACCCGGCGATGAGGAGGTGGGGCATGACGGCGAGGTCGGTGATGGTCACGCCGCCGTGGACGTCCTTGCCCAGGGCGAAGGTCAGCTTGGACGGCGCGCTCTGGAACTTCTCCGATTCGATGATGTCCCGGAGCTTGATGATCTCGCGCTTGTAGTTCGGGATCTCGATGCCGAGTGAGGACTTGCCCGGGATGCGCTGGATGCGGACGGACTCGGCTTCCAGGGCGAGCGACAGGTCCTCGGTCAGATTGGCGACCTGGGCGACCTTGATCCCCGGGGCGGGGAAATATTCGAAAGTCGTGATGACCGGGCCCGGATGGTATTCGCGGACCTCGCCCTCGATGCCGAATTCCTTGAGCTTCTCCTCGATCCGCCGCTTCTTGTCGAAGAGCTCGTTCTTGTCGATCTTCTCGGCGGGCTTGCCCGGTTCGAGAAGCGTGAACGGCGGATAGTGGTACTCGCCCTTCTTGCCGAGGTCGGGGAAGAGGAGCCTCTCCGGCGGCGGCGCGGCGGGCTTGGCGGCCTGCGGCTCGCCCTTGAACGGCCTGCGGGCTTCTCTCTCGCGGCGCCGGCGTTCCCGCTCGGCCTTGCGGTCGGTCTTCTCCGCGGCCGGCCCGGAGACGGCGGGAGCGGCCGGGGGGGCGTATTTCTGGCGGACCTGTTCCCGCATCCTGTCCTTGGCCTTCGATTTCTGATAGTCCGTGACCTTGATCCGGACTTCCTTGACCGTGGAGTCGAAGGCCCCCTTGGCGAAGCGGAGAGTCTTGGCCAGAGACCAGCGCGTGGAGAAGAGGAGAAAGAGGGCGGAAGCGGCGAGGAGGAAGATGAACGAGCCCACCGTGTTGAGGTAACGCTCGAGGAAATTCAGGAGGAGGCCGCCGGTGATCCCGCCGGCCGGGATGACGTCGCCCCGATAGGGGAACGCGTCGAAGATCAGGGCGAAGAACGGACAGAGAATGAGGAGGGCGAGGGACAGGGTGCCCAGCCGGCGGAGGAGATGCGACGACGTCCCCCGCAGCACGGCCCGGACAGCGGCGTAGCCGAGGCTGAAGGGAAAGAAGAAAGCGGCGAGGCCCAGGAACCACAGGAGCGCCTGGGAGAAATAGGCGCCCACGCCGCCGGCGAAGTTGCGGACCCGGTGGCCGGGCGGCGGGATGTTGGCGAAGGAGGGGTCCTTGGCATTGTAGCTGACGACGCTGATGAGGGCGAACAGGGCGAGGAAGATGAGGACGACCCCCGTGATCTCGACGGCCAGGCCGCGCTTCTTCGGCTGGGCCTTGCCGTTCTTGCCGTTCGCGGCCTTCTGTTTCCGTTTTTTCACGGCCGGATTATAGCACATTTCTCTCAAGCCCCTCATTGACATCACCCAAAGCCCGAACCTAATATATCAAATAGAGGAAATAACAATGGTGCGAATAAGATGGATTCTTATATGGATGGCTCTTCTGGGGCTCGTCGGCGTTGCCTTAGGACAGGTTTTGGAGATCCCCAAAGGCCAAGTCGAATTCATCGGCCTGAGATCCTGGACCGCCAGGCAACTCTATGACAAGCTCGTCGAGGTCGATCCCCGTAATCCACTTTGCATGGTCGGACTGGATAGGCTCGGATTCGCCGCGTCCAGCGTAAATAAAGAATTCCAAGGCGACCGGATGTTCACTCTGGTCATTGCGGTCGAGCCGCAATTCGCTGATCGCATCAAACGACGGCCGCTCCCGCTCGAGGGACTTCCCGCCGTCGATAGATGGGCCGATGTCCTGGAATCAGTTCGCCTTAATCTCGATGATTACATGACCGCCCTGCAATTGTACGATTATCATTTGAGCGGCCAAACAGAAACCGCCCTGTTGAAATACGGAGCATATTTAGATCCCGTAACCACGAAGAAGATTTGGGCCGACATAGCCAAGTTTAACGACGGCAAGGATAAGGAACTCGCGGCCTGGATCATCATGAACGACAAGGATGTCAATCACAGGATCGCCGCCGCCTCCGTCCTGGCCAATTTCCATCAATCCGATTCGACCTGGTGGGCGCTCATGGAGGCCATGCGATACGACGACATGGTCGGTGCGGCGGCGGAGGGATTGCTGAAGTCACTGTCACGGACATTCCCGCGGAATGTCGACTGGGCACCCATGGTCGTTTCGATCAGGGCGCTGCTGGACGGAACGAATCCTACTCATTTTTTCACGACGGTGCGGGTATTGACCCAGACGAGAATAGCCGAGCGTTTCGCCGAACCGCTTTTATCCAGTGGCGGTTCGTTGCTCGTCGATTGTCTTGGAGCCAGCCGCGAGCAGGAGAGGGCTCCGGTTCGTCAGCTCTTGACGCGTTTGGCCGGCGAGGACCTCGGGCCTACCCCGGCCGCATGGACGGAATGGATCGCTACTATAAGCAAAAACAGAGGGTCTTGAAAGCTCGATCTCCCCGGCGCTCTTTTTGCCGCGGCGGCGTTTCGCGGCGATCCTGAGAAGAAACTGGCTGCGGCCGAGGGGCTGGCCAAGACAGGCACGTCAGACGAGCTTACTTTTTCAGGTCCATTTTCTTGAGCAGAGCGGAAAAACGTGGATCGTCACGGACGTCGTCCAGCAGAAAATCGACTTTCAGATTCATCAGCCAGCTATCGTGCTGTTCGTAACTTTTTTCCAGCCACTGGAAACCCAGGTCGTTTTTGTCAAGGGCGAAGCACAGCGAAGCCATGTAGTAGGGCGACGCGAATTCCTTTTCGGAGCGCTCCAGCCAATCGTTCAATATCCGGAGGGCTTCCTCCCGTTTCCCCATACGGGCATAGAGGATCCCGATATTGAGCTCGAGCACGCTCCCTTTCAGGGGATCTTGGCTCATCGCCGTCACTGCATCCTCGTATCTGGCTTGTCTCGAAAGAACATGGCCGAGCATGATTGAGGTCACGGGCAGAGAGGGATCGATCTCAATGGTGTCCCTGAGCGTTTCCTCGGCTTCCCGGAGCCGGCCGGCATACAGATAGCATTCACCGAGATTCCGTTTGAAGGCGGTATTGAGGGGGTCGAGGAATTGAATTTTTCGGAATATCTCGATGGCCTCGTCGAATCTCCCGTTGGACAGGCGAATGCTCGCGAGATGGAAATGGGCCCAGACATATTCCGGGCACAGCTCCAGCGTCCTCTGAAATTCTCTCTCAGCGCCCTTCCAGTCCCACTCCCAATAGGCTTTAACGACCCCTAGGGCCTCGTGGGCCTCGGCGAGCCCGTCATCGAGCTCCAACGCTTTGAGGGCGGCCTGTCTGGCTTTGGGATAAAGGTCTTTGGGCCGAGTCGGCGAATAGAAAGACAGAACCAGATAGGCATAGGCCAGACCCGCGAAAGCCAGAGCGTAACCGGGGTCTTTCTCGATCGCCCGGTTGAAATAGTCAAAGCTCTTGGAAACCCGGTCCGGGGCGAGCATCCGCCGCCAGTAGATGCCTTTCAAATACAGGTTGTACGCTTCGACGTTTTCGGTATACCTCTTGGCCACGCCTTCGATCCTGTTGCCCCGGAGCCCTGCTTTCATCTTGGCCGAAACGGCCCGGGCGATCTCGTCCTGAATGGCGAAGACGTCGGGCATCTCCCGGTCGAAGCGCTCCGACCAGAGATGGTAACCGTCAGCGACGTTGATGAGCTGTGCCGTGATCCGTAGTTTTTGGCCGGCCTTTCGAACGCTTCCCTCCAGCACGTTCTCCACGTTGAGTTTCTTCCCGATCTCGCGGATGTCCGCGTCTTTGCCCTGGAAGGAAAAGGCCGACGTCCGGGCGACCACCCGGAGGTCTCTGACCTGGGTCAGAGCGTTGATAAGCTCTTCGGCGAGCCCCTCGCAGAAATAATCCTGCTCCGGATCGGCGCTCATGTTCTTGAACGGGAGCACGACGATGGATTTTTCGGGAGGCGCGGAGGCTAAGGTCGAGGATTCAGCGGGCTTTTGGACGAGTCCCGGGGATGCGGCGGGCGCGGCGGCCCATTGGAGGGATTTGAAGACGATCCAGGCGATCCCCAGGCAGACGGCGATGGCGGCTATCAAGAGGGTTTTGCCTGATATGCCGATAAGATCTTGAAGGATTATTAGATCTATGGCGAGCGTGGCCAGGATGATCAAGGGGACGAGGAGTAATTCAACCTTGATGTTCCCGGGCCTCTTTTCCGCGCCGCCGAACCATCGCCAAATCAGAGTTGCGAGCAGGGCGCCGATGACCGAGACGACGGTGAGGTCGATCGCCTCCTCAGGGAATTGATAGTGACTTACGAGAAGCAGCTCCACGACCTCGACTCACAGCCAGCCGCCGCCGATGAACGCGGCCAGGGTCTCGATGATCCGGCGCTTGCGGAGCCTGGAGAGGACCCGGCGGAAACCGGATTCCCGGCCCTCGGAGGCTTCCTTGGCGTCCTTCAGAGGCGCTTTCTTCCCGCCTTCTGGCATTCCCGATACCCCTTCTATTCTCAGGAACCTAACGCTTCAAGCGTTGCGTGAACTATAGCGTAGAACGAGCTTCTTTTCAATCTGGCGGCATTCCGAAAGGTCGTCCGTAGCTATCTTGTATATAGAGATAAATTCGTCTTGACTTATTTTACTCATGCGATAAAATAGCCATATGATTGACCGCCACCTCGAGAAGATCTGCTCCGACCCCAAGATCGGCCGCCAGATGATCCTGATCGCCGGCCCGAGACAGGCCGGGAAGACGACACTTGCCCGTCACATTCTGTCCAAGAATGATTCCCGTCCACTTTATTACAACTGGGATCTCCGGGAGATCCGGGAGGCCTATCGAGCGGACCCTTCTTTCTTCGAGAGCGCGATGCGCAGCATCAAGACAAAGGGGCGTTTCCCCTGGGTCTGTTTCGACGAGATTCACAAGATGCCGAAATGGAAGAACATCCTCAAAGGCTTGTACGACAAGTTCGAGGATGAATGCCGTTTCATCATCACCGGAAGCGCCCGGCTCGAATGGTTTCGCCGGGCCGGGGATTCCCTGGCGGGCCGTTATTTTCTTTTTCATCTGAATCCCTTGTCGCTTTCCGAGGCGGCTGGGAGAGCGCACTTGGAGCCGGGGCCGGATGAATCCGCGCTGGAGTTCATCGAGAGGAAGCTGGATGCCGGCCGCCCGGAACAGGCCCTGATGGATGAGCTTCTTATGTATAGCGGCTTCCCAGAGCCGTTCCTCAAGACGAACGAGGCTTTTTATCGCCGTTGGCAAAGGGAAATGGTGGACGTTCTCACGAGGGAAGACGTCCGCGACCTGACCCGGATCCTGGCCGTCGAGCACGTCGCGTCGCTGATGCAGCTTATGCCGGAGAGGGTCGGTTCTCCCCTTTCCCTCAACGCCCTCCGGGAAGACATCGAGACGAGCCATACCGCGGTCAGGAACGCGGTCCGGGCCATGGAGCTCACTTACGCCCTTTTCCTGATCTCCCCCTTTGGCCAGAAGATCGTCCGGGCCGTCAAGAAGGAAAAGAAGGGCTATTTTTTCGATTGGGGCCGCTGTCGCGACCTCTCCAAGCGTTTTGAGAACTACGTCGCGGTCGAGCTCAAGATCATGATCGATCTCTGGCACGACAAGGGGATCGGTGACTTCGACCTGATGTATGTGCGAACAAAGGACGGCAAGGAAACAGATTTTCTGATCATGCGCGACCGCCAACCCTGGTGCCTGTTCGAGGCCAAGTTCCAGGATGAGACGATCGCCCGCCATCATATCGATCAAGCCAGGGCGCTGGGGAACGTACCCTATGTCCAGCTCACGCGGGCGGCGAATATTTTCAAGAAAAGTCCCCCCGGCCTATTCCGCATTTCGGCCAGCCGATTCTTCTAAACAGGGAATTCAAGAAAAGTCCCCCCGGCCTCGCTTGCCCAGGCGACACACCGCCTTCGGCAGTGCCGGCAAAGCCGGCATGGATCAGGAATGCACGGTACCGATAATCTGGAAGACATCTAATTGTTTATTTATGATTAAGCTACGGGCCTGCTGACAGAGGCTGCCCTGGAAGATGAATCTCCCCTCTGAACGAGGGCTGGAATATGCCGCCGCCGGCTCCGGAAGGCGCGGAAGATGGATTCCGTCGTAGAGTTACATCACATCAGGGAGGGGTAACGCTCCCGGTTATTCCTCCAGCGTCGTGATATCGCCCTCGGGCAAACCTTGGGCGCGCGCTTTCAGGACGCGGCGCATAATCTTGCCGCTGCGCGTCTTGGGCAGGTTATCCACGAACGTGATCGTTGCCGGCTTGGCGATTGGCCCCATTTCATGACCGACGTGCTGTTTCAGTTCCTCGGCCAATGCTTCGGATGGCGCGTGCCCTTGTTTCAGCAGCACGTATGCGTGGATCGCCTGTCCCTTAATTTCGTGCGGCAGGCCGATCACCGCGGCTTCTGCGACTGCTTGATGGCTCACCAGCGCGCTCTCGATTTCCGCGGTTCCCAGGCGATAGCCGGACACCTTGATCACATCGTCCACGCGTCCGATGATCCAAAAGTAGCCGTCTTCGTCCTTGCGCGCGCTGTCGCCGGTAAAGTAGGCGCCGGGATATTTGCTCCAGTACTGATCGACGTACCGTTCTGGATCACCGTAGATCGTCCGCAGCATCGCCGGCCACGGTTGTTTCAAAACGAGAAATCCTTCCTCTCCGGCTTTCACCGGTTTGCCCGTTTCGTCGAAGACCTCCGCCTCGACGCCGGGGAAGGGACGCGTCGCGCTGCCGGGCTTGAGAGTTGTCACGGGCAGCGGCGTGATCATGAACATCCCGGTTTCGGTTTGCCACCACGTGTCCATAATCGGACAGCGATTCTTACCGATCGCGCGATGGTACCACTTCCACGCTTCGGGATTGATCGGCTCGCCGACGGTGCCGAGCAAGCGCAACGACGACAAGTCATGGCGATTGGGCCACGCTTCGCCGAAGCGCATCAACCCGCGGATCGCCGTCGGCGTGGAGTAGAACACGGTGATCCCGTACTTTTCGATCATGCTCCACCAGCGATTCGGATACGGGTACGTCGGCGCGCCTTCGTACATGAACGAGGTTGCGCCCAGCAGGAGCGGCGCGTAGACGATGTAACTGTGTCCGGTGATCCAACCGGGGTCGGCGCTACACCACCAGCGGTCTTCTTCTTTCAGATCGAACACCCACTTGAGCGTCGTCGCGACACCGACCATGTAGCCGCCGTGCGTGTGAAGGATCGCTTTCGGTTTGCCGGTCGTGCCGGACGTGTATAGCAAAAACAGCGGATCTTCGGCGTCCATCGCTTCGGTGTCACAGGGGTTGTTGACGCCTGTGCGCGCAAATGGCAACGCCACCAGCTCGTGGTACCAATAGTCGCGTCCTTGCTCCATGTACACGTCTTGTCCCGTGCGTCTGTAAACGACGACATGCTCAACGGTCGCCGCGCGCGTGAGCGCTTCGTCTACGATCTTTTTCAGTTCGACGATCTTGCCGTTCATGAAGCTGCCGTCGCACGTGATCACGACGGAGGATTGACTGTCTTCGATGCGCCCGTGAAGGGCCTCGACGGAAAAGCCGCCGTAAACGACTGAGTGCACGGCGCCGATTTTAGCACACGCGAGCATCGCGATCGGCAGTTCCGGAACGCGCCCCATATAAATCGTGACGCGATCGCCTTTCTTCACGCCCATGCTCTTGAGCACGCTCGAGAACTTGCAGACCTCACGGTTGAGCGCGTGGTACGAAAAGGTCCGCAGGTCGCCGTTCTCGCCTTCCCAGATCAGCGCGATTTTGTTGCGCCGCCAGGTTTTCACGTGGCGATCCAGGCAGTTGTAGGCGATGTTCGTCTGCCCGCCCACGAACCATTTATAGAACGGCTTATTCGAATCATCCAGGACCTTGTCCCATTTTTTGAACCATTCGAATTCTTCGGCGCGCGCGCCCCAGAATGCCTGCAGATCCTTGTCGGCAAGGCGCGCCATCTCTTCGTAACTCTTGATGTGGGCGTTCGTCACGACATCGAGTGAAGGCAAAAAAACTTCGCCGGTCATTTTTCGTTGCTTGTTTGACATAAACTCATGCCTCCTGAAATAGTGTTTGACTTTGGGGGATGGGAATTTTCGACAAGGGATTCAAGCTCAACTCCACCATGGGGGGATGTATGGGGATTTTTTTTACGTTGTGACAAATTCCCGCTCCAGACGATGAATCGCCTCGCCAATCCATGGCGAAAGTGTATGCAGGCCGCAGGACGGTGTCAACTGTCAAGAAGAGCCGCGAAAAGCTGCACTTGGGAGCATTTCCGGACTAGAAGCCCGGCCGGGCCGGACGGTCCTTGCGCGGGGCGTCCACTTATCCAGGTCGAGAGCCCTCCTCGACCATCATGGCGATAAAGGCCTCGATCCGGAGCCTGAGCTGCTGGCTGTCGGACGGCGAATAGTCGGTGACGATTTTGAGATAAGGGAGACCGTGCTTCGCATCCAGGCAGCGCTTGAGCGTGGCGGATTCGACATCGTAGGTCAGGCAGGCGTGCCACACAAGGTCGATCACGCCGCCCGGATGGAATTCCTCGATCAACCGGTCTATTGTTTCCATCCGGCGCGTGTTCGGCGTCATGCAGGAACACGGGAGGTGGTAGTACTTCCGGGCGATGGCCTCGAGAGGATCTCCGGTTTCGGCGACGTCTTCGAGGAGCGGCTTGAGGCCCGTGCAGGTTTCCTGGACGACGACCGTTGCTCCCGCGGCTTCGATGATATCCACGACCTTCTCCGCGCCGTGGGGCGTCGGGACCCCGGTAAGAAGGATCGAGGGACGCCCGGCGGGAGATTTATCCAAGGATCTGGCCTCGTCGATGATCAATTCATAAGCGGCCAGGTCTTCCGGGATGCCGGAGATCAAGCTCTTGGCGTCGAGCACCTCGCGGCCCGTAAGCCCATGGCCGGCCAGCCGCGCGATTTCCCGCCTAAGGGCTCGTTCACGGTTCATCAGCCGGATCGCCGCTCTCAGGTTGTCGTCGGTGACGGTGTTTCCCGTGAGTTCCTCCAAACGTTCGCGGAGTTTGACGATCTCGGCCTTCCAGCGGAGGAAAGCTCCCTCGTCGTCTGGCTTCTGGGGCAGCTCGAGGACATGGACCGGCTTGAACTCCTGAAGCCTCTCGAACATTTTCTTTTTCCCGTCGCACGTCGTTTCGGCGACGACGAGGTCGCTCATCTCAAAGATGGGATTGGCCTTTTCCAGGGCGAATCCATAGCTCGACTTGATGAGCGGGCACAGGTTTGAGGGCAGGTCTCTTTCCGCCGCGATCGCGGTTTCGTGGCTGCCGCCGCAGGCGCAGACGGGGACGGCGTCCGCCGCCAGGATGAGTTCCCGCGGCGTGAATTCGCAGAAAATGGAGATGATTTTCCGGCCTTCGGCTTTTGCCCTTTCCGCGTATTCGATGGCGTTGGAGACCATCCGGTCGAACCGGGCCAGCGCGGGAATCTTGTGGAGGAGAGAACTCCTCACGGAAGGGACTCCCTCTACGCGGGCAACGACCCGGCCGCAGGCCTCTTCCGCGCACGCGGGATTCCCGGCCGCGCCGGGAGAATCGGCCTCGCACGCGCGGGATCCATCCCTAGGTCCCGCCACAGGTCCCGGCCGGGACGAATATCGGCCTGTATCGCCCACTCCGGAAACGCCCCCTGCTGAGGGGATCGCGCCCGGCGGCGCGATCGCCTGGCCGGCCCGCCTCGCCGCTATCAATGCCGCTCCCAGGGCGCCCGTGATCCGTGGGTCGGAGGGAATGAGCAGACGTTCCTTGAGTTCCTGGCCCAGGGCCGCGGCCATGGCCTTGTTCATCGCCACCCCGCCCGTAAAAGCGATCGGCGGACATACGCCTGTCCGCTCGGCGAGCCCCGCGATCCTGCGGGCGATTGACCGATGGATGCCGGCCGCGACGTCCTCCCGGCGGAAGCCGCGGGCCAGCATCCCGATCATTTCCGACTCGGCGAAAACGACGCACATCGAGCTGATCTCGGACTCGGCGGCGGCCTGCCTGGCCATATCGGCCAAGCCTTCGAGATCTGTGCCCAGGATCCTCGCGGCGACCTCGAGAAACCGGCCGCTGCCGGCGGCGCACCGGTCATTCATGGCGAAATTCCTGACGCGGCCCTCGGCCGTGAGGAGAATGGCCTTGCTGTCCTGGCCCCCGATTTCGATGACTGTCCGCACCTCGGGATGGAGGGCTGTCACGCCGGCGGCATGGCAGGCGATTTCGGTCGATGTCTCGTCGGCGAACCGGGCCTGGGTGCGGCCATAGCCGGTGGCGACGATCCTCGCGATATCTAAGCGGCTCGCGGCCGCCGCCTCGAGCACGGTGCGGAGGAGAGCGTCGGCGTCGAGTTTCTTATCCGTTGAAGCATCGCGCACGGAAACAGCGAGGATCTTGGAGTGAGACGGGTCAAAAAGAACAGCCTTCACGGCCCGGCTGCCGAGGTCGAGACCCAAGGTCAAATCAGCCATGACTCCTCCTCGAGCGGATGACCTCGAAAAATCCCTCGAACCGAGTGGCCAACTGCCCGATCGAGGCGTCGGCCATGGGGGGGACGACGATCTCCAAAACCGGAAGATCCAGGGTGCGCTGGACTTCCTGCCGGATGACCAGGCCCTCGGTTGCGCAATGCGAAGCCCCGGGGATATTGGAAACGATCACGCCCTCCGCCCCGTATCTGCGGGCTTCTTCGATAATAAGCCGGGCCCGGTATCGGGCCGTCCCGATCATCGGGTCCCTGAGGGCCGTTTCGGCCAAGGCCTCGAGCGGAGGCCCGCTCTCAGGGATGGGAAGCAGGGCCTGGCGGAAAAGATACTCCGTTCCGGCCAGAGCTCCTCCCATCTCTTCAAAAAGATCCATGACCCGGAGGTCGGCGACCGGGTTGACCCAGACGACGCGGCAGTTGTCCCGGGGCAGAACGCCTTCGCTTCTCTCGACTCGGCGCTCGACCGTCTGGAGGACATGAGTTAGCACGGCCAGACATTGCTCAGGGTCCGAACAATAATGGATGGCCAGCATCTCGCAGATCTGGGTTTCCAAGGCCGGGAACGGCGCCGGGCTTGTGCCGTAGACGAGGTCCCGGATCCGGGCGAGGATTCCCCGGACGCGGTTGGCTTTCCGGATTCCCGCTGCGAGCATATCATCGGTGATGTCTTCGCCGACGACGTCCCCGAGGGCCCGCCGGACCCGGTCGAACTCCCTCGCCACGAAACGGACGAGCTCCGGGGTCACGGCCTCCCTCCGGTAAGGCAGCTCCCACCACACCATGGGAATGCCCAGGTCGGCAACGCGCTGCATGAGGCACGTCATATCGTCACAGCAGGCCCCGACCGCCCCCACGAGCAGGTCGGGCATCGGAAAATGGGCCTGGTTGAGAAAGGCGGCCAGCGTCGCCCGGACAGGGCAGACTTCGTCGCCGAAACCGGCCGCGTCGGCGATCCGGAGCAGCCCTTCGGACATTTCCATGAGACAGGGGATCCACCAGGCCCCGTCGGGGTAGAAGGCGACGGCCCGGGATGAGGAATAAGCGATGACCGGGACGGTCCCGAGGTCCTTGAGCGTGCCGATGATCTTCTTTCCGGCCCGCTTGGCCGCGGCCAGCCGGTCGTTCTCCGAAAGAAGAAACGACCAGAGGCGGAGTGCCGCGGGCGAATTGTCGAAACGGAGGCTCTTCAATCTCAAGTCGCCCTCGAGCTCGACGAAGCACCGCAACGTGCCGAGGACGATCCTTTCCGGCGCGTTCTCGCCGGGACGAAGCGGGGGCTCCTTGATCTCGGTGCCGATATTCCGGAATTCGGCGTTCCAAGACTCGAAATCGATCTTGGCAGCCGGACGATCCGCGAATGTCATCGGAGACTCTCCGCGAACGCCTCGACCCGGGTGCGCACGCGCGGCGAATCGACGTCTCCGTAACTCATGTCCAGGGCCAGGAACTGAAGCCCCAATCGCGCCTCCGCCCTCTGTGATTCCAAGCTATAAAGATCGCAGCCCCGGACCGAACGCCAGATGACCGCCCGCGCGCCGCGCACTCGGGCAAGGTCGTTGGCATAATCGTAGAACTCATCGTTGGGCCTTATGAAAATGCATGGCGGTCTCCGGTGGTAGGCGTGGGACAGGGCCTCGAGAGGCTCGCCGTGTTCGTCGACATCGAAATCCACGGCCCGGTCGCCGGTGCAGGTGACGTCGGCCACGAGGCTGAAGCCGGATGATTCCAGGAGATCGAGCCAGCGGAGATCGCCGGGCGCCAAAGGGCTGCCGGCGACCATGACCGGCAGGCCGGGCCTCGAGGAATGGCCAAAGGCGTGGCTTTCAAGGAAAGCCGCCATTTCGGCGGCCGGAAGCATGGCATCGAGATGAACAAGGGCGACGAAATCCGATCCGGAGAGGGTGGACCGGAGGGAGCGAACCTTGCTCCTGATGGCGTTGCGGGTCCTGATCGAGCGACGGAGGCTGTCCGGCTCAAGCCGCCGGCCCGTCCGTCGTTCGAGCTCACCGGCCAGCCATACGAGCTCGTCCCGGTACAGCTCCTCCGCCTCGGGCGTTCGTGTCTTCGGGGCGTGAATGACGATCGCCGCGGACCCGGACTTCCGGCCGGCGAGCTCGAGTGAACGCCTCATCTGATCGCACGTGGCGGCGCCCACCCAAAGGAGACCGGCTTCCGCCGAGCCCAGCGCGGATTTGCACCAGGCGCAGACAGAAGGGCTCGAGAGGGATTCCCCGTGCGACTCGGAGGCCACAGTGCCCGGCGCCAGCATCCTCCGGACGTCGAGCCCGAAGCCCTCGACGAGCTCCCGGGGCACGGCCGAGCAGACGCTGCGGATTTTGCCTCCGCCGGCTTGGACGGCCCGGATGACGAGGTCGCGAAGAGTCGAGGGGGAGGTCGGCAACTACTTTTTCAATCCGATGAACCGGCCGCGACCGATCTTGCCGGCGTGAGTCTTCCGCTGCATGTCCACCATTTCCGCGCCCATGGCCTTGAAAAGCTCCATGTCCCCGCCGAGGATGCGGAGGGCGTCGAAGGTCAGCTGTTCCGTGAGCATGGCGATGTAAAGATCGACGTACTTGGCGAACTCAATCGGCGCGGCCTCCCGGACGTCGAAACCGTGCTTCTCGAGCAGTGCCCGGTAGCCGGGAAGGGTCTGCATGTCGGGGAATTTCATGAAGGTGTTGAACCGGAGCGCCTCCTCGCCCGTCAACCCGGCCGGTCCCTCGACCCAGTCGGTGAAGGCGACGATCCCGCCGGGTTTCAGGACCCGGGCGGCTTCCGAGATCAGCTTGTTCTTGTCGGTGACATAACACCAGGCGTCCTCGCCCCAGACGAAATCGAAGGTTCCGGAGGGACAGGGCACGTCGAGGACGTTCCCGAGTTTGAATTCGATCTTCCAGCTCTCGAAGGGCGCCCGCTTCCGGGCCTCTTCGACCATGTGGGGCGTCGCGTCGACACCGCACATGACGGCTTTGAAGTTCATCACCAGGAACCGGCAGCCGGCGCCCAGGGCGCTGCACAGGTCGACGCCCTTCATCCCCGGCTTGATTCCCGCCCGCGTCGCGAGCTCCATGGAGGAGGCGAAGCCTCCGGCGTGGATTTGCTCTCCCATGACGAGTTCCCAGAGGCGGCCCTCCGCCCCCGCGTAGACGTTTTGGACGTCCGCCAACTGCATTCCGGATTGTTTCAAGTGGTCTCTCTCCTTTCTTGATCTCGAGCGTCCCGCGCGCCCGACAAGGAGAGGGAATCCTTAGACGAGCGCCCGGCGCTCCATTGGACGGGATCGGACCGATCCCTGTCGCTTTCTTCAACGGCAATATGTTTTCATGGATCGTCTCACATCGTCTCTAAGTCTCAGTCGTCTATAGCGCCTTTCTACCAGAAAGCCCGAAGCGAATCAACTCCGCACTATAAAATTCCTTTGAGATTCCCCGCATACCCCGTTAGCTCAATATAGCCTTCGGATGCGATCCTGCGTCCCCTCGAATTTCCCTCTCCGGCCACGGCTCCTTCCCAGTAAATGAGATCCGGCAGGCCCCCGGGGACAAGCTCCTGGCCGGTCAGGAGCGGTGTGACGACAACATCGATCTCCGCCGCCGAAATTCGAATCCGCCACCGGCTCGGGTAATTTCCGCCGCTCCGCGGGCTGCGCCATCGGTCAAGGACCTCCACGGAGATATCCGAGAGTTCGAGATGGCGTGCCTTGCCGTTGGGCTCTACGAGTGTTCCCGACGACGCTGCCTCTAGGGATCCATCCGCGCGGCGCAATAAGTAGATCATGAGATCCCGCTCATCCGAAAGATGCAGGCTGAACCAGTCCCATCCGACCTGGTCCTTCGCCAGCATATTTGAGCTGAATTCGTGATCGAACCAGCTTCTGCCGGTTACCGCCACCTTCGGCCCGCTTTTCGCGAGGGAGATCGTTCCTTTTGTCTCCAAATCGGTGAACGATGCATAATAAGACGCCTCTCCTTCTTCCGGTCCTTTCCGGCTGAGGCCGTCACGGCCGTGGATGACGATGGGCTTTTTGGGAACGAGTTCGAGCTGAAGTTCCATCCCGTTCTTGCGGGCATTGACGCTGATCACGCTGTCTTTCATCCTGGCCGACCAATCCAGAAGCCAAACGTCCATCTTACCTGTCCGGGCCCCGGCGAGACCCGGTCCCACCCGTGATAAAAGATCCTCCGCCCTGAATATGCCTCGCGATTCGTCCGTAATCGTGAAGTGGGCCAGAAAAAGATCCCGGACGGACCACGGATTCTCGGGATTCAAGGGCGCGA
>Ga0154742_1073_pt3 | contig 15829 bp, 10 predicted proteins | sample Rifle2008BG16ft_FD_105750 | JGI IMG/M metagenome (GOLD analysis project Ga0154742, IMG submission 105750) | Candidatus Aminicenantes bacterium RBG_16_63_16 | reverse complement strand
GATGACGGCGCCGTCGTGGAGCGGGGAGTGGGGGAAAAAGATGTTGACCAGCAGGTCCTTGGAGAGCGTCGCGTCCAGCCGGGTTCCGCGGTCGGCATAGAGCTTGAGCGAGATGTCCTTTTCGAGGGCGATCAGGGCGCCCACTTTCTTCTGGGAGAGGTACTCGACGGCCAGGAACAGGTCTTCGAGCTTTTCCTCGAGGGACCGCAGGGTGAACGGCCTCCTGAACCACCGGGACCCCAGGCCGCTCAGCAGCCGCCGGATCTCACCCTGGAACAAGACGATGATGGCGATGATCATATAGGTCGTGAAGCTCTGGATCAGCCGGTGGGAGACGGTGAGCTTGGCCCAGCCCGTCATTGTATAGAAAAGGCCGATCATCGCCAGGCCGATGGCCATTTGATAGGCGCGGGTGTCCTTGATCAGCCTCAGGAAGGAATACAGGATGATGGCCACCACCAGGATGTCCAGGCCGTCGACCCAGGTGAAATGATCGACGGCGTTGAGGAGTCTAGTGAACATAGGGCTTCCTCTGTCCCTCCCGGGCGGGGCCGCCTGTCCCCTGGTGGACGATGGATTCCGCTACGGCTAGGGCGCGCCGGACTTCCGCGACGTCGTGGACCCTCAGGATCGCGGCGCCTTTGAGCGCGCTCACCACGGCCGCCGCGATCGTCCCCTCGAGCCGGTCCTCGGGCTCTGCGTCCAGGATCTTGCCGATGAAGGACTTGCGCGAGATGCCGACCAGCACGGGACGCCCGAGGCCGGCCAGCGCCTCGAGGTTATTGATCAAAGCCAGGTTGTGCTCGAGCTTCTTGGCGAACCCGATGCCCGGGTCGCAGATGAGGCCGGCCGCGCGGACGCCGGCCTCCCGCGCCGCGTCCAGCCTGGCGGCCAGGAACGATTTGACCTCAGCCACGACGTCCTCGTAGCTGGCCAGGCTCTGCATCGAGCGCGGCGTACCTTTCATGTGCATCAGGACAAACCCGGCGCCGGTCCGGGAAACAAGGGGCAGGAGGTCCGGGTCAAACCGGCCGGCGCTGATATCGTTGATGATGTGCGCGCCCTCGGCAATGGCCGCCTCGGCCACCTCGGCCTTGGTCGTATCCACCGAGATCAGGACGTCCTTTCTCTCCCTGATCACTTCGATGACCGGCAGGATGCGCCTCCTTTCCTCCCGGGCCGGGACCGGGCCGGCGCCGGGCCGGCTGCTCTCGCCGCCGACGTCGATGATGTCGGCCCCGTCGGCGATCAGCTTGAGGGCGTGCTCGATGGCCCGGGCGGGCTCGAAGTACAGCCCGCCGTCGTAGAAAGAATCCGGGGTGACGTTGACGACGCCCATGAGCCAGGTCCGCTGGCCCAGGTCATAGGTCTTTCCCTTGATCTGAAGCCGGCGCGTCTCTCCCAACGTTTATGCTTTCACCAATCCGGGCTTGTCCAGAGGCGGAATCTCCGGTTTCTCCTCCGGCTTGCTTTTATCGCTGTCTGCCGGGCCCGCCGGCGCCGCCGATTTCTCGGGCGGGGACGGCGGCTTGGTCTTGGCCGTCTTCCTGGTCCCGGCGAGCTTGGCGATCTCTTCCGAGTCCAGGACCTCCTTCTCGAGCAGGGCCTTGGCGATCCTTAACAGCTTCCGCTTGTTCTTCCCGAGCAGTTCCTCGGAAGCGGCGTAGCTCTTGTTGATGATCTGCTTGACCTGTTCATCGATCAGCTCGGCGGTCCTCTCGCTGAAGTTTTTGTTCATGGCCAGGTCGCGCCCGAGGAAAATGAGGTCATCCCGCTCGCCGTAAGCGAGGGGGCCGAGCTCGGACATCCCCCACTGGCAGACCATCTTGCGGGCGATCTCGGTGGCCTTCTCAAAATCGTTGGCCGCGCCCGTCGTTGTCTGTCCGAGAAGCATGATCTCCGCCACCCGTCCCGCGAGCAGGACGGAGAGCTGCGCCTCGAGGTATTCCTTGCTATAGGTGTATCGGTCGTCGAGCGGGAGCTGCTGGGTGATCCCCAAGGCCATCCCGCGGGGGATGATGGTGACTTTGTGGATCGGATCGGCCTGGGGAATGAGCTGGGCGACGAGCGCATGGCCCGCCTCGTGGTAGGCCGTGCTCTTTTTTTCCTCGTCGGAGATGATCATGCTCTTCCGCTCGACGCCCATCATGACCTTGTCCTTGGCCGCCTCGAAGTCCTTCATGGTGACATCGAGCTGCGCGTACCGCGCCGCCAACAGAGCGGCCTCGTTGACGAGGTTGGCCAGGTCGGCTCCGGAGAATCCCGGCGTCGTGCGCGCCAGGACCTTGAGGTCGGCGTCCTTATTGAGCGGGATCTTGCGCACGTGGACCTGGAGGATTTGCTCCCGGCCCTTGACGTCCGGCATGTTGACCACGATCCGGCGGTCGAAACGGCCGGGCCGCAGCAACGCGCTATCGAGGATGTCCGGGCGGTTAGTGGCGGCGATCAGGATGATCCCCTCGTTCGAGTCGAACCCGTCCATCTCGACGAGGAGCTGGTTCAGCGTTTGCTCGCGCTCATCGTGGCCGCCTCCCAGGCCGGCGCCTCTCTGCCGGCCGACGGCGTCGATCTCGTCGATGAAAATCAGGCAGGGAGCGTGCTTTTTCCCCTGGTCAAACAGGTCCCTGACGCGCGAGGCGCCGACGCCCACGAACATCTCGACAAAATCCGACCCCGAGATGGAGAAAAACGGCACGTCGGCTTCGCCGGCCACGGCCCGGGCCAGCAGGGTTTTCCCGGTCCCGGGGGCGCCGACGAGCAGGACGCCCTTGGGGATCTTCCCGCCCAGCTTTTGAAAGCGCTGGGGGTCTTTCAGGAAGTCGATGATCTCCTTGAGTTCCTCCTTGGCCTCGTCGACTCCGGCCACATCCTTGAAGGTGATCTTTTTCTGGCCGCTGGAGGCCAGCTTGGCCCGGCTCTTGCCGAACGAGAGCGCCTTGTTCCCGCCGGCCTGCATCTGCCGCATCATCAGGACCCAGAAAACGATCAGCAGAACAAACGGAAACCAGGAGAGAACCAGCGATAGCCAGGGGCTGCGGTTCGCTTCCTTGACGTCGATGCTGACCTGGTGCTGCCGCAGGATCCCCACCAGGTCATTGTATTGGCCGGGCGTGGTCGTCTTGAACGTCTCTCCATCGCGGTACTTGCCGCGCACCTGGGTGCCGGTGATCGTCACATCCTCCACCTTGTTCGCCTCGACATCGTTCATGAACTGGCTGAAACTGACCTCTTTATTGGCGCTCGCCGGGGTTTGGAGGAAATTCCAGAGCAGGATGATGATCACGCCCGCCGACAGCCAGAACAGCAGGTTTCTCGTGGATTTATTCTTTTTCCGTGGCATCTTTTTTTCCTTTTGGCGCCTATATCTTAACATTTTTCGCTCCGGTTGTTAATAACGCATGACTTATCCGCTTGGGACAGGCCCCGGCCTGTACCTGTCCCTGTATTGACTTTCGGGGGGATGATGGGATAAACGGTTGGGGAACTGAACCATGAGCCTTCACCCGATCGACCTGGCCATCATCGGGGTCTACCTTCTCCTGATGGCCATGGTCGGGTTCATCATCAGGAACCGCGCTACCCGACAGATCGATTCCTATTTTCTCGCCGACCGGAACGTCCCCTGGTGGATGCTCGGGCTCGCCGGGTGCTCGAGCTACATCGATATCGGGGGCACGATGTCGATGGTCGGCGCCCTGTTCTACCTCGGCCTGAAATCCGTCTGGGCGACCCACATCTACTGGGGATGGTTCATCATCTGCTTCTACATGGCCTTTCAGGCGAAGTGGATCCGACGCTCCGGCGTGATGACTTTCGCCGAATGGAACGAGACCCGCTTCGGCAAAACTCGGGACGCCGAGGCCGCCCGGGTCGCCGCCGCCGTGTTTCTTCTTGTCCTCATGGTCTTCAACCTGATGTTCATCGCCGTGGGCACGGGAAAGTTCGCCGAGGAATTCCTGCCCTTCGGCCGCTGGGAATCGACCATCATCGTCTTCGCCGTCGTCGGCGTCTATGTCATCCTGGGCGGTTTTTTCGGGGTGATCCTGACCGACATCCTCCAGACAGGCCTGATCGCCGTGGGCGCCGTTATCCTGGCCGTGATGGCGTTTCGGGGCGGGGCGGCCGCCGCCGTCCTGGCTCAGAAGGAGGCCGCCTGGGCGGCCGTCTCCCCAGCTTGGCGCCTCTGGCCCGCTTTCCTCGAGGCGACGGCGCCGAGCTACCAGCACTTTTCGGCCTTCGGCCCCATCCTCATGGCGGGGTTTTTCTGGATGATCTTCCGGGTGCTGGCGGGGCCGAATGTCTGGGATTTCCAGTTCTTCCTGACGACGCGCACGGCCCGCGACGCCGCCCTTTCCGGCGGGTTATGGACGGTGGGCTACACGCTGCGCTGGATCATCGGCTGCGCCTTCATGATGCTCGGGGTCCTGTATCTCGGCGCCGAAGCGGGGTTCGACGCCGAAAAGATCATGCCCCTCGTCCTCAAAAAACTGCCCTTGGGCATGCGCGGGCTCTTCATGGCGGTGCTGCTCGCCGCCCTCATGTCGACCATCAGCGCCATGATCAACGTCACGAGCTCGGTGGTCACCAACGATTTCATCAAGCGCTATGTCAGACGCCCGTTCACCCAGAAGCAGCTCGTCCGCTTGGGACAGCTGGCCTCCATGGTCGCGCTCCTCGTCGGTTTCGTCTTCAGCCTCTCGTTCACGAACATCGTCACGGCCTGGGAGGCCATGGTCTTCGTCTGGGTGACGGTCATCCTCGTCCCCGGGACCCTGCGCTGGCATTACTGGCGGTTCAGCGCCAAAGCCTTCGTCTGGAGCATGGGCGTGTCGGTAGTCCTCATCCTCTCGCGGCTGGCCGCCTTCCCGCATCTTCCGGCTTATGCCTCACTGGCCGTCGACGTGGGACTGTGCCTGGTCGCGACGCTCGCCATCTCCGCCGCAACGCGGCCGACCGAGATGGAAGTTCTCGTCCGGTTCTACGCGCGCGTCCGGCCCTTCGGCCTCTGGGGGCCGGTCCGGCGCGAAGCGGTCCGGCGCGGCCTGGTCCCGGCCCGCGACCCGATGCCCGCCATCGACGCGCTCAACGGGCTGCTCACGGCGTGTTTCCAGTTTTCGATCGCCCTGGTCGTGTTCTATTTCTTCCTCAAGCGCTGGTCGAGTTTTCTGCCCTGGACCGCCGCCATGCTGGCGCTGGCCGTTCTCCTCTATTTTACATGGTATAAGAACCTGCCGCCGAAGGACGAGGTTTAGCCGTGCGGCGGCCCCGTCTCCACCTCATCTGCACCGCCCACCTCGACCCGGTCTGGCAGTGGCGCTGGGAGGAGGGGGCCGCGGAGGCGATAGCGACTTTCGGGACCGCGGCGGAACTTCTCCGCGAGCACCCGGGGTTCATCTTCAACCATAACGAAGCCCTGCTCTACCGTTGGGTGGAACGCTACGACCCCGCCCTCTTCCGGGAGGTCCGGAGGCTCGTCCGGGCGGGTCGCTGGTCGGTGAGCGGCGGCTGGTACCTGCAGCCCGATGCCAACCTGCCCGGCCTGGAGTCGATCGTCCGGCAGGTCACGGAAGGGCGGCGGTATTTCGGAGACAGGTTCGGGGTCCGGCCGCTCGCCGCCTACAATTTCGATTCCTTCGGCCATGGCGGGGGCCTGCCCCAGGTCCTCCGGCTCGCCGGCTACAAAATGTACATCCACATGCGCCCGCAGAAAGAGGAGCTGGAACTCCCGGCCGACCTCTACCGCTGGCGCGGCGTCGACGGCTCCGAGGTGCTGGCTCTCAGGATCGAGGTCGGGCTCTATCACACCGAGAGGAATAACCTGGGGGCCCGGCTCGAGGAGGCAAAGGCGCTCGCGCTTTCACTGGGGCGTGATGTTCCCGTATTCTGGGGGCTGGGGAACCACGGCGGCGGGGCGACGCGGGAAGACCTGGCCCGGATCGACGAGTTCCGGAAAAATGAAAAGCGCGTGGCCGTCATCCACAGCACTCCCGATGCGCTTTATGGGGCGCTCGCGCCCCTGGAGAGGAAGGCGCCTGTCGTGGCGGGAGACCTGCAGCGTGTTTTCACGGGGTGCTACACTTCGCTCTCGCGGGTCAAGCGCCGCGCCGAGGAGAGCCTCGGAACGCTTGTCCAGGCCGAAGCCCAACGGGCGGCCTCCTGGTGGCTGGCCGGCCAGCCATATCCTGAAGGAGAGCTCGCTGAAGCCTGGCGGGACCATCTGCTGAACGATTTCCACGACATCCTGACGGGTTCGTGCACGGAGCCGGCCGAAAAGGACGCCCTCGACCTTTACGGCCGGGCCATCGAGACATCGCGGCGGCAGAGGCTTGGCGCCGCCCGGGCGCTGGCCCGGAAATCGGGCGACGGGACATCCGCTCCCATCCCGATCACCATCCTTAATGCCAACCCCGGCTTGGCCGCCGCGCCCGTCGAGGTCGAATGCCTGGCCGACTACAGGCCGCTTTGGACAGGGGAGTGGCAGATGCGGGTTTCCGATTCCGGCGGCCGCGAGGTCGAATGCCAGGAGGAGCAGCCGGAGTCCCTGCTTCCCTGGAACTGGCGGAAGAAGCTCTGCTTCATGGCCAACCTTGAGGGCGTCGGCGTCTCCCGCTACGTTGCCCGGCCCATGCCCGGCCGGCGCGGCGAGCGGGTGCAGCCCCCGACGTTCAGAGGCGAGTTGGAGTATCGGTTTGATCGGAATAGGGGACTAATCACCCATCTCGATGCCGCGGGCGGGCCGCCGCTCCTCGCCGGCGCCTTGCTCGAGCCCCTGGTCATCAGGGATGACGGCGATTCCTGGGGAACGGATTGCCGGCGCTACCGGAAAATCGAAGGCCGGTTTGCCCTTCTGCCAAACAGCCACCGGGTCATCGAGGACGGACCCGTGAGGACGATCACCGAATCGGTTCTCGTTTATCGCGGCAGCCGGATCATTCTCCACACGATCGGCTATTCGCGCTTCCCGGCCGTCGAATTCCGGCTCCGGGTCCACTGGAGCGAGGAGAGGCGGATGCTGAAGCTGGCCGCGCCCACGGCGCTCGGCCGCTCCTGGCTGCTCGTCGAGGTCCCCGGCGGGGCGATCCGCCGCCCGGCCGACGGCGACGAGCACGTCTTCGGCCGCTGGGCCATCGTGGAGGGCGAAGCTCGGGGCAAGAAGCTGGCCGTCGCCGTGATCGGGAGCGGGCAGCACGGCCTGGATTTTTATCGGGGCGAGCTTCGACTCTCCATCCTTCGGAGCCCTGCTTACTGCCACGAGAGGAATTTTCCGCTGGCCGATTTCCCCGCGAGGAAATACATGGACCAGGGCGTGCACGATGTCAGGCTTCTCGTCACGGCCGGCGACCCGGCCGCCGTGCTCGACCGGGTCTCGGCGCTTGCCGACTGGCTCAACGCGCCGCCCTGGGCGATAGCGTATCTCCCTTTTGCTGCGGGAAAAAAGGCACGTGGGGCGCAGGTCCTTCCCGACAGAGAAGCGGCCGACGCCGGAAGCGAGGGCGCCGCAGTTCCTCCTTCTCCCGGTTTTCTTCGGCTCTCGCCGCCCGGCGTCCGGTTGACCTGCCTCAAGCGTTCCTCCGACGGGCGGGCGCTCGTCCTGCGGCTTCATGAAACGCGCGGCACGGCGATCGACGCCCGCCTCGATTTAGCGAAGCCCCGCGTCGCCATCTCGCTGAGCTTCCGTCCGTTCGAAATCAAGACGCTGCGCCTCGAAAGGGACGGCCGCGTCAATGAGGTCGACCTTGTCCGGGAGAAAGGCCGAACGCCCCGATGACAGGCTGCGTCCGCCCGAGGCGCCGGGAGCACGAATATGAAAAAAATATCTAAGCGCCGCAGGGCGCGCTGTTTCGGATCGGCAAGGAACAGTAAAAGAAAAAAAGAAAAAGAGAGGAAAAGGACATGAACACTCAAGCTCACAGTGCGTCTTCCGTAGGGGCCATTCCTCCCGGAAAGCTGTGGACGATGTCCGTCGTCTTGTGGGCTGCCCTGGCCTTCAGCCTGTCCGGGTTCGGCCAGACGGCGACGGTCAAGGAGGAGACGCTCAAGTTCAAGACCTATCCCTTTTCCGACCCCGACCCGGCGCCCCTCGTCGGTCCGATCTACCCGTATTTCAAGTTCCATGGCTACAGCGCCGTCGGTCGCGAGCAGGCCTGGAAAATGGTGACTCTCGAAAACCTTTATGTCCGGGCGCTCGTGGCGCCGGAGATCGGCGGCAAGGTCTGGGGGGCGGTTGAGAAGTCGACCGGCCGCGAGTTCATCTATCTGAACAAGGTCGTCAAGTTCCGCGAGATCGCCATGCGCGGGCCCTGGACCTCGGGCGGGATCGAGTTCAATTTCGGGATCATCGGCCACGCGCCCACGACGGCGACTCCCGTGGACTACATCACCATGACCAACCCCGACGGCAGCGTGAGCTGCGTCGTGGGCGCTATCGACCTCCCCTCGCGAACGTACTGGAGGGTCAACGTGCGGCTGCCGAAGGACGCGGCCTATCTCGAGGCCGAGTGCCTCTGGTTCAACCCGACGCCGCTCAACGATTCCCTCTATCATTGGATGACGGCCGCCGAGGACGTCGCCGACGACCTGAAATACTATTACCCCGGCAGGCACCATATCGGGCACGACGGCTCCGCCCGCACCTGGCCGGTGACCGAGGACGGCCGCGACGTCTCCTACTACCGAAACAACAACTTCGGCGGGAGCAAGTCCTACCACATCCTGGGCGAGTACAATGAATTCTTCGGGGGCTATTTCGAGAAATCCGGGTACGGGTTCGGCCACTGGGCGCTCCACGACGACAAGCCCGGCATGAAGCTCTGGATCTGGTCCCTGGGCCGGGACGGCGAGATCTGGACCGACCTCCTGAGCGAAGGCCGGCCCCGGAATTACACGGAGCCCCAGACGGGCCTCCTCTTCAACCAGGCCGGCGGCGACAGTGCCTTGACCCCGTTCAAGCACGTCGACTTCGCCCCGCAATCGGTCCACCGCTGGAAGGAGATCTGGTTTCCGGTGCTCGACATCGGCGGCCTGGTCGCCGCCTCGCCCCACGCCGCGCTCAATGTCTCCCGGAGCGGCGGGGCGCTCAAGGTCGGTCTCTGCCCGCTCCAGGCCGTCGACGATGACCTGGTCGTTCGGGCAGGCGGCGAGGTCGTCGCCAATAAACACCTCGTTCTTAAGCCGCTCGAGAGCTCGGTCCTGGATATCGAACTCGCCGGAAAAAACGGCGAGATATCCGTCGAGCTGGGCCGGGGCAAGCTCAAGTGGTCGAGCGGCGACAAAGAAAGGAACACCCTGGGCCGGCCGATCATCGCGCCCGCGAACTTCAACTGGAAATCGGCCGAGGGACTGTTTGTGGACGGAGAGGAGCTGGCGCGACAGCGGAGTTACGATGATGCCATGGCCAGGTTTCTGGCCTGCCTGGAGAAGGAGCCGGGCCACGTCCGGGCGCTCGCGCGGGTGGCCGAGCTCTACGTCAAGCGGGCCGAATATGACAAGGCCCTCGATTATGCCAAGCGGGCCCTGGCGATCAACATCTACGATGCGCCGGCGAACTTCATCTACGGCGTCATCAACCGCGAGCTGGGCCGGACGGCGGACGCCAAGGACGGGTTCGGCTGGGCGGCCCGCTCCCTCGAGTTCAGGTCGGCGGCCAACGAGCAGCTAGCCGAGCTGAGCCTTCTCGAGAAGGACATGGACCGGGCGGCGCTCTATGCGGGCCGGGCCCTGGATTTCAACAAGCTCAACCTCAGCGCGCGCCAGGTCCTGGCGGTCGTCCCTCGTCTGCGGCAGGACAAAGTGGCGGCAGCCAAGGAGCTCGAAGGTATCCTGGCCATCGATCCCCTCAGCCACTTCGCCCGGTTCGAGCGGGCGCTTCTCAACCCGGGGGAGGCCGGCGAGCGGGAATTCGCGGCGCTCATCCGGAACGAGCTCCCGCATGAGACTTATCTCGAGCTCGCCATGACGTATCTTGAGCTCGGGCTCGAGGCTGAGGCGGTCAAGATACTCGGGATGTCGCCCGGGCGCCCCGAGTCGGATCTCTGGCTGGCCTATCTTCACCGGGATAAAGACCCCGACAGGAGCCGGACTTTTCTAAAGCGTGCCCTGGAGAGCCCGCCGGAGCTCGTTTTCCCTTCCCGGCGGGATTCGCTTCCCGTGTTGAGTTGGGCTGCGCCACAGACTCACGATTGGAAAGCCGATTATTATCTTGGGCTTCTTCTCTGGCAACTGGGGCGCGTCGACGAGGCCAAGCCGCTCTGGACGAAGCTCGGAGAGACGCCGGCCTGGTCGCCCTTTTATCTGGCGCGCCTGCGGCTCTTCGCCGGGGAGTTGACGCCCGAAAAAGCGCTGGCCGAAATCCGGCGGGCCGTCGACCTCGACAAAAAGAGCTGGCGGGCCCGCCGCGCCCTGACGGAGTTTTACGACGGCCGCGGGGAGTTCGACCTCGCTCTCCAGAGTGCCAAGGAGGCCCTCGACCTCTACCCGGACAATTCCGCGCTGACCATGGATTACGCCAAGGGACTTCTCCGGGCGGGACAGCCCGGCGCCTGCCTCAAGGTGCTTGACCGCGCGGCAATCCTTCCCTACGAGGGAGCCTCGGAGGGACACGACCTCTATCGCCAGGCCTGCCTGTTTCAGGCCGTTGAAGCCCTAGGGAAGGGGAATCCGAAAAGCGCTCTCGCCCTAATCGAGAAGGCACGGCTTTGGCCCGAACATCTTGGCGTCGGCCGTCCCCTCGATACTGACGAACGGCTCGAGGACTTTCTCACCGCCTTCTGCCGGCAAAAGCAGGGGAGCATGAACAACTACCATAAATCGCTGGAGGCAGTGGGTGGCGCGACCCAAAGATTTTGGACAAGCTTTGGGTCGGAGCACACCCTGAGCGCCCTGGCCTTCAAGTTCATGGGCCGGCCGCAGGATGCGGAGCGGCTCTTGGATGATTGGCGGAAGAGCCGGGGCGAGCGTGACGCCGTCCTGAGCTGGGCCCGCGCGCTGTTCAGCGGAGACGCGGCCGCGGCCGGCGCGGTCATCCAAAAGCTCAGGGCATCGGATAGAGGAAAATCCTGGGACCTGGGCACCGGCGACCGCAATTTCCGGCTGGTCATGGCCATCGTAGCACTGGGAGTAAAGCCGATAAAATAATAATGAAGAGAAACGGGTCCTGTCACGGCGATTCCCGGTGCGGCCGGACCGCTTTGGCAGGGTTGGATGGGGATGGCGCTCCGAAGACCCCCGTAGCGGAGGGGGACCCGTCGTCTCTGACGACGGGGGAACCGACGGGACTGGTTCCCGGGGGCCGGGGGGATAGGAGCGCATCGCCGTCCGACCCTGCCGTATCGCGACGGTGTACAGGGACGCGCCATGACAGGACCCGTTTCGTTTCATTCGCTTTTTGCAGGAGGCTTTGTGGGAGATTGGTCGCGGCGTGAGCTGATCCGCGCCATCATCGACCGCCGGCCTGCGCCGAGGTGCGGTTTCTGGCTGGGCTACCCGCACGCCGACACCTGGCCCATCCTCCATCGCTATTTCGGGACAAAATCCGAGGAGGAGCTGCGTCAAAAGCTCGGAGATGACCTGCGCTGGCTGTCGCCGCAACTCATGGATTCGACCTACCGCCCTCCGGACGGCCGGAAGCTCTTCGGCTGGACGGCGGCCAAGCTCTCCCACGGGCAGGCGGGGCCGTTCGCGGACTGCGTCGACCCGGCCGAGGTCGAGGCCTTCGACTGGCCGAGCCTCGCGGACCTCGATTTTTCCGAGAGCCTGTCGCGGCTCCGAGAAGCCGGGGACACCTACCGGGCGAGCGGGTTCTGGTGCGCTTTTTATCATGACGTCATGGACCTCTTCGGGATGGAACACTATATGCTCAAGATGTACTCCCATCCCGAGGTTGTGGACGCGGTCACCGGCCGCGTGTGCCGTTTTTACCTGGAGGCGAATGAAAAGTTCTTCGCCACAGCTGGTAATCTCGTCGACGGGTTCTTTTTCGGGAACGACTTCGGGACCCAGCTCGACCTCATGCTCAGCCCCGGGCTCTTCGACCGCTTCGTCATGCCGTGGTTCCGGCGGTTCACCGAGCAGGGGCACCGCCACGGCTATCAAGTGCTTCTCCATTCGTGCGGGTCGATTCACCGGGTTATCGGCCGGCTGATCGAGGCCGGTGTGAACTGCCTTCATCCGCTCCAGGCGAAGGCCCGGAACATGGACGCCGAGACGCTGGCCCGAGACTTCAAAGGGAAGCTCGCCTTCATGGGCGGCGTGGACACCCAGCGAGTTCTGAACCATGGGACGCCGGAGGATGTCAAGGCGGAGGTCCGCCGGGTCAAGAGTACTCTGGGCCCGGATCTCATCGTCAGCCCAAGCCACGAGGCCGTCCTCCCCGATGTGCCGCCGCGGAACGTCGCCGCCATGGCCGAAGCCGCCGCTGAGTGAGCCGTGGCGGGCGGTTTCTGCAGTGCCGCCAATTATGCTCCGAGTCTAGGTTCCGCTCGGGCTCAGCTTGTCGCGACCTAATTCTTGCTGAATTCTTTCCTTCACCCTGTTGAGGACGAACTCTTTGGCGACCCTCACGGCGCTTTTCACGGCCTTCGAGTTGGACCTCCCGTGGCCGATGATACAAACGCCGTCGATTCCCAGGAGATGGGCTCCTCCATACTCGGAATAGTCAAGCTTCTTGATGATCCTCTTGAGATTGCGGTTCATCAGGAAAAACCCGATTCGAGCCAGCATGTTTTTCATGATTTCGCGCCTGACCATGGAGAAAAGCGTTTCCACGACCCCCTCGCTGGCTTTCAAAGCCACATTTCCCGTAAACCCATCGCTCACCACAACATCGGCTATCCCTGAGTAAATATCCTTGCCCTCGACATTGCCGATGAAGTTCAGGCGGGCGGCTCGGATCCTCTCATAAGTCTCTTTGGTCAATTCATTCCCCTTGGTGCTCTCCTCTCCGATACTCATCAACCCGATCCGCGGGTTCGGCAGACCCATGACGCTTTCCATGAAGATCCGTCCCATGATGGCGAACTGTTCCAGATGATGGGGAAGGCAATTCGCATTCGCGCCCACATCAAGGAGAAGGGTCAGGCCCTTAGGGGTCGGTAGAAGCAAGGCCAGGGCCGGCCGATCGACTCCGTTCAGAGCGCCCAATATCTTTTTCGAGATAAAGACAACCGCCGCCGTGTTCCCCATGCTGACGAACGCATCGGCGCTCTTTTCCTTGACGAGCTGGGCTCCGACGAGAATCGAAGACCGCTTCTTCTTCCTGAAAGCAAATACTCCTTCACCCATGCCGATCGGTTCGGGCGCATCGATGATCGTGATTTTCGCTTTGGTGCCGGGGAGCTTGTCGAATTCCTTTTTCACGAGCTCTTCAACGCCAACCAGGAGGACTTCCACGTTGTAGTCTTGGGCTGCTCTAACCGCCCCCTCGACCGTAACCCTTGGGGCGAAGTCACCTCCCATGGCGTCAACGGCGATCTTCATGAAATCTCCTTTTCAACCTCTCGCTCTCCTCCACCACCCGGCCTGCACACTAACACCCCTCTAAAAAAGCTTAAGCCAAGCGCCCGGGGATGTCAATGAACCCCGCCGGTTCCTTGGCCCAGCTTGCGGCGCGCGTCGGTTCTCCCTCGGAGAAAGCCGGCTGATTCTTGACAGCGTTTTCCGGCGAGGCTATGCTGGCCGGCGAGGGAGAAAACAATGACGCCAACACGAAAAACACTGGTATCGGCTATCGCCGTCACCGGCCTGCTGGCTGCCGGCATCGGCTTCCGCGCTCCCGCCTCCGGCGGCGAGCTCCGCATCGGCCTGATCGGACTGGACACCTCTCATGTCATCGCCTTCACCAAGGCGCTCAATGACCCGGCCTACCCCGGGCACATCGCCGGCGGCCGCATCGTCGCCGCCTTCAAGGGAGGGAGCCCCGACATCCCCTCGAGCGCAGACCGGATCGAGGGATACACCCAGGAGCTCCAGGAGAAATACGGGGTCAAGCTCGTGGATTCCATTGAAGCGCTCTGCCGCGAAGTCGACGCCGTGATGCTCGAGAGCGTGGACGGCCGGCCGCACCTCGAGCAGGCGCGACCCGTCATCAAGGCGGGGAAGCCCCTTTACATCGACAAACCGATGGCCGCATCCCTCCGCGACGGGCTGGAGATCTTCCGGCTGGCCAAGGCCGCCAAGGTGCCGGTCTTCAGCGCTTCGTCGCTCCGGTTCGGGAAATCGACCATGGCCGTCCGCAACGGCGCGATCGGGAAAGTCCGGAGCGCCGAGACCTTCTGCCCGGTCAACCTCGAGCCGCATCATCCCGAGCTTTTCTGGTACGGCATCCACGGCGTCGAGTCCCTCTTCACCGTAATGGGCGCGGGTTGCGAGACCGTCAAGCGCGGCCAGACCGACGACGGCCGGGTCGAGGTCACCGGGACCTGGAAGGATGGCCGCACGGGCGTCTTCCGCCAGGCGGCCGACAACAAAAGCTACGGCGGCACGGCGAAGGGCGAAAAGGGCGAAGCGCCCATCGGCGCCTACGACGGCTACGAGCCGCTGGTGGCTGCGATCATCAAGTTTTTCCAGACCGGCGTTTCCCCGGTGCCGGAGAGGGAGACGATCGAGATCCTGGCATTCATGGAGGCCTCGGACGTGAGCCGGGAGCGCGGGGGGCAGCCGGTCAACCTCAGCGAGGTCCTGAAGAAATACGAAAAATAGGCGATGAAAGTCTGCTCCTATAACGTCAACTCCATAAAAGCCCGGCTCGATCTCGTGCTCCAGTGGCTCGATCACCGGGGAAACGACATCGACGTTCTGTGTTTCCAGGAGCTCAAAACCGAAGACAGCGGTTTTCCCGTTCCGGAGTTCGAGGCGCGGGGGTTTGACTGCCGGGTCTTCGGGCAGAAAGGGTATAACGGCGTCGCCATCCTATCCAAGGTCCCGCCGAGATCAACGGTCAAGGGATTCGGCCAGGCCGCCTGGGACGAACAGAAGCGCCTCATCCGCGCCGAGGTCAAGGGCATCCAGGTCATGAACATCTATGCGCCCCACGGCGATGTCCGCGGAACGGAGAAATTCGACTACAAGCTGCGGTGGTACAAGAACCTGGTGGGCTACCTTGATGATAATTTTTCTCCCGACGATCCCCTTCTCCTGGTCGGCGACTTCAACGTCGCCCACCGGGATATCGACGTCTATTCGCCCGAGGAGCTCGAGGACATGATCGGGACGATGCGGGAAGAGCGGGAGGCCTTCGCGGGGCTCCTTGACTGGGGGCTCGTCGATGCCTTCCGGTCGCTCTATCCGGAGAAAAAACAGTACACCTGGTGGGATTACATCGGCGGCGCCGTCTGGAAAGACAAGGGCATGAGGATCGACTACGCGCTGGGCACGAAGCCCATCCTCAAGAAAATCGCCGACATCGAGGTCGACCTGTGGCCGCGGAAAAGGCAAAAGCCGACGCCCTCCGACCACGCTCCCGTGGTCATCAGCCTCCGCGGGAGGTGAAACATGATGACGAAGCGCGAACGCGTGCTGGCGGCCATCGCCCACCGCGAGCCGGACCGGGTGCCCATCGACCTCGGCGCCATGCGCTCGACCGGGATCACGGCAATCGCCTACAACCGCCTCAAGAAATACCTCGGAATAACGGGCGGCCAGACTTTGGTGTACGATGTCGTCCAGCAGCTCGCCCAGCCGGAGCTCCCGATCCTGGATTATGTCGAATCCGATGTCATCGACCTCGGCCGCGCCTTTCTTATCGATGACGGCGACTGGCAGGATTTTGAACTTCCCGACGGGTCGCCCGCGAAGGCCCCGGCCCACATCCGTTTCCGGCCGGACGGGGCGGGCG
>Ga0154742_1127_pt2 | contig 15840 bp, 13 predicted proteins | sample Rifle2008BG16ft_FD_105750 | JGI IMG/M metagenome (GOLD analysis project Ga0154742, IMG submission 105750) | Candidatus Aminicenantes bacterium RBG_16_63_16 | reverse complement strand
TCCTACCCTTGCCACATCGCCTCGATGCCGGCGGCCGTCAACATCCAGTGCCATTCGCACCGCGTCAAGGAGTTTGAGCTGTAATGGTCGAAATCCGATTCCACGGCCGCGGCGGTCAGGGCACGGTCGTCGCCTCGAAAATCCTGGCCGACGCCCTGGCCAAAGAGGGAAATTACGTCCAGGCCTACCCCGAGTTCGGCGTCGAGCGGCGGGGCGCGCCGGTCTTTTCGTTCATCAGGATCGACAACCAGCCCATCTACGACAAGAGCCGAATCTACACCCCGGACCACGTCGTCGTCGTTGACCCGACGCTCGTCGAGGTCATCGATATCACCGAGGGGCTCAAGGACAACGGCGTGATCATCATCAACACCGACAAGTCGCCGTCGGATTTCACCTACGCGCCGAAATTCCGGGTCGCCACGGTCAACGCGACCGAAATCGCCGTCAAGCACAAGCTGGGGACGCTCGCCGCGCCCATCGTCAACACCGCTATGGTCGGCGGCATCGTCAAGATCCTGAACCTGACGCGGCTGGATTCGCTCCTCGCGGCCATCGCCGAAGGCGTGCCGGTAAAGGCCGAGGCCAACGTCGCCGCGGCCGAGGAGGCCTACGGAAAGGCCGAGAGGGTCCTCTGAGCCGGAGAATGCGGCCCTGTTTTCCCTCGCCGCAATTCTCTTTCCCCTCACCTCCATCCTCTCCCACGAGGGGAGAGGAAGTCTATTGCTCTTGCGGCCTCCTGAGGAGGGCTTTGCGCACACACTTTGGGGAGGAGGGAAAATTAGGTTTGCCCAGGCGGCCGCCGGGCGACGGCGACGCCCAAAAAAGTCGATAATTTTGATATAATCGATAGTAATAATAGGAATTATAAGGAACCCATGAGAGACAGGAAGAAAGCCGAAAAAATAACCTTTTCATCCGAAAAAGATGTCCCGCTCGTCCCGATGTCCCTCGGCTCCATGCTCTACAACAAGACGGGGGCCTGGAGGAACATCCGGCCGGTCATCGACCTTGCCAACTGCATCCAGTGCGGCATCTGCTGGAAATTCTGCCCGGACGTGGCCATCGCCATCGAAAACGAATTCCCCGCCGTAAACTACGACTACTGCAAAGGCTGCGGCATCTGCGCCCAGGAATGCCCCTCCAAGTGCATCGCCATGGTGGAGGAAGAGAAATGAAGAAAGTGATCATGGGCAACCACGCGCTGTCCTGGGGCGCCACCTTGGCCCGGGCCCAGGTCATCGCCGCCTACCCCATCACTCCGCAAACGCAGGTGGTCGAGCTCCTTTCTGAAATGTGCGCCTCGAAAAAGCTCGACGCCAAGTTCATCAAGGTCGAGTCCGAGCACTCGGCCATGGCTGCCTGCATCGCCGCCTCGATGGCCGGCGCCCGCACCTTCACGGCCACCTCGGCCCAAGGCCTCGCCCTGATGCATGAGCTCCTCCACTGGGCTTCGGGCGGCCGGAACCCCATCGTCATGGGGGACATCAACCGCGCCATGGCGCCCGGCTGGAGCATCTGGACCGACCAGAACGACAGCCTCTCCCAACGCGACACGGGCTGGATCCAGTTCTACTGCGCCTCGAACCAGGAAGTCCTAGACACGGTCATCCAGGCCTTCAAGGTCTCGGAGGCCCTGATGATCCCCAGCATGGTCATCCTCGACGCCTTCGCCATCTCGCACACCTACGAAGTCGTGGACATCCCCGACCAGGACAAAGTGGACGCCTACCTTCCCAGGTTCAACCCGCCCTTCCGCATCACCCCAGCCGACCCCCACGCCTTCGGCGGCCTGACCGGCCCGGAGAATTACTTCGAGCTCAGGTACAAGCTCCAGGTCGATATGGAGAAAGCGCCCGCCCTGATCGAGGAGACCGGTCGCGAGTACGAGCGGGCGTTCGGACGCTATCTCGGCCTGGTCGAGGACTACCGCTGCGACGACGCCGAGCTCATCCTCGTCACCTCGGGGACCGCGGGCTACACCGCGCGCGTGGCCGTCGACGCGCTCCGCGCCGACGGCGTCAAGGCCGGAAACCTCAGGATCAAAGTCTTTCGGCCCTTCCCTTTCGAGGAAGTCCGCAGGATCGCCGGCCGCGCCAAAAAAATCGCGGTCGTCGACCGGAACGTCTCCTACGGCCATCATGGCATCTTCTACCAGGAGGTCAAGTCCGCTCTCTACGGCCATGACCACGGCGTCCCCGTGTTCGGTTTCATCACCGGACTCGGCGGCCGCGATATCACTGTCGACTCCTTCAGGGAGGTCGCCCAGCAAGCGCTTTCCAAGCCCCAGCCCGACCGGGAGATCACGTGGATAGGAGTGAAGGGATGAAGAAAGAGAAGACGATGAAGCTGAGCCTCCCCGTCGAGGAGTTGATGACCTCAGGTCACCTGGCCTGCCAGGGCTGCGGCGCGACGCTGGCCATGCGCTATGTCCTCAAAGCCTTGGGCCAGAAGACGGCCCTCTGCATCCCGGCCTGCTGCTGGTCGGTCATCGACGGCCCCTTCCCCCACTCGACGCTCGACGTCCCGATTTTCCACTGCGCCTTCGAGACGGCCGCCGCTTCGGCCTCGGGGCTCAAGGCCGGGCTCGAGATGGTGGGCGACACGGAAACGACCGTCGTGGCCTGGGCGGGCGATGGCGGCACCTTCGATATCGGCATCCAGGCGCTCTCCGGCGCCGCCGAGCGGAACGACGACATCATCTATGTTTGCTACGACAACGAAGCTTACATGAATACGGGCATCCAGCGCTCGAGCGCCACGCCCTATGGAGCCTGGACCACGACCACGCCCGTCAAGCACTTCAAGAACCGGCCGAAGAAGGACATCGACGCCATCATGGCCGCCCACCGCATCCCCTACCAGGCGACGGCCAACACGAGCTACCCCGAGGACCTCTTCCGGAAGATGAAAAAGGCCAAGGAGATCAAGGGGACGCGGTTTTTCCACATCTACGCGCCCTGCCCCACGGGCTGGAAGAGCCGCCCCGAGGACACAATCAAGCTCGGAAGGATGGTCGTCCAGAACTGCATTTTCCCGCTCTTCGAAGTGGAAAACGGCGAGAACTACGCGATCAACATCAAGCCCCGCGAGAAGAAGCCGATCAACGACTACATCCGCCTCCAGGGCCGCTTCCACCACCTCAAGGATGACGATATCCGGCTCATGCAGGACGAAACAGACAGGAACTGGGAGCGGCTGCTCAAACGCGCCGAAGCGAAGTAGCAGCGCCCCGAAACCGCCATAGGAAGCACGTCAGCCCAAACGAAGCGTGGTGATCTCACCGACTTATACAGAGATTGACACCTCCCCTTCGGGGGCTCGTAATGACTGTCTCGTGACGGTGGGGAATGTCCCCAACAATTAGCGTCCCCGATTAGCTTTTGCCTCTGAACGACGGCAAAAACGACAGGGCTGCCCTCTCGATGGTTCGGACGATCGACGAAAGCCACTCCGTTCCTTTCTGCTTGGTTTCGACATCGAGCGCCCGGATGAAGCTCAGGTAGTCATTTACCGTTATCGTCATCAGTCGTTGAAGAAAACCGTCTCTCAGCGTTTCGTCGGCCGCGTTGGGGTCCGGCTCGTCCCTGCCCCTCTTTTCCAGACTGCCGCCTTGGCCATTGCCCTCCGAGACCCCGTCAAGCAATTCCTCCAAACTCGGCCAGGCGGCGTGGAACTCACGCTCCTGTCCGATGACCGTTTGGATCCCCGCTATTTTGAGGCCTTTCAGGCCTTTCACGGATTCGGGCATCTGCTCCGCGAGCGCTTTCAGCCGGGAAACACGCTCAGCCAAGGCCCTGTTCAGGACCGCGATCGCCGCTTGAAATACTGCGGGGTCGAGCAACTGCGAACGGACATAAGCGTACCAAGACCGAAGCGCAACCAGGTTGGCGATGTAGTGGATGTTATTCTGCACCCTCCGCTTGATCTCGGGATAAACCCCTGCCCTGTAGCGAGTCTCTTTGGCCTGTTGCCTGACACCCGCGACCAGCACATTCTCACCGAAATCTGCTCGGCAGACGATGCCGGCAGCGACAACAGACCCGAAACCTATCCGGGTTGGGCCGACCAGTCCCCCCTGTCCGCCGAGGAAAATCGGCTGCTGGTCGAGCATCACTCCCCTGGGCACATCGCCGATCAAAGAAGGTGTCGCCTTGTCTTGATTCGGACTGAAGTTGAAGTGGACATAAGAGCTGCCCACTTCGCTGTGGTGCCTGCGACTGGTTCCGCCCGCCATCAGGCAATCGCAGAAGTTGATTAGGCTGCCCAAGGTCACAAACGGAAAGAGGATCGTCTGCTTCAGCCCGACCGCGTGCGCCCCGTTCGCTTCTTCCTCGAGGAGGCAGGCTTCCCGCACTTGGGCGCCGGGACCCATACTTGACCTGTCGAGAAAAACGGAGCCTCTGAATGAACCGCCTCCGAGTTCGACATATTTCCCGACGGCGCAGTCCTCGATGGTGACGGGCCCCTCCCGGCCAAGCGTCGTCCCCTTCCCGATGAAGGTAAGTTTCCCGGCTATGCGGCAACCCCCGTAGATTTTGACGCCGGGCTCGATCCTCTCCGGGTCTACGTCGTCGGCGATATAAGTGGAGGCCGGATCGATGAATTCCACTCCTCTGCCCGTCAGCTTTCTGAGACGGTTTAGATTGGTCACGACTCAACCCCCCGTCCGCTCAGGCAAGTTTCTTTCTGACCGCGGCCGCGATCATCGCCGAATATTTCTCCGTCTCCTCGAGGGTCGGCCCCTCGACCATGACGCGGCACATCCGTTGCGTGCCGGAGTATCTCACGAGCACTCGTCCTCTTTCCCCCAGCGCAGATTCGGCCTGGCGAACCGCCGCCACAACCTCGGGAATTGCCTCAAGATCGGGCTTGCTCCTGATGGTGATGTTGACGAGTGTCTGCGGAAACCGGGCCATGACAGCCAGCTCGGAAAGCGGCTTATCTTTCTCGCACATGACCCGCAGTATCTGAAGGGCCGTGATAATGCCGTCCCCTGTCGCGTGGTGGTCCAGGAAAAAGATGTGGCCGCAATCCTCGCCGCCCACGACAGCGCCCCGGCCTTGCATTTCTTCCAGTACGTTGCGATCGCCGACCTTCGTTTGGACGTGCGCAATTCCGAGCTCCCGGAGCGCCACGTTGAGACCGAGGTTGCTCATGACGGTCGTCACCACAAGGTTATTTTTCAGCCGGCCTTGAGCTTTCATCGATTTGGCGCAGATGGCCAGCTCCTGGTCGCCAGTGAGGATATTCCCTTTGTCATCGACCGTAATCACGCGGTCGCCGTCTCCGTCAAGGGCAAAGCCAGCCTGGGCCCCTCCCTTGACCACCGCGTCGGCCAGCCTCTCCGGATGTTGCGACCCGCTCTCCAGGTTTATGTTCCGGCCGTCGGGCGAGTTCGCCAGGCAAATCACCTCTGCGCCGAGCTCGAAAAACACTTCGGGAGCCACTTTGTAGGTGGCGCCGTTGGCACAGTCGAGCACGATCTTCATTCCCTCGAGCGTCAGGTCCGATGGGAAAGTGTTCTTGACAAAGACAACGTACCGGCCCCTTGCATCGTCTATCCTGTAGGCCTTCCCGAGTTTGTGAGGCGTACTTGCGATCGGGATGAGTTGTTCGGAAAAAATCAGATCCTCTACCTCGGCCTCCCGCTCATCGGCCAGCTTGAACCCGCTCTTGGCGAAGACCTTGATCCCGTTGTCCTCGTAGGGATTATGCGAAGCCGAGATGACGATGCCGGCGTCGGCCCGCATGCTCTGCGTGAGGAAAGCCACGCCTGGCGTGGGCATCACGCCGACGATCAGGGCATCCGCGCCCGCCGAGCAGACTCCGGAAACCAGCGCATATTCGATCATGTAGGATGATATTCGGGTATCCTTGCCGATCACGATTCGGGGAGTATGCCCCTTTTTGCGGCATGTGTGCGCGATGGCCATGCCGACCTTGAGCGCCATATCGGCGGTCATGGGAAAGGCGTTGGCCACGCCGCGGATCCCGTCCGTTCCGAAGAGCTTGCGCATCTTAGATTCCTTTCTTGATCATATCCGCGATAGACTCCACGGCTTCTCCTAAGAGGATCTTAATCGGAATATCGCGAAGGCAGTCGTCCCGCCAGGGGAGATTCTCTTCGTTGAGCAGGTTCTTGATCTCCATGAGTTTTTCGCCGAGGGTCATCTTCTTCTGATCGGCGCTTAGGATTTCTGAAAATTCCACATGGAAGAGCAGAAGATGCTCTGGATCCAGCCCCGCGCCAAGAAGCGGCATGATAATGATCGAGGCTCCATCCGAACGTCCGCCGCCCGCATAGACATCCCTGTTTTTCACAATCGTGCGTTTGGTCCCGATGAGGGGCGTGGCGATATCGGCCCTCGAACGCATGCCTTCCGCGATGCCGCCCTTGACGACAACGGAGATGGTTGAATCATCGGTGGGCGCGCCGTCCTCGTCAAGTCCGCTCAGCCGGTAAAGAGTATAGCCCCTGAGCTTCTCAATGGCAGGCTGCAATCGGCTAACCGCGGCCCAATCTTTCTGAGTCAGATTCTCTGCCGTAAAGCCCAGAGCGGCCACGGCTTCAAATAACACGCCCTTCAAAGCCGGCATCTTCCGGCTTGTCCCCACGGTCACGGTCTTGGCTTGATGACGGATGGCATCGACGGGCCGGCTGAGCTCGTCGATCGCTCGGCTCAGCGTGGCATCGAGCAGGTCGGGCGGCCAAACTCCGCGCTTGTCCCAGAAGTCCTTCCGGAATTCTTCGTGGGCGATCTTGCCCGTCGCGTACTTAAGGAGAAGCGTCAGGTCGGTGGCGGTATCCACGTTGAGGTTGGCGACATGTCCGATGCTCCGCCAGTTGTTGAATGTCCCCGCAAACTCATTCACGATTCCGTGGAGCCGTGTGTCAGCAATACTCTCGAACACCGACAGCTTCATTTCCTCATGCCTGGTGAGGATTTCGGACAGCTTAATACGGAAATCACGCAATTGGCTCGCCTGCTCATCCAGGCTGACGGCCGCATAGTAGCCCCAGAGGTGGCCCGCGATGGTGTTGAGGATGATCGAGATGGGAAAACTCGCCCTGGGCACTTTGATGACATGGTCCGCAACCCCATCGAACCGCGTCTCGCCCTCGTCGGTGATGACAACCGCCCTGGAAGCATGCGCTTTGAAAATCGTCGTGTCTTTAACGATATCCTCGAGGACGATCTCCGGGCTTCCCGCCGCCATCACGAGGATCAGCGGTTCGGCCGACAGGTCAATGTGTTTTTTATCCTCGATGATATCCGAGGAGATCGTCTTATAGCAGAGCTCACTCAGTTTGATTCTCACCTCATCGGCCGCCACCTTGTTCGTCCCGCTTCCGACAAGCGCCCAGTGTCTTTTAAGGCGCACCAGATCCCAGGCCGTCCTCCTGATTTCGTTAGCCAGCCTGAGAACCCTGTTCATCAGAGAAGGAGCGTGTTCGAGAGCTTCCAGCTGTCGTAAAATAGCGTCTTCCGGCATCGAGCCCAGCATCTTGGCGAAAAAGAGTGCCAGGAGGTAGCCGGCTACGATCTGAGCGTAAAAGGCCTTGGTGGAAGCGACCGACATTTCGACGTCTCGGCCGTCGCTCGTGTAGAAAACGCCATGGGCTTTCGTGGTGATATCTGACTGGCGCCTATTTACGATGGCTATAACGGAGGCGCCTTTTTCCCGGGCTATGGCCACGGCCCTGTTCGTGTCCGTCGTCGTCCCGGACTGGGTGACCGCAATCACCAGAGACCGAGCCAGCTCATCGCCCATCACAAAGCCGCTCAGGTCCGTGGCTTTTATGGCCTGAATATTCAGCTCCTTGCCCTTGAGGCAGGCCTTGAGGGCCTCCGCAATGGCGGCGCCGGCGACGGCGGCTGTTCCTTGACCGATCACGAAGATGTTCCTGGTCTTCCCTTCAACAAGGTCCTTTTGGCTATTTCCGGGAACGGTCTCAGCCCCAAAATTGAAGGTGACTTTGCCGTCAGCGATGCGGTACTTACCCCTGAGCGTCTTCCTGACCGAGGACGGCGCATCCATGATCTCTTTGATGAAGTAATGACGGTGGGCTCCCCGATCGATGTCACGGGTGGTGATCTCCGCCCTTCTAATGTCCCGTTCGGTGAGTCGAAGGGGATGCCCGTCATAAGAGATCGCTTCGATCCCGGAAAGCCCATCGCCCCTATCGTTATGCAGGATGAAGATCTGGCCTGTGGTCTCGGGATCGCCCTCCAAGCGGGGGCGCTCGCCATCCATTTTGATAAATTGCGGAGTTTCCTCGATGAGTCCATAGACCTCGGAAGCAAAGATGTATTGGTGATGAGAGAGCCCGACAAAAAGGGATTGCCCGCTACCCCTCAAGGCAAGGTATATTTTCTCCGGCTCGAGGTTGGATTCCATGGCAATCGCGTGCGACCCCTCGAAAGTCGAGACGGCTTTGCGGAAGGCTTCTTGCAGATCGTCGCCTGCCAACAGATACCTCTCGATTTGGAGAGGGATGGCTTTGGCATCCGTGGACAGACGCGGGTCGACCAGCCGGCCCGCCGACTCGTTGGCCGCCATGATCTGCTGATAATTGTCGACATCTCCATTCAGGGTTGCGTTAATCCGCCAATTTCCTTTTCCGTACCGTGGGTAAAACTCCTCGAGGAGGGTCATCCCCGAAGGGAGAAGTGTGCTGTTGTTTATGGGATGGCAGTTGGGGATATTGATGGCGCCGACCGAGGCCCAGCGAGTGTGCGCCAGGTACAGATCGTCTTCATCTCCCTCAGCCAGGAAGGCCTTAAGGATCGAATCGCCGGCAATTTGTTGCCTCAATTCCCTGCAGTTCTTGCCAAGTTCGCCCGTGACAGAGGCGGTTTTGTACGTGAACGCGACGGTGTCTTTGAACAGGTTAATCGAGCCGTTCATCAGATCACCTGGAGTGCAGCGGTTCTCGAACTCGGTTAAGAGTCCGGCGTGACGGATGTGGGTGACAGCTCGATCAAGAGCGTCCAAGGAAATTCTGAAGGTTATTATGAGGCCGGCGGAATCTCGGCCCCTGATTTCCAGCCGGTCCATGGCATTGAGCATAGAATTGAGCCTGTAGAACTTGCGGAATTCAGGGAGTGAGCCCAGCCTGCCGGAGAGTTCGAGGATCTTTTCTTGGTTCTTAAGCAAATCCTCTTTCAACTCCCAAAGGACGTCCTTGAGCGTGATCAGACGCCCGGAAACGATTTCCAGATCCCCCGCTGACATTTCGCCCGCTCTTTTCTCGAGGGCATCTTCTTGGATCTGGATAAACCCGTCGATCTTCTCCGCGAAGCGCCTCAGTATATCTAGACTTCCATCCTGGCCGAAGGCATGCTGCAAATCGATATCTTGTTTGATGGTATAAAGCGCCTTTTCCATCTCTGCGGGCGCTTCCGCCCCAAGGGAGTCTGCAGCGCTTGCCTCAGCCAGGCCTTTGGCGCTGATCGCCTCAAAGATCGAAGTGAATCTCTCGATAAGTCCCTGCTTGTGCTTCGTGCCCTTTATGGCGACGATTCCTGCCAGTCCGCAAAAAAGAACGTCGGGGACAATGGGGAAGAAGACGATGGACCCTTCGGGGACATATCTAGGATTCCGGCCAACACACACTCTCCATCTAGTCTGCGGCCTGCGAAGCTTACCAAACTGACGATAAAATGTCCTGGGTGCAGAGAACAGCTTCCGCCTAATGCCCCGAAGTCGGCGGACTTCCCGGTCTACAGAGCCGGAGGTATCTGCATATCGAGAGCTGCTCACCTTACCAAAAATATTAGTCGGGCCACCGACAAGTGTCAAGGAATGACAGTACCGCGGCGGGCGGTTGAAAACCGCCGGGATAACCTCTATAATTTAATTTGCGCCCGGCGGGTCTGTCGGGCCCCAAAAAAGCAGAAAAGCTAATATAAGGAGAACATTATGAGAAAGCTTGTGCCGATAGGCGGATTGGCCGCCGTCCTGTTGGTCATCTTCTTGGCGCTCGCCGGGGCATGCGCCGCCCAGTCCACGAATTCCCAGGCGCCCGATTTTACGGTCATCGACCTCTCAGGGAAAACGATCACGTCGGCCCAGTACAAGGGAAAGGTCCTGTTCCTCAACTTCTGGGCCAGCTGGTGCCCCCCCTGCCGCGCCGAGATCCCCGACTTTGTCGATGTCACCGCGGCATACAAGGCTAAGGGGCTCGAGATCCTGGGGATCTCCCTCGACACCAAGGAGAAGAGCGAGGTCCTGGCTTTCGTGCAGCAGTTCAAGATCAATTATCCCGTCGTCCTCGAGACGCGAAAACAGACCGAGAAGCTCCTGGCCGATTTCCAGCCGGGCCAGTTCATCCCGACCACTTTCGTCATCGACAAGCAGGGCCGCATCCGGGACAAGATCGTCCGGGCGATGGACAAAGAGGAAATCCTCCGAATATTCAACCGCCTGATCGCGGAATAGGCGCGGAGGGACCGGCTCGCCGGGGGGCCGGCGGGCGCTACCAGCGGTAGGCGATGGCGGCCCAGGTCAGGCCCGAGCCGAACGCGGTCATGATGATGACGTCCCCTTTCTCGAGCTTGCCCTCGCCGTCGAGCTCGCTCAGGGCGATGGGGATCGTGGCCGCCGAGACGTTTCCGTACTTGTGGATGTTGACGTAGACTTTTTCCTTGGGCACACCCAGGCGCTCCCCCGTGGCCTCGATGATCCTGATATTGGCCTGGTGGGGGATCAACCAGCTGATGTCGTCCTTGCCGAGCCCCGCCCGCCTCAGGACCTCCGCGGACGCTTCGCTCATGCGCTTGACGGCATGCTTGAAGACCTCGTTGCCCCTCATCTGGAGGGTGTGGAGCTTTTTCTCGACGGTCTCGGCCGAGGCCGGGAGCCTCGAGCCGCCGGCCGGCATGACGAGCATGCTGCCCAACGCGCCGTCGGCTTTCCAGAAGTGGGAAAGGATTCCGGATTCGTCGTGGCTCGCCTCGAGGACAGCGGCTCCGGCGGCGTCACCGAAGAGCACGCAGGTGTTGCGGTCGTCCCAGTTCGTCACCCGGGTCAGCGTTTCCGCGCCCGCCAGCAACACCCGCCTGACAACGCCGGCCGCGATGAGCGCCTCGGCCGTGATCATGCCATAGAGGAAGCCCGAGCAGGCGGCCGCGATGTCGAAGGCAGCGACGTGGTCCGCCCCGAGTCCCTGCTGGACCCAGCAGGCCGTCGCCGGGAACAAGGTATCGGGCGTGACCGTGGCCACGATGATGAGGTCGATGTCCTTGGGTTCGAGACGGGCGTTCTCGAGGGCCCGGCGGCCGGCGATGAGGACCATGTCGGAGGTGGCCTGGTCCGGGGCGATGATGTGCCGCTCCTTCATCCCCGTCCGGGTGACGATCCACTCGTCGGTCGTGTCGACCATCTTCTCGAGGTCGGCGTTGGTCAGGATTCTCTCCGGCGCATAGAAACCGGTCGAAGCGATCCGGACGCGCCGCCTGGGTTCGCTTTTAGGCATTATTTAAAAACTCCAGGAACGGCTATTCTATAGCACAGTATCCCGATTTTGCAATTTCGCGGAGAAAAAACGCGTAAAAAAACGTTGACATCACGGCGTTTTCGGGATAAATAGTGAAAATCATCCCGGGTCGTCCGAGGAGGGATTTTGGGTCTTATCGCCATTCAGGCCGTGCCGTCCATCCCGCGGGAAGGCCTCCCCTATTGGATATTCTGGCTCATGCTGTGCTTCATCCTGCTCCTCGTGTTTTTCATCTTTCTCCGGGATAAGCGCCTGCGGATGCGTCTTAGCGCCTTCCTGGCCGGCGCCCGGCGGCGGTCGGTCCTGATCCGGCTCAAGTTCAAGCTCAAGAAGGAGCGCCAGGCCAGGGCGGCCGCCCTGAGAAAGCTCGGAGAAAGGGCCTGGGGTGAGGACATCAGGGTCCCGGGCAGCGAGAGCGTCTTCGCCCAGCTCAAGAACCTGCTCGCGGAGAGGAACGCCGCGCAGAAGGAGTGGCAGGACACGGTTTCCGAGGTCGAAAAACAGCACGCCCGCCTGGACGAGGTCGTCGCCCTGTACAGGAAGAAAAGGGAGGTCGAGGCGGCCCTGAAGAAACCCTTTGACGACCTGCTGAAACAGAAGCGCGATGAAGAAAAGGCCTTGAAGAGGCTCGAGCGCAACGGCGAGCTCGCCCGGCAGCTCGACGATATCGAGCGGGACAGGGAAGAAACCCGGAAAAGAATCCAGAAACACCAGGAAGCGATCAAGGCCATCGAAGCCGATGGCGCCGGCCGCCGGCGCGAGGTCGAGAAGGAGATCCGGTCGCTGTCCAGGAGAAAGGAAAGGATCCAGGACAGGATCAAGGCCGTCGAGGCCGAGCAGCAGGAGCTCTATCTCATGCTGGGCAGGATCCTCGAGGAAAAAAGGAGTGACAGCCGGGCGCTCGAGCCGTTTTACTGGGAGCTCGATGAGGTGAACGACCGGATCGAGACCATGCTTCACAGGATCGACACGCTGTCCGGCGGGAACGGGGCCTTGCTTCCCCCGCCCCTGCGCTAAAACCCGCGGGCGCTTTACCGCCCCCCCGCAGACAGAATACAATAGACGCGTGCCCAAGCCGCGGATTCTCGTCCATGTCTGTTGCGCACCCGACGCCGCCTACGTCATCGGGCTGCTGCGGGAGAGCTATGAGCCCGCCGCCTTCTTCTACAACCCTAATATTCATCCGCAGGAAGAATACGCCCTGCGCCTTGAGGACGCGCGAAGGGTCGCCCGGGACCTGGGCGTGCCGCTTATCGAGGGCGCTCATGATGAGTCCCGCTGGCTGGCCCTGACCTCAAAATTCAGGGACGAGCCGGAGAAGGGACGGCGGTGCGATATCTGCTATGCTATGAGGCTCGAGCAGACCGCTGTCTGCGCCGCGGCGCGGGGTTTCCAGTCTTTCACCACGGTCATGAGCCTCAGCCCCTGGAAGAAGGCCGGCGCGCTCAACCGCATCGGCCGCATGTTCGGCCGCCGGCACGGAGTCGCTTTCCTCGAGGCCGATTTCAAGAAAAAAGACGGGTTCCGTAAGAGCGTCGCGCTGAGCCGGGGCCTGAACCTCTACCGCCAGGATTATTGCGGCTGCGTCTACAGCCTGGAAGCCGCCCGAGGTCGGAAGCGTGACCGGGAAAAGCCATAGGCCGGCCCCGGAACGGGCGCTGCCCCGGGCGATAAAGGCCGTCGAGGTCACGGCGTTCGGGGTCGTCCAGGGCGTCGGGTTCCGGCCGTTTGTCTATCGCCTGGCGGAAAGGTTCGGCTACCGGGGCTGGGTCAGGAATATCGGCCGCGGGGTGGAGATCCATCTCGAATCCGAAGGCCCGGCAGATTTCGGGCGTTTCCTCACCGCCCTGGAGTCGGAGAAGCCGCCCCTGGCACGGCTCGAAAAAACCAGCGTCCGACAGGCGCGGGTCCTGGGCTGCCGCCGGTTCGAGATCAGAAAAACGACAGGCGGCCCGAGCTTCGTGTTTATCTCTCCCGACATCGCCACCTGCGCCAACTGCCGCCGGGAGATCAAGTCCCCCTCCGAGCGGCGGTTCCGGTATCCCTTCACAAACTGCACGGACTGCGGACCGCGCTACACCATCGTCCGCTCGCTGCCCTACGACCGGGACAACACCACGATGGCCAGGTTCGTCATGTGCGCCGACTGCCGGCGGGAATACGGGGACCCCCGGGACCGCCGCTACCACGCCCAGCCCATTGCCTGCCCCGTCTGCGGCCCGAGCCTGACGCTCAAGCCCGCCCGCGCGGGAAAACCCTCGCCGGGCGGCCTCGAAGAAGCCGTCGAGCTCATCCGCCGGGGGAAAATCGTCGCCGTCAAGGGACTCGGCGGTTTCCATCTAGTCTGCGATCCGCGGAACCCGGCCGCCGTCCGTAAGCTCCGGCTCCTCAAGGAAAGAAAAACGAAGCCGCTCGCGCTCATGGCCCGGGACCTCGGCGTTATAAGGGAATTCGCCGTCATCGGTCACGCGGAGCGGCGCGAGCTCTTGTCTCCCAACCGTCCGATCGTCCTGCTGCAGAAAAAAAGGGACCTCCCCGGCGTGGCGCCCCATCTCGATGAAATCGGGTTCATGCTTCCCTATACTCCTCTCCATCATCTCCTTCTCGAGCGCCTGGGGCTCATCGCGGCCACGAGTTCGAACCGGAAGGACGCTCCCATCGCCAAGGACGAGGGCGAAGGCCTCTCCCCGCTCTGCGACTTCGTGCTGACCCATAACCGGCCGATCGAGACTCGCGCCGACGACTCGGTCCTGAGGGTCGTCGACGGCCGCCCGCTGTTCCTGCGCCGGGCCCGCGGCTACGTCCCCCAGCCCCAGCGCGTCCCCCGGGAGCTGGAAGCGGGCACGCAGATCCTCGCCCTCGGCGGCGAGCTCAAGGATACCGTATCCGTCTACAAGAACGGCTACGTCGTGACCAGCCAGTTCCTTGGCGACCTGGATGAGTACCGGAATTTCCGGTATTTCGAGGAGACCGTCGCCCATCTCGAGCGTCTCTTCGACGTCACGCCCGCAATCGTCGTCTCCGACCTTCATCCCGGATTCCGGACGACGCGGTACGCCCGGGCCTCGGGCTTGCGGCATATCACCGTCCAGCACCATTATGCCCATGTGCTCGCCGTCCTCCTCGAGCATGGCGTTCCAGCCGGCCGGGACGTTCTGGGCGTCACCTTCGACGGCTATGGTTACGGGGATGACGGCGGAGCCTGGGGCGGCGAGTTTCTGCTGGCCAACTACCTGGACTTCACGAGAATCGCGCGCTTCAAGCCCGTGCCCCTGCCCGGCGGGGACGCGGCCGCCCGGGAGCCCGGCCGGATGGCGCTGGCCTTCCTCAGGGACGCGTTCGGCGGCCATATCCCCGAGCTCGAGCCCTTCCGGGCCATGCCAAGGAAAAAGATCCGCCTGATCCTCGAGATGATGGACAAGGGAATCAACAGCCCCCCGACCTCGAGCTGCGGCCGGCTGTTCGATGCCGTGTCTTTTCTGGCCGGGGCGGCCCCGCCGAGCGTCGAGTTCGAGGCCGAGGCGCCGATGAGGCTCGAGGCGGTCTCGCGCCGCCGGGCCCGCGCCGGTTACCCCTTCGAGCTCGATCTTTCCGGGTCTCCCTGGGAAATCTCATTCGCCCCCGCCTTCAGGGAGATCGTTTCCGAGGTCCGGGGAGGAGCCCGGGCGGCCCGGGTGGGGCCGAGATTTCACCTGGCGCTGGCTGACGCCGTCACCGCCGTCGCGGTCAAAGCCCGGGACGCGTATGGCATAGAAATAGTCGCCTTGGTGGGCGGCGTCTTCCTGAACAGGACGCTCGTTTCCCTGGCCCGAACGTCGCTCCAGGAAAAAGGGTTCACGGTCTTGATGCCTGAGAAATATTCTCCCAACGACGAATCGATATCCCTGGGGCAGGTCGCCCACGCGCTCGCCCGGCTAAGTCTCTGATTTTTTTTCTTCCGGGGACCCTGTCAACCTCTTGGCGGACACCCGGATGCCGCCGGAGATCGAAGCCGTCAGGTTGAAAATCAGGGCGAGCAAAAAACCCAGCAGGCCAACCGTCAGGAACCCCCCGATCCCCCCGGCCACGCCGAACAGGATTCCGCCCATCAGGGTGCCGTGGAGGGTGGACAGGAAATCGGGAAGGCGCGAGGCCAGTCCGGACAGGCTCCCCGAGGCGCCCGCGAAGGCGCCGGCGACAATTCCCAGGATCAGTCCGAACCCGCCGAACGCGGTGAAGACCGAGAGGGAGCTCAGACGCCTCAGGAAGAATTCCTCTCCCGCCTTCTCACCGCCCTTGAACAGCGCCTCTTCGGCAAAGGGAGAGACCTCGGCTACGCGGCTGCAGGAGGGGCATTT
>Ga0154742_1002_pt2 | contig 15919 bp, 12 predicted proteins | sample Rifle2008BG16ft_FD_105750 | JGI IMG/M metagenome (GOLD analysis project Ga0154742, IMG submission 105750) | Candidatus Aminicenantes bacterium RBG_16_63_16 | reverse complement strand
GAGCCTCAGCCCGCGGCCGCGGCGGCGCCGCCGTTTCCGTACTTAGGCGTCGGCGCCTTGAGCAGGAAGACGATGTTGAAGACGAAGAGAAACGCCCCGGCCACAATATACATACTCCGGTAGCCGGCCAGGTCCGAGACCCAGCCGAAAAACGGAGAGCCCAGGCCCATTCCGACATCGAACAGCGAAAGGTAGAGGCTCAGCGCCAGCCCCTTGTTTTCGCGGCCCAGGACGTCGATGATGTACGTGCTCAGCGCGGGGAAGATCAGCCCCTGGCCCAGCCCGCCGACGAAACCGGCGACGAGGAACATCCCGGCGTTTCGCACGAGAGCAAGGAGCAGGCAGTTCAGGCTGATAATGAGCGCCGCCGGAAAGATCACCTGCTTCCGGCCGTACCGGTCCGAGATATCGCCCATGAAAAACCGCGTCAGGATGGCGGCCCCGGAGAACATCGCGAAAAAGGGGCCGACCCTTTCCACGGCCATGGAATTGGCGTAGACGGCGATGAAATAGACGACGGCGCTCCGCACGGCGCCGTGGAAGACCGGCAAGGTCGCGACGAGCGCGAGGGAGAGCCAGGTAAACCTCCGCCAGATCTCGCGTGCGGGCCGCTTTTCCGGGCAGGCCGGAGGGACGGACTCTTTCGTGGCCAGAAGGCAGGCCACCGAGGCCGCCAGAAAAATCGTGCTCGCCCAGAACAGGCCGTGAAACCCGAAGCGGTGGACGACCTCCTCGGCGAAGATCGGGCCGACGGCGCTGGCAATCAACCCGGCCACTCCGACGATGCCCATGGAGTGGGCGAGCTTCTCGACCGGGGCGAGGTCCGAGCAGATGGCGATGGTCGCGGTCATGCTGATGCCCCAGCCCAGGCCGGTCAGGGCGCGCAGGGCGACCGGGAAAGCGCCCGCGTCGCGGACGAGGTGGAAAAGCGGGACGACGGCGAGCAGGAGCCCGATCCCGAAGAGCGAGATCTCCTTGCGCGGCCGGACGTCGATCAGCCGCCCGAAGAACGGGCGGACGAAAATGGCCATGAAGCTGTGCACCCCCATGATGAGACCGATCCGGCTCTGGGAGGGCTGGAACTGTTTCAGGAATAGCGGGTAGATGAAAAACAGGCTGACGCTCATGAACAGAAAAAAATAGCCCAGCAGGGCGAGGAGGAAATGCCTGTTTGCGAACACCCGCAGGTCGTTCATGGATTTTTTAGATAGTGTAGCAGAAGAATCCGCCCGGTCAATACTCCGGCGGCCTCCTCTGGTGACTTGACGCCGGACGTGGATTCCGCTAAAAGTTTTCGTGGAAAGGAGCCTAGAAATGAAGACAAAAAGATCGCCGCTGCCCCCCGGGGTCAATCCCGCCCTCTATGGGATCCCCTTCACCGTCGATGACTACAAAGGCATGCCCTACCGGTTTTTCGGCGGCACCGGCCTCCGGGTCTCGAGCGTCGGCCTGGGCACCTGGAAGATCGGCTACCCGGTGACCGGCGACGGGTCGCGGGTGGACGAGAAAACCGCCTTCAAGATCTTTGACCGGGCGATGGACGAGGGCGTGACGTTCTGGGACACGGCCAACCGGTACAACAACGCGAGCGGCAACTCGGAGCGGATCATCGGCCGCTGGCTGAGAAAAAATCCCGGCCAGCGCCGGAATATCGAGCTCGCCACCAAGCTCTACGGCACGATGGACGGCCGGACGCCGAACTACTGCCGGCTGTCCCGCGTCAACATCCTCGAGGCGACTTACGCCTGTCTGGAGAGGCTCCAGACCGACAGGGTCGAGATCATGCAGTTCCACGAGTTCGACGGGACGACGCCGGTCGAGGAAAGCCTGATGGCCGTCGAGGACCTGATCAGCCAGGACCTCGTCCGCTACCTCGGCGTGTCCAACTTCGGGGTGGACCAGCTCGAAAAGTGCGCGTCTTACGACGAGATCTTCCGCCGGGGCAAGGTCCAATCGGTCCAGAATCAGTTCGACATCCTATACGGCGAAGAGCCCGAGAAGCAGGGCGTCCTGGCTTACTGCGCCCTGAAGAAGCTGAGCTTTATCGCCTGGAGCCCGCTGCGCGGGGGGCTGCTCTCGGAGCGGTATTTGACCAAGACGAAGCCGGGAAAAGGTGACCGGCTGGTGGACGAAAACCGCCTGGCGTCGGAGCTCACGCCGGCCGTGCTGAAAAAGCTCACCGCGCTGGCCAAGGTGGCCCGCGAAGCGAACCTGAGCCTGACCCAGCTTACGCTGGCCTACATGCTCCATCTCCCGGGGATGGGGCCCGTGATTGCCGCCTGCTCGACAGCGGAGCAGCTTGTCGAAAACGCCAAGGCCGGACGGGTGAAGCTGGACAAGAAGGCTATCGAATCCGTCAGAAAGATTGTCGGAATCCCCGACTTTCCGGCCGCCTTCGCCTGAGGCCGGGGCTCACATCTCTTCGAGCACGCCGCGCAGGATGGCGACGGACTGGTCAATCTGTTCCGGCGTTATGACGAGCGGCGGGGCCACGCGCATGACGTTTCCGTAAAGGCCCAGCTTTCCGCACATCAGTCCGCGCGAGACGCACCGGACGACGATCTCTCGGGCCAGGTCGGGCGCCGGCGCCCTGGTCTCCCGGCTCTTGACGAACTCGACGCCGTAGACGAGTCCCAGGCCCCGGACATCGCCGATGAAATCGAACTTCTTCATCAGCTCGAGGAGGTGCGCCTTGAGGACCTCCCCGTTCCGGGCCGCCTTCTCCACCAGGTTTTCCTCGTCCATGATCTCGAGCACGGCCAGCGCGCCCGCCGAGCAGAGGGGGTTCCCGCCCATGGTCGAGGACATCTCGCCGCTCCCCAACGCCGAGAAGATCTTGGTCGTCGAGATGACCGCCGAGATGGGCGCGCCGCTGCCGATGCCCTTGCCCAGGCAGAGGATGTCGGGCTTGAGGTTCTCATGCTCCAGGGCCCACATCTTCCCCGTGCGGCCGTAGGAGGATTGGACCTCATCGAGGATGAAGACGAGGCCCCTTTTTGCCGCCCATTCCTCGAGCTTTTTCATGTAGCCCTTGGGCGGGAAGACGAACCCCGACGTCCCCTGATAGGGCTCGACGATCATCCCGGCCAGGTAGCCCGAGGACTCGGTATCGACGACCCGGTCGAGGAAATCCAGGCAGAACAGGTCGCAGTCGGGGTAGGTCTTGTCGAAGGGACAGCGATAGCAGTAAGGGTAAGGCGCCAGGATGGTGCCCGGCACCATCGGCCCGAAGTGCTTCTTGATCTTGGCCAGACCGGTGACGGACATCGGGCCGAAGCTCCGTCCGTGAAACCCGCCCCAGAAGGCGACGATCTCGAAATTCTGGCTGTATTTTCTCGCCATCCGGAGCGAGGCGTCCATCGCCTCGGCGCCCGTCGTCATGAAGATGACCTTGTCCAGGTGCGGAGGAGTCCTCTCGATAAGCTTTTGCGCCAGGGCCAGCCTCTCGGGCGTGGGGAAATCGAACGTGTTGAGCAGGCGTCCGGCCTGGGCGGCGACCGCCGCGGCCAGCTTCGGATGGGCATGGCCGACATTGGTCACCAGCACTCCGGAGGTCCAGTCGAAATAGTGCTTGCCGTCGACGTCCCAGATCTCGGCGCCCCGGCCGTGGTCCCAGACGACCGGCGCCTGCCAGTTCATGCAGGCCGGCTCGAAACGCTGCGAGACCTCCAGCCAGTCGGCGGTCTTGAGTTGGCGTTCGCTTGTCATCGGATCTCCTTCATGTCATCGAATCGACGAGGGCCCTGGCCTTCTCGGTCAGGAGGTCCCAGTTGCCGGCGTCGATGGCCTTCTTGTCCAGCAGGGCCGTCCCGATGGCCACGCAGCAGGCCCCGGCGGCGATGAAGTCGCGGGCGTTCTCCAGGCTTACCCCCCCGGTGGGCATCAGGCGGACGCGCGGCAGCGGGCCCAGGATGTCCTTGAAATACTTGGGACCGACCGAGGTGGCCGGGAAAACCTTGACGATATCCGCACCGCTCTGCCAGGCCGTCAGGATCTCGGTGGGCGAGAACGCCCCGGGGGCCACGAGCGTGTCATAGCGCCGGCAGACGGTGATCATGGCCGGGTTGGTGACCGGCGAGACGATGAAGTCCGCGCCCGCGTGAATCGCCTGCGCGGCCGTCTCCGGGTCGAGGACGGTGCCGGCGCCGATCAGGACGTCGGGCGCCTTTTTTTTGGCCAGGGCGGCGATGATCTCCAGGGCGAAGGGCGTGGTCATGGTGATTTCGATCGCCTTGACCCCGCCGGCCTTGACGGCCTCGACAACTTTGGCGAGCTTCTCCGCGTCCGACATCCGGATGACGGCGATCACTTTCGAGGACAGGACGATGTCCAAAGCGGCATCTTTTTTCATCTTACCTATCTCCCTTCTGAGGTTTTATGAAAGCTATCGTTCTACGCGTCCCGACTTTTCGCCCTTGACCAGGGCGAGGACATCCTTCTCGGTGACCAGGTTGAAATCGCCGGGATAGGAATGCTTCAGGCACGAGGCGGCGACGGCGAAAGCCAGGGCTTTCTCATGGTCCCCGAACGCATCCAGGCCGTGAATCAGCCCCGCGGCGAAGGAGTCTCCCCCGCCGATCCGGTCGACGATATCGGTGATCTCATAGCGAGGACCGATGAGAAACGCCGTCTCGGTCCGGAGCACCGCCGACCAGGAGTTGTGGTCGGCGCTGTGGCTCTCCCGGAGCGTGATGGCGACCTTCTTGAGGTTTGGAAACTCGCTCCGGACATCGGCCGTGAGTTTCTCGTAAACCGACACGGACAGCTGACCGCTCTGAACGTCGGCCTCGGACTTGATGCCCAGCGATTTCTGGCAGTCCTCTTCGTTGCCGATCCCCACGTCGGCCAGCAGGACGAGCTGACGCATGACCTCGGGAGCGGTCTTCCCGTATTTCCAGAGCTTCCCCCGGTAGTTGAAATCGATCGAAACAGTGATCCCCTTTTTCCTGGCTTTCCGGAGCGCTTCGAGCGTCAGGTCGGCCGCAGGGGCGCTGATGGCCGGCGTGATGCCCGTCGTGTGGAACCAGGACACCCCGTCGAGGGCCTTGTCCCAGTCGATGTCGCCGGGCTTCGCCTCGGCGATCGAGGAATGCCCGCGGTCGTAGGTCACCTTGGAGGGTCGCTGGTTCGCCCCGCCGTCCGCGAAATAAATGCCCAGCCGCTGGCCCTGGCGGATGATCGAGCCCGTATCGACGCCGAACTTTCGGAGCTCCATCACGGCCGCTTCGCCCACTTCGTTGGCGGGCAAGGCGGAGATGAACCGGGCGGGATGACCGAACTGGGCCAGCGAAACCGCGACGTTGGCTTCGCCGCCGCCGAACCGCGCCGAAAGGACCGGCGACTGGAACAGCTTTTCGCTTCCCGGAGGCGACAGCCGGAGCATGATTTCACCGAAGGTGGCGATGGTCTTCATTTCGGGATCTCCCCTCCAAGGTCATTCCGTCCAGCTTGGGCGGCACGTTGACGACACATCCAGGGTTTGATATATATCATATATCATATAAGACTTCAAGCCTGTTCCCGGCGGGTCCGGAGGTGCCGTGACCCTGGAAAGCCGGCGGTACGGGTGATTTGATTTCCCGGCGGAGGTGGAATAAGCTAATGGCCCTCATGGACAAAAAAGCGGTCGAAACCGCGGTCAAAAACAACCTGGAGGCGGCCGTCGATCTCCTGTGCGACCTGATCCGGATCCCCTCGGTGAGGAGAAAACAGGAAGATATTGGGCGCCTCCTCAAACCCCGGGCCGAAGGCCTCGCCGACTCGGCGGAGCTTGTCGTGATGCCGGATTCGATCCAGGAAGATCCCGATTACTCGTTCCGGCTGGACGGTTTCGCCTACGGGGAGACCGCCAACCTTCGCCTGAACATTGCCGGCGCCGCTCGGGGAAAGAGCCTGGCCTTCAACTCGCACCTGGATGTCGTGCCCGAGACCCGCGGCCAGGCCGACGCCTTCTCCCCTTCCGTCAGGGACGGCCGCGTTTACGGGAGGGGCGCCAATGACGCCAAGGGCCAGGTCGTGACCATGTGGCTCGTCCTCAAAGCCTTGCGCGACCTGCGTTGGCGTCCGGCCGGCGACGTCACGGTCGATTTTGTGGTTGAAGAGGAGTGCGGCGGCAATGGGACTCTGCTTGTCGTTCGGAACGGGCTCAAGGCCGACGGCTGCGTCGTCCTCGAGCCGACCGACCTCCAGGTCGTGCATCTTGTCCGGGGCGCGGTCTGGTTCGAGGTGAGGACGACGGGCGTGGCGGGCCACAGCGGCAGCCCCGGGTCGACCGTGAGCGCCCTCAAGGAAGCCGTCAAGTGCATGGATTCCATAGAGAAAGTCAGGGAAGAGTTGCTGGCGGTCGCCCGCCGGCACGTCCCGATGATCGCCGAGCATCCCAACCCCATGCCCTGCACCTTCGGCATGCTGCATTCGGGGAACTGGCCGGCCGCCGCGCCCTCCGAGGCCGTCCTCAAGGGCGTCTTCGGTTTTCTGCCGCCGTTCCACCGCCGCGACATTCAAGCCAGGCTCAGGGAAGCCGTCTCTCCCCACAGGGCCGAGGTCCTGTTCAACATGCTGAACAGCGATCCCTCCTGGGTGGACGGCCATCATCCGCTGGTGGGCCAGCTCATCAAAGCGGCGGGAGACGCCGGCATCTCGTCGGGCCCGGCCTTCATGAACGCCTCCTGCGATTCGTGGAGGTACTCGGAGCAGCTGGGCATTCCGGCCGTGGTGTTCGGCCCGGGTTCGATCACCACGGCCCACGGAGTGCAGGAAAATGTGCCCGTCGACGAAATCCGGAAAGCCGCCCAGGCAATCATCTATCTCATTGGAGAATGGAGTGGGTTCGAAAGTGAGCGATAAGACCATGAAAGCTCTCGTCAAAACCGCCAAGGGCGTCGGTTTGATCGAGGTCCGGGAAGTCCCTGTCCCCGCCATCGGGGACGACGAAGTCCTGATTGAAATCAAGGCCGCGGGCATCTGCGGCACCGACCTCCATATTTACCATGATGAGTTTCCCTACTGGCCGCCCGTCATCCTTGGGCACGAGTTCTCCGGCGTCATCGCCGCCGCGGGGAAAAGCGTCAAGGACTGGAAGCCCGGCGACCGGGTCGTGGGCGAACCCCATACTCTGGCCTGCGGCAAGTGCTGGCTGTGCCGGTCGGGAAACCGGCAGCTTTGTCCGGATAAACGTTCGCCCGGCTGGGGCATCGACGGCTGCTTCGCCAAATATATGAGATTTCCCGAGCCGGCCCTGCTCCACCGCATCCCGGATAGCCTGAGTTACGAGGACGCCGCCCAGGTTGAGCCGACGGCCAACGTGGTCACCGATGTCATCGAACACGGCGAGGTCCGGACCGGGGATGTCGTCGCGGTCATCGGCCCCGGCCCGATCGGTATCACGGCCGCCCAGGCGGCCAAAGCCGCAGGAGCGGAAACGGTCATCCTCATCGGGACCGACGTGGACGAAGAGCTCAGGCTGCCGACGGCCCGGAAGCTCCCGACCATCGACCAGGTCGTCAATGTCCAAAAAGAGGATGTTTCCAAACTCGTCCTCGGCCTGACCCAGAACAGAGGGGCCGATGTCGTCGTCGAAGCGAGCGGCGCCGAGAGGGGCATCGCCCTGGGGCTTCAGCTCGTCCGCAAGCTCGGCCGGGTGACGGCCATCGGGCTGACCTCACGCCCCGAAATCACCTTCCCCTACGCGGCCGGCATGTTCAAATCCGCGACCTACGTCTTTAACCTTTCGACATCCTACACTTCCTGGGACAAGGCCATCCGGCTGATCGCGTCCGGCAAGGTCCAGGTGGCGCCCCTCGTCACCCACCGCGGCGGCATCGACCGCTGGCAGGAGTTCTTTACCGCCCTGGACAGCAAGAAAGGTCTCAAAGGCCTGTTTGTATTCTGAGGAAATTCTCAAACAGAGGAGGCACGACATGACCGTCCGTTTTGGAATCATCGGCACCGGCATCATGGGCAATTCTTTGGGCCGGGTTATCCGCAACGTTCCGCAGGCGCCGATCGTCGCCCTGGCCGACGCCGTTCCCGAGCGGCTCGAGGCGGCCGGCCGGGAGTTCGGGGTCAAGGCGCTCTATGCCGATTACAAGGAAATGCTGCGCAAGGAGAAGCTCGACGCGGTGGCCGTCGCCACCCCCGACCACTTCCACAGGGAGCCCGTTGTCTCCGCTCTCGAGGCCGGCTGCCATGTCTTCGTCGAGAAGCCATTGACCACGAGCCAGGCCGAGGCGGAAGAAATCTTCCGCCTCGTCCAGAAGACCGGAAAAAAGCTCCAGATCGACTTCAACCACCGCTGGCTCTCCCCCTACCACAAGGTCAAGGAGATGGTCGTCGGCGGTCAGGTCGGGGACCCGCTCATGGCCTTCGCCCGCAAAAACAACCCTCTCTACGTGCCCACCGAGATGCTGGCCTCGTGGTCGGGCCGGACGACGCCGGCCTGGTTTCTCTCCTGCCACGACATCGACCTCGTCACCTGGTGGTTTGACGCCGACCCGGTCGAGGCCTACGCGAAGGGCGTGAAGCGCGTCCTGGTCGAAAAAGGGTTCGACACGTACGACGGCATCCACTCGCTCGTGAGCTATGAAGGCGGGCGGTTCGCGACGTTCGAGGCCGCCTGGATCTACCCGAACACGAGCCCCTACATGCCCGACTCCTACATGGAGCTCATCGGGACAAAGGGGACCCTCCAGATCGATCGTCAGGCCGAGGCGATCGATGCCATGCTGCAGGAGAAGTTCTCCTGCCCGAGGACTTTCTTAAACTACAAAGTGTTCGACGAGTGGCAGGGCGCCTTCCCGGCGGCCGTCCGCGGGTTCGTTTACGCCATCGAGCACAATACCGAGCCCCACGTCTCAGTCCGGGACGGCGTGCGCAGCACGGCCGTGCTCGAGGCCATTCACAAATCGCTGGCTTCGGGCCAGCCGGAAAAGATCAAGCTGACGATTTAGTGTCCAGGAACCCGGAGGCGCGGCCCCGCCGCTCGATCAGCCGGTCGAGAATCTGGATCATGAGCATGACGCCCCGCGGCTCGTGGAGCGTCAGCGAGCCCGTGAAAATCCCTTCCGGCCGGCTGAGGGCGCACGAATAGGCCTTCTCAAAACATTCCATGGCCCGGGGGGACAAGGTGTGTTCCACGGCCAGCAGGGCGAACAGCAGGAAATCATAGATGGCCGAGTCCGCCGCCGAGGGAATGCCCTTCCCCTGTCTCAGCTCATTGGCGTCCTGGAAGTCGTAGAACCCGCAGGGCGGGCTGTCTTTCCAGTGGGTTTTAAAGATCTGGTACCCGAACTCCAGGCCGTCCTCAAACATCTCCCGGCTCTTGACGCGCAGGGCCTCGAGCATGATCTTGTAGGCGCCCTGGATGCTGTGCCAGCCGGAGATATACGCCTCCCGGTAGTTGAACTTGTCATTGAACCGGGCCAGGTAATCGATCGGGTACGGCTTGTAGAGGTGATCGAGACACTCGTAGGCAAAGCCGTCCTTCCTGTCCCAGTGGTACTGGATCATGTTCCGGACGCACATCCGGGCGATGGGTTCGAGGCCCTCCTCGCTCTTGTACTGGAGGAGCAGCGTGAGCGGGAACAGGAAGTGGACCCAGGTGCCCAGCCGCTTGATCCCGGGTTCATAAAATGGGCCGTGTCCCTGTCCCTGGTAGCTCGGTGAGAGGATCATCTCGTTGGCGACGTAAGAAGTGCGTACGGCCAGGCGCCGGGCATCCTCATCACCCGTCGCCTTGAAGTACTCGGCAAGCCCCAGGATCATGTAGATGTCGGCGTAGATGTCGAAGAAGGCCTGCTTCATCGTCCAGTCGCGCGCGTAGAGCGTCCCCCAGTGGCCGTCGGGAAGCAGGGCGTGCTTGACCAGCGCCTCTTTTCCCTGGCGGGCCGCCTCCAGGTGCCCTGGCTTGCGGCCGAAATTGTTGTAGAGATAAGAAAAAATCCAGAGGATCCGGCCCTGGGAGTAGAGGTCCTTGTCCGTCGTCGGGTAGGTCCCCGTTTTCCTGTCCGCCCTCAAGTAGGCGCCGTACTGTTTGTCGACCCCGTACTTTTCCCAGAAGGCGACGATATCTTTCTCGAACTCCCCCTGGAAATGGTCCCGGATCTCCTGGAGCGACCAGCGGCCGATCTTCTGGATGGCCGCCGTCGGGGCCTGGACGGCGCGTCCGGCCCCCGGCGGCACAGTCGAAACGGGCACCGGTCCGGATGATGCCCCGGGAGCTTCGGATGCGCCCATCAGAGGCCCGGCCGAAAGGAATTTCCTCGATTCGACGGCCGCCAATCCTCCGACCGCCACGGTCGACAAGAAGTTCCTGCGTTTCATTTAAACCTCCTCATGTGAACAGCGATTGAGGCGCGGCTCAGGCCGCCGCCTCTTTCCGGCTCAGCCGCATCAACGCGCCCAGGACGATCAGGACGCCGGCGACGATGAGGTCGATCCGGAACGCCCGGGCGTCATGATAGTGGAGCAGTATGAACACGGCGATGGCCGCGATGGCGATCCCGAAGGCAAGCAGCATGAACCCGATGATCCGGAACGGCGACAGCGGTTTCCTCTCTTTCTCATCGAACAGAAACGGTTTGTCGAGATCGCGGAAGAACTCATCGCGCCGCGCGACCTCGTCAGCCGGCGCCCGCCGCGAGGCCGTGCCCAGCCACATCCCCAGGACCGTCGCCGTGATGGAGAGCACGGTGGCTAGCGAGTTCCAGCCGCTCCGCAGCCAGAAGTCCAGGCTCGGATCGGTCTTCATCTGGTCGACATAAGCCTGGACCAGGAAAAAGTTGGCCAGGACGAGAACCACCCCCGTAATCGAGCCCGCGATGACACCGGTCAGCGCGCCGCGGGCGTTGAATTTTTTGAACAGCAGGCCGAACAGGAGAGGGATCATGATGGCCGGTCCAAAGGCGCTGAAGACCCGGAACATGATGTCCATCAGGTTTAATCCCTTGAGGGCGTTGAACAGGACGGCCAGGAGAACAGTCACCGAGCCGATGACGACGGTGAACGTCCGCCCCATGAAGACCTCCTGTTTTTCGGACATCCCGGGCTTGATCTTTTTTTTATAAAAATCCCGGGTGAGCACCCCGGAGAGGGTGTTGAACTCCGAGCCCAGCGTGGACATGGTCGAGCTGATGACGGAAGACAGGACAAAACCCATCAGCCCGATGGGGAGGATCTTCATGCTGATCAGGGCGTAAACCTCCTTGGCGTTCGCGATATCGGGCAGGAGAACGCGCGCCGCCAGCCCGGGAAAGAAGAAAACGGGCGGCATGATGAACATCAGGAAGGCGATCCACCAGATCATCTTCCGCGTCTCTTTCTCGCTCTTCAAGGTGTTGTATTTTTGGACGAGCGCCCAGCTCGCGCTGTATGTCAGCATCGTGATGAGCAAGACGGTGAACACGATGTACGACCAGCCGTAGGGCTCGGGAGCCGGGTGCAGGAATCCGGCGGGCAGTTTTTTGATGAACTCGCCGAGATTCCCGATTTTCCCCAGGGTCATGATGAAGAGCGTGACCACGGCGACGCCCAGGATTGAAACATTGACGAAATCGGTGACCATCACCGTCATTTGCCCGCCCATGAAGGAATAGAGCACCATGATGATGCCGATGATGATCATAAAGGTGACGATGTTGAGGCCGAGCCCCCGGAGGGCGACGGCGAAAATGATCGAGGTCGAGAGGATCTTGAGGGCGTTGTCGAACATCCGGAGCGGCAGGCCGGTCCAGACGAACACCTGGTGGACCACGGGGTTGTACCGGCGCTCCATGAAGCCGAGCGGCGTCACCACCCGCGACCTTCGCCAGCGGTTAGCCGTGAGGTAGCCGCCGACGAGAATGCAGATCGGCGAGATCCACATGATGACGATGGCCACGATGCCGTATTTGTAGGCGATCTCGTTGTAGATGACAAACAGGAGGGCGCTGAACGAGGCCTTGTAGAACGAGGTCCCGGCCAGCCACCAGGGCATGATGTTGCCCGCGGCGAAGTAATCCTTGGCCTTCTGGATGTACTTGGCGAAAGACAGCCCGACACCCACGATGACCGCAAAATACGCCAGGATCACTAGATAATCGGGAAGCTGAATGCTCTGGACGTTATCCATCTCTTATGCTCCTTTCCGAACTCAGGCTGGCCGCCGCGCTAGTCGACGACGAAACCGATGATCTCCCCCTGGGGCGAAAACCGCGCGGCCTTGATCCCCCGGACCCGGCCCGCCCCGGCCTCGCGTTCGAGATACCCGTTGAGGACATCGCGCCCGGGCACTGCCCCCGGGAAGATGTCCACCGCGAAGCTCACTCTCTCGACGGCGGAATAATCGGTCCGGCCCCCCAGAGAGTTATGAACATCCACCCAGGCATTGCACAGCGAGAAGACCGGCTTGACGTCGGCCGAGACGTCCCACCGGCCCCGCCGGAACAGGATGTTGCCCCGCTCGGCGTTATTGCCCAGGAGCCAGGCCTGTCCTTCCCCGGGCAGCGGAACCTTCGAGCCCGGCCCCTGCCTTTTAGCGATCTGGGAATGAAAACCCGGGCGGCCGGGCTCCTCGACCGTCTCAAACCTCATGCTCCAGGCGCCGGAGCCGACGCGGTCAAAGACGCCGTCCTTGTTCAACCAGGTCACTTCGCGGTAATGGAAGTTGCGGCGGTAGACGTCCTCGAAGGGGTAGAGGTCGCAGTATTCCAAGCTCGTCCAGCGGCGGCCGTCGTCCAGGGGCACAAACTCAGCGGTAACCTCGAAGCTCAGCGCCTCGGGCGCGTTGGGGACCCGGCAGGTATACGAAGACAGCCCCCTCAGCCCCGGGGTCACGCTCCGGATGGCCAGCAGCAGCTCATCCGGCCCGTTTTCCCTCACCTCAAAGTCCCGAACTTGAGTCATGAAGGTCGCCGGGTTGGTGCCGTTCTTCATGAAATAGAGCGGTAGCTTGAAAAACGCATAGTCCCGGGCCCCGGGATACGTCGCTTGGTAGATCGCGAGCTCTTTCAAGTGGAAACGAAACAAGGGCGCGCCGTCGCACCGGTCGGACCAGGCTTCGTAGGTTTCGAGGTCCGAGTGCATCTGGTAGGCGAGCTGAAGCCCCGGCCCCGGCTCTCCCGTGAGCCGGACCTTTTTCCCCGCCGGAACGTCGACCGAAACCATGGCCGAGCGGGCCGGCCCGGTGGCGTCCTTGACAATAAAAACCATCGGGTCGTCGATGAGGTCACCGTCGTTCATCAGGGTGAAACGCGTGGGCTCTCCATCGGAGCGGAACACGTGGGCGCCGCTGCCGTCGAGATTCCAGAGACGCACCATCGGAGTCCGGCCGGTTGTCTCTTTCGAGCCATCGAAAACCAGCGACACCGACCGGCCGCGCGAGTCGACCTCGTAGACTCCCTCGATTTCGTTATAGTACCGGAAGTCACCCGATTCGGCAGCCGGCGCGAGCGGCCGGGAGAAATCCTCCCAGCGGGCCCGGGCCTCGGCTTTGGTCCGGCCGAAGACAAGGACCAGGGGCGCGTTGAAGACCGAGTATCCCCCCGCCGGGATGGCGGCGGCTTTGCCTCTTACCCAAAGCAATGACAGGGCGGACGGCTTTTCTTTGGCCGACGCAATCTCCAGACCGCTCGACTCGTTAAGCCGCCAGCCGAGCGGCGAGCCGCGCTGCGTGATCCAGAGAGGCCAACGCTCATAGAGATCGTCAGTCTCGGGATTCTGGTCCACTTCACGCAGGTACATGAACGGCGGGTATTGGTTGCGCAGCCAACCCAGCTTGACGGCCCGGCCGCCGGACTGTTCGAGCGTGATATCAAACCCGGAAGATGGCTCGCCGAACCCGACAGACCAGGTATCGGACTTGGCCGTGACGGCCTTCCCTGTGACTTCGAGTGTCCCCGTCGTTTCGGGCAGGCTGAGCGTGAGGCCGCTCCGGACCACCGTCGCGGCCGGGTTCAGGTCATCGACGAACAGGCTAGGGATGAGGTGGACCCTGTTCTCGTACACGATGATGTCCAGAGTCCCCGTTCCGCACGGTCTGCCGTCCGCCGAGCAGAGCGAAAAGAAAGCCCGCGCCGAGGCGTGAGTCGGGCCCTGGGAGATGATTTCGAGCCTCCCCACGGGGTCGTTGGCCTGGTCGAGGACGAGGCGCTTCCCGCTGTGGTTGAGCTCAACCTGGAACGACCCGGGCCCCAGGCGCGCCCTGAGGCCGCCCCCGGCGTTCCCCGCCGCGTCCTCGCGCTCGCCGATCAGCGCGACGCTCATTCCCCGGGCGCCGTCGAGCACCACCGATGTCCGTCCGCTGGTCAGCACGTGATATCTCCCCAGGTGGACAACCGGGGCGCGGGCCGACGGCCCCTGGAGGGTGAATTCCGGTCCTTGATTCATGCTTAAGCTTAGGGTTCCTAACATTACAAAAAGACACGCGTTCATGGCAACTCCTTTTTTCCTTTTATCAGGAACCGCGAATATAGGCAAGGATGCATTTCCGTTTCTGGCGCCACCCTTCATAAAGATCATATCCTTCACAGAACCGGAAATGCTCCGCAATGAGAAACTGGCGGTTGACGCTCATCCGGCGATTTTATTAGGATAGCCTGCGAGGAGACAGCCCATGACAATGAAACGACGAGAGTTCCTGGGAAAATCGGCGGCGATCCTGGCGGCCGTCGGAACCGGCCGGGCCCTGACGCCGGACTTGGGTCGGCAGGAAGAAAAGCCGGCCATCGCGGCCATCCAGGGAAAATCGGTGCCGGAGACGCTGGATGCCGCGCTCAATGCGCTGGGTGGAATTAAGGCTTTTGTCAAACGCGGCGACAAGGTGGTTCTCTTACCGAATCCCCAAGGGACCCGTCCCGGTGTCTCCACCAACTCGGAGCTTGTCGGCGCTTTGATCAGCCGCTGCCTTGAGGCCGGCGCGGCCGAGGCCGTCGTGGCTTCCTGCCATGGCGCGGGTAGGTGGTATTCGACGGGGATCATCGAGGCGGTCGAAAAGGCGGGCGGCAAAATGCTCTACCCCCGGTCCGGCAGCGACTGGACCGAGGCCACCGTGCCGCGCGGGCAGCAGCTCAAGAAGGCGACCATCGTCCGCCGGGCGCTCGAGAACGATGTCCTGATCAATGTCCCAATCGTCAAGCAGCACGGCAGCACGCGCATCACCTGCACGATGAAAAACCTCATGGGTTTCAACTCTGACAACGGTTCCTGGCACCGGAGCGACGACTACCTCGAGCACGCCATTGCCGACCTGGCTTCCCTGATCGCGCCCAAGCTCTGTGTCGTCGATGCCATCACCATCCTCACGGAAAACGGCCCCTTCGGTCCGGGCCGGACGGTCTCGCCTCGCACTGTCGTGGCCGGGACCAACATGGTTTCCGTTGACGCCTATTGCTGCCGGTTCCTCGACCTCGAGCCCAAGGAGGCAGCACATATCCGGATCGCCGCCGAAATGGGGCTCGGCAATCTCGACGTCTCGCGCCTGAAAATCGCCGAATCCAAAGTTTAGCCCGGTATGACGTTCCGTTTCTGCGGCGCTTGACCGCCGCACAGTTCTGCACTAGATTGGAGGCAGCGGTTTCCGCGGCCCATGAAAAGAACGCGAGTCTTATTTATCTGTGCGCTTATATTTGGCGGCGGGCTCGTTTTTTCGGCGGTCCGCCAGGTCCGGGTCACGGCCGAGCGCGCGGCCGTCTATGCGGAGCCTAGCCGCAAGAGCACCCGGATCGATATCGTCCAGAAGGGCGCCCTGCTCAACCTCTTCCAGCAGCAGAAAGTCAAGGAGATATGGTACTACGTGAGCTATAACTCCCGCAGGTACGGGAGCCGCATGTCCGGGTTCGTCCTGGAAGCCGCTGTGGAGCCGGTCGAAGAGGGGGCGCCGCCCGTGGAAAAGCCCGTCTCCCCCGCCCCCGAAATAAAGGCGGATGAGAAAAAGCCCGAACCATCA
>Ga0154742_1129_pt3 | contig 16237 bp, 14 predicted proteins | sample Rifle2008BG16ft_FD_105750 | JGI IMG/M metagenome (GOLD analysis project Ga0154742, IMG submission 105750) | Candidatus Aminicenantes bacterium RBG_16_63_16 | reverse complement strand
CGGAGGTCCTTGTGGGGGAGGTCGAGGATGCGCTGGTCGTTGGTGTAGGAGTGGATGGTGGTCATGAAGCCCTTCTCGACGCCGAAGGCCTCGTGGAGGACCTTGACGACGGGGGCGACGCAGTTTGTCGTGCAGGAGGCATTCGAGAGGACGTGATGCCTGGCCGGATCATAATCTTTCTCGTTCACCCCCAGGACGATTGTCAAATCGGGGTCGGTCGCCGGCGCGCTGAAGATCACTTTCTTAACGTCCCCGCGCATATGCCGGAGGGCCTCGTCCTTTTTCTTGAATATTCCGGTGGACTCGATGACCACCGTCACGCCGTGCTTTTCCCAGGGGATATTAGAGGGTTCCTTCTCGGCGTAAACCTTGATCTCCTGGCCGTTGACGATGATGGCGTTGTCCGCAGCCCGGACGTCCGCCGCAAACGGCCCGAGAGTGGAATCATGCTTCAGCAGATGGGCCAGGGTCTTGGCGTCGGTGATGTCGTTCACCGCCACAAACTCGAGCTCCGCGTCCCCGGCGGCGGCGCGTAAAAGGTTTCTGCCGATCCGTCCGAACCCGTTGATGCCTATTCTTGTGCTCACGAAAAACTCCTTTCGGGGGAAATAAATATGGAAAAAGGGCATTTTTAAGATACCACAGGCCACCTCGAATTTCAACGGCCGCAGTATCCGGTTGGATGTCTTTTCCGGTTACGGTCCAGAGAAATCAATACGTCATCACGGGAGTTTCTTCCTCTGGCGACCCGAGAGCGCGTTTGTGATAGAATTCCTCGTGCAGTGAACGGGAAGCGGCTTCCCGCAAGCGAGGAGTCCTCATGAAAGTCCTGAACGCGAGCCAGATGCGGGAGATCGACCGCGTCACGATCGAGGAAATCGGGATCCCCGGACCCGTTCTCATGGAGAACGCGGGACGGGAAATCTATCGGGAGCTGGAGAGGCGTTTTCCCGATCTCGACCAAGAGAAAATCGTCATCGTCGCCGGCAAGGGAAATAACGGCGGCGACGGGCTCGTCGTCGCCCGGCATCTGCTGAATCATGGGGCGAGGCCCCTGGTGCTGCTTCTGGCCCCGAAAGAGGAGGTCAGGGGGGACGCCGCCCTGAACCTGGGCATCGCCCTGGCCGTCGGAGTCAACGTCCGCGAGATCCGGAGCGGCGACGACTGGCGCAGGCGAAAAGCGGCGCTTAAAGACGCTACGGTCGTCATCGACGCCCTCTTCGGCACGGGATTGCTCAGGGCGGCCGAAGGCATCCACGCGCGCGCCATCGAAGACATGAGCGCCTCGCGAGGCTACAAGGTCGCAGTGGACATTCCTTCCGGGCTGTCCTCGGACGGGTTCGAGCTCATCGGGCCCGCGGTCAAGGCGGACCTGACCGTCGCGCTGGCGGCCCCCAAGATCGCCCACGTCCTGCCGCCCGCCGAGGATTACGTGGGTGAGCTCGTGGTGGCCGACATCAGCATTCCCAGGCGCCTGCTCGAAGACCCGCAACTCAAGCTCGAGATCACCCCGAGCCGGCCGCTCCTCCCGTTTTTTGCGCGCCGGAAAAGCGACACCCACAAGGGCACCTACGGCCATGTGCTCATCATCTCCGGCTCGCTCGGGAAGACGGGGGCCGCGGTAATGGCCGCCAGGGCCGCCCTCAAGACGGGCGCCGGGCTCGTCACCGCCGCCACCCCGGCGAGCTGTCTTCCGATCATCGCCCGGTCGATGGCCGAGCTCATGACCGAGCCCCTCGAGGAAACGCCGGAGAAAACAATCGCGGCCCGGGCCGCGGACCGCGCCGCCGCCCTCGCCAGGGGTAAGGAGGCCGTCCTCTTCGGTCCCGGCATCTCGACCCATCCCTCGACGGCCGGGTTTCTGGACAGCCTCCTGCCGAAGCTCAAGGGACCGGTGGTCATCGACGCCGACGGCCTGAACCTCCTGGGCCTCAGGCCGGATCTGCTGGCGCGCCTGCCCCGGCCGGCGGTCCTTACGCCGCACCCCGGGGAATTTGCCCGGCTCACCGGACTCCCGACGGCCGAGGTCCTGAAGCGGCGGCTGGAGCTCGCGCCGGCTTTTGCGTCCGAGCACAATGTTTATCTTGTCCTCAAAGGATACCGGACTCTCGTCGCCGCGCCGGACGGCCGGGTTTTCATCAACCCCACCGGGAATCCCGGCATGGCCACCGGCGGGTCGGGGGACGTCCTGAGCGGGATCCTGGCGTCGCTTCTCGCCCAGTTCAAAGACCCGCTCCTCGCGGCCCTCGCCGGGGTGTACGTCCATGGGCTGAGCGGCGACCTGGCGGCCGAAAGCCTGAGCGAGAAGGCGCTCTTGGCGGGAGACATCATCCGTTTCCTCCCCAAGGCCTTGAAATGCCTGGAGGACGAGGCGGAAGGCTGCGGATGCTGCGGTTGAGCTCATGACCGTCGTCACCAGGTCCGAGAGAGAAACCCTTGCTCTGGCCCGGAAATTGGCCCGCTCCTTCAAGGGCAAAGAGGTCGTCTTCCTCGAAGGCGAGCTCGGAGCGGGGAAGACCGTCTTTGCCAAGGGCATCGCCGCCGGCCTGGGGATGAAAGACACCCGGCGCGTCTGCAGCCCGTCCTTTACGATCATGAACGTCTACCGGGCCGGTTTCCCGATTTTTCATTTTGACCTCTACCGCCTGGAACGCAGCACCGACATCCTCGACCTCGGCTGGGAGGACTACCTGGAGAAAGGCGTCGTCCTTGTGGAGTGGGCTGAGAGAATCGTCTTCGACTATCCCGCCATCCGGGTGGCCATCAAGAAGGGCAAGGGTAACGAGAGGCGGATCACGGTCGTCCGTCGCGGCGGCCGGGCCCGCGCCTGATCTCTATTATTCCTATAGATTTAATAAATCTGGCGGCCTCCCGCTCCGGGTCGGCGGCCGCGGTGATGGCCGAAATAACGGCGACGCCGTCGGCTCCGGCGCGGATGACGGCCGAGGCGTTGGCGGCGCTTATTCCTCCGATGGCCAGGATGGGAAGGCCCGTCACATTCCTTATCTTTCGAATCCCTGGAAGACCGAGCGGAGCGCCCGCGTCCTCCTTGGACAGGGTCGGAAAGACCGGGCCCACGCCAAGATAATTCGCGCCGCCCGCCTCGCCCTCCCGCGCTTCGGCAGGGGAGCCAGCCGAAACGCCGATTATGGAGCGACGACCGAGGATTCTCCTCGCCGCGGCCACGGGCAGGTCGGCCCGGCCAAGATGGACGCCCGCCGCGCCGGCGGCGCGGGCGATGTCGGCGCGGTCATTGATGATCAGGGGAATGCCAGCCGGCCGGAGAATCTCGCGGGCTTGTCCCGCCAGGTCGAGGAATTGCCGGTCGGTCCAGGCTTTGCCTCGGAGCTGGACGAGCGTCGCCCCCCCGGCCGCGGCCCGCCCTATCAGCGCCAGGACGTCCATTTCCGCGGCGGCCTCCGAGTCGGCGACAAAACACAGCCGCCAGTCCACCCGCCTCCGATATAAAGCCGTCACCGTCATCTGTCAATGAGCTCCCGACGCGCCCGGCCGCTGCCTGGCCCCGCCCGCTCAATGGGGCAGGCCGAAAACATAATATACCAGACAGAGAAGCCCGAGCACGACCGAACCGGCGTTGACCTCGCGCGCCCGGCCTGCCGCGATCTTGAACACCGGATAGAGGACCAGCCCGGCCGTCAGGCCGTTCGCGATATTGTAGGTGAAGATCATCATGACGATCGTGGCAAAGGCCGGAATGAGCTCGGTGAGGTCGGTGAAATCGATTTTGACCGCCGAGCTCATCATCAGCACGCCCACGGCGATGAGCGCCGGCCCATACGCGTATCTCAGGTGCTGCAAGGGCTCGATGATGGGAATGAAGAACAGCGAAACGAGAAAAAGGACGCCGGTCGTGACCGCCGCGAGGCCGGTCCGGGCGCCCTCCCGGATGCCGGTCGCCGATTCAATATAGGCGCCGCTTGTCGACGTCCCGACGAGGGCGCTAAACACGCAGGAAGCGGCATCGGCCATCATCGGCCGCTCGATGTCCGGGAAGTTGCCCTTCTCGTCGAGCATCTTCCCCGCCGCCCCAACGCCGACAAGCGTTCCCAGGGTATCGAGGAAGCTCATCAGAAACAGGGTGATGAGGATCGGCAGGAAGCTCACTTTCAGTACGCCCGCGATATCGAGCTTAAAGGCAATGGCCCCGAGGCTGTACTTTCCCGTAAACGGAAGGGCGGCAACCGCCGAGGGAGACTCACCCAGACCAAAGGCGTAGCCGAGGACGGCGGTGGCGGCGATTCCGAGGAGGATGCCCCCGCGGATCCTGCGGTGGAGGAAGAAGCTGATCAAGAGGAACCCCAGCACGGCCAGCAGGACCTGCGGGCTGCGGAGGTCTCCTATCTTGACAGGCACGTCGGGCGCGGAGAGGACGGACGCGCCGGTCCGGACGAGCGCTCCGGCGGGCATCCCCGCGACCGAGCTCGTCACGATCCCGGTTTCGTAGAGCCCGATGAAGGCCAGGAACATCCCGATGCCCACGGCGAAGCTGTGCTTCAGGCTCGGCGAGATCGAGTTCGCCAGCCACGACCGGACCTTGAGCAGGGTGATGATCATAAAGACGAGCCCGCTGATGAAGACCGAGCCCAGCCTCTGCTGCCAGGCGATCCCCATCGCGGCCAGGCCGAAGGCGATGAAGGCGTTCTCGCCCATGTATGGCGCGACCGCGATCGGCCGGTTGGCGTAGAGACCCATCAGGATCGAGCCGAAGGCGGCGGCCAGGATAGTGGCCACCGTGCTCGGGCCCGGGGGAAGGCCGGCAAAGCTCAGGATGGCCGGGTTGACGACGATGATGTAGGCCATGGTGATGAACGTCGTCGCCCCGCCCAGGATCTCGATTTTCGGGGTCGTGCCCTTTTCCCGGAGCTTGAAAAGGCCGTCGGCGAGCCGCGTCGGCGCCATGGACCTCCTCCTTGTCTCCATTTTTATATCCCCGAGAGACGGGATGTCAAGCCGTCGCGTTTGACAAACGGCCGCGTTTTTAAAAGAATGAAATTCTCCACGGGAAAGGACAGCCCATGATCGACCTCCTCAAAACCAAGATCCGCGAAGTCAAGGATTTCCCCAAGCCCGGCATCGGGTTCAAGGACATCATGCCGCTCGTCCAGGACGCCGAAAGCTACGCGTATGTCATCGACGCGATCGCCGCCTGGGCGGAGCGGCAAGAACCCGACCTCATCGTCGGCATCGAATCGCGCGGTTTCCTGTTCGCGGCGCCGGTCGCCCACCGCCTCGGCCTGGGAGTGGCCGCCATCCGGAAAAAGGGAAAGCTGCCCTGGAAATCGGTTTCCGTGCGCGCCCCCAACGAATACGCCGTCGAGCATTTCGAGATGCACGAGGATGCGGTGAAATCCGGCCAGCGCGTGGTGATCGTCGACGACTTGATCGCCACGGGCTCGTCGTCGATCAGCGCTATTAGCCTCGTCCAGAAACTCGAGGGCCGGGTGGCCGGTTTCGCCGCCCTCATCGAGCTCGTCTTTCTCAACGGCGTCGAGGCGATCCGGAAAGCCCACCCCGGGGTCGAGGTCTTCAGCCTCATCAAGTTCACCGAGTAGGGAGGGATGGCGGAACGGACAGCGAAGATGATCAAGAAAACCGGAAAAGGGTATTTGGTCCCGGTTCTGTTCCTGGCCCTGGCGGCGGCGGCCTGCGCCCCGGCGGTGAAAAAAACCGTTCTCCTGCCGTCGGCCGGCCGCGGCGAGGACCGCTGGGTGGGAAAAACGCTGGCCGGGATGACCCTCAGGGAAAAGATCGGGCAGATGATCGGCGGCCGGTATAACGCGCCCTTCCTCAACCGGGACAGCGATTATCTAAAAGGCTTGACCGACCTCATCACCAAACAAAAAGTCGGGGGGATGGTTGTCTTCGCCGGCGAGGTTTACGAGACCGCGGAGCTCAACAACTACCTCCAAAGCCTGGCCAGGGTGCCGCTTCTCATCGCGGCGGATTTCGAGCACGGGGCCGCCATGCGGATCAACGGTGCAACCCAATTCCCGCAGTTCATGGCCTTCGGCGCCGCGGGTTCCGAAGACCTCGTTTACCAGATGGGCCGGGTCACGGCCATCGAAGGGCGGGCGATGGGTATCCATGTCAATTACGCCCCGGTGGCCGACGTCAACATCGATCCGGATAACCCGATCATCAGCACCCGGTCGGCGGGCGAAGACCCGGAGCGGGTGAGCCGGCTGGCGGCCGCCTTCGTCCGCGGCTGCCAGGAAAACGGGATGGCGGCCACGGCCAAGCATTTCCCCGGCCACGGAGATACCGCCACCGATTCGCACACCACCCTGCCGACGGTGAGCGGCGACCGCGCGCGACTCGACCGGGTCGAGCTTTATCCTTTCGCCCGGGCCATTCAGGCCGGGGTCGAGGTCATCATGACCGCCCACCTCCACGTACCGGCGCTCGACCCCACGCCCGGGCTGCCCGCCACGCTCTCCCCGAAGATCCTCACCGGCCTGCTGCGCAACGAGCTGGGGTTCAAGGGGCTCATCGTGACGGACGCCATGGAGATGGGCGGCATCACCAACGCCTTCGGGTCCGCCGAGGCCGCCGTCCTGGCCGTGCAGGCGGGCGTTGACATGGTCCTCCTTCCGGGAGACCCGCCGGGCGCGATCGACGCGCTCGTCCGGGCGGTCTCAGCGGGGACCCTCCCGATGTCGCGTATCGACGACTCCGTGCGCCGGATCCTGAAGCTCAAGGCGCGGCTCGGACTCCACCGCAACCGGTACGTCGATCCGGACCGGCTACCCTTGCTGGTGGCGTCGAGGGCCAGCCTCGCCCAAGCCGCCCTGAGCTATGAGAAGGCCGTTACGCTCGTTAAGAACGAAGGCGACAGCCTGCCGCTGCGAACCGGAGGCGCGCCGCGAACGGTCGTCGTTTTATCACTGAGCAGCGATGCCGACGACTATTATGCCGGGCGCCCCTTTGTCCGCGAGGTTCGCAAACGCGTGCCGGACGCGGCCGCTTTCTACGCCGACGCCTATACGGGCTGGGACTTTATCAAAGAAGCCCAGGACAAGTCCGTGGGCGCCGACGACCTCATCATCGCCGTTTTCTCCACGCTGCGCACAGCCAAGGGAAGTGTCGGCCTCCTGCCCCGTCACATCGAGCTGATCAGGGAAAGGATCTTATCACGAAGGGGCAAGGTGATCGTCCTTTCGTTCGGCAGCCCGTATTTTCTGCGGCATTTTCCGGCGGTCGACGCCTATCTCTGCCTCTACCGGGGAACCGTCCAGGCGCAGGAGGCCGCCGCCAAGGCGATCTTCGGCGAAATCGAGGTGTCGGGCAGGCTGCCGGTTTCCATCCCTGGCTTTTTCCCCGTCGGTCACGGGATCGTGCTTCCCAAAAAGCGGGGGAGCGCGGCCGGGTTTTGATTTGACCTTCTGAATCTGCTATAAAGTTGAAGCTGGGCGGCACGCCCTCCCCGGAGTCAAGATGCCCGTGATCACCCTCGAAGCCCTCAAGCGGAAGCTCGCCCGCTTTCCGAAAAAGAGCCTCATCCACCTACCAACGCCCTTGGCCAAACTCGAGCGCCTGTCCCGCGAGCTCGGGGGACCCGAAATCTGGATCAAGCGGGACGACCTGACCGGCGCCGGGTTCGGGGGCAACAAGTCGCGGAAGCTCGAATTCATCATGGCCGACGTTCTCGCCAATAAAGCGGATACCCTGATCACTTGGGGCAGCGTCCAGTCCAACTGGTGCATGCAGGCGGCGTCGGCCGCCCGCCGGTTCGGCATCCGGCCTGTCCTTCTCCTGTTTAAATCGACCAACCTTGAACCGGAATATGACGGCAACCTGCTCCTGGATTTTCTTCTCGACGCCGACATCAGGGTGAGGGAGACCCGCAAGGGAAAGCTCCTCGCCGCCGAGGTCGCCGAGCAGGCCGTCGAGGAGGCCGCCGCCGAAGCCCGCGGTCGAGGAGAAATCCCCTATACCGTCGCCGTCGGCGGCTCCCTGCCCGGCCTGTCGATGGCCCTGCCGCTCGGCGCGCTGAGCTATGTCGCCGCGTTCGCCGAGCTGGAAGATCAGGCCCCCGCCGCCGGGCTGGACTGCACGCACATCGTGCATGCCACGGGATCAGGGGCGACCCAGGCCGGGCTCGTCGTCGCGGCCCGGGCGCTGGGACGGCCCGTCGAAGTCATCGGGATCAGCGTTTCGGACCCGAAAGAGGCCTTCACGGATATAGTCCTTCGCATCGCCGAGGAGACCGGGCGGGCGCTCGGGCTCGACCTCGGTATCCGGAGAGACGATGTCATCGTGCTTGACGAATTCCTCCAGGAAGGCTACGGCGTTGTCACCGCCGGCGTCGCGGAAGCCATCCGCCTGGTGTTTGCCCAGGAGGGCATCGTCCTCGACCCGGTTTACACCGGAAAAGCGATGGCCGGCTTGATCGATCTCGTGAGGCGGGGTCACTTCCGGAAGAACGACAGCGTCATCTTCCTGCACACGGGAGGCACGCCGGCGCTTTTCCCGTACCGGGAGCCGCTGGTCCGTTTGCTCACATATAGAAAAGGAAATCCGCCGGCCTGAGGGAGGCGCCATGAAGTATTCCTGGCCCAGCCACAAGGATATCCTCGAAGCGAGAGAGATCATCCGGATCTACCTGCCCCGGACGCCCCTCTACAGCTATCCCCAGCTCAATCAGCTCCTGGGCACCCAGGTGTTCGTCAAGCACGAAAACCATCTGCCCACCGTATCCTTCAAGGTCAGGGGCGGCATCAATCTCATGCATCGCCTGAGCCCGGAAGAAAGGGCCAAGGGAGTGGTCACGGCCTCGACCGGCAATCACGCCCTCTCGATTGCCTACGCGGGACAGCTCTTCGACGTGCCGGTGACGATCGTCATGCCCGAGGGGGCCAACCCGGTCAAAGTGAAGGCCATCCGGAGCCTGGCGTCGGAGATCATCTTCCATGGACAGATCTTCGAGGAGGCCAAGGATTTCGCGAACCAGCTCGCGGCCGAGCGGGGCAGCCGTTTCATCCATCCGGCGAACGAACCTCACCTCATCGCGGGCGTGGCGTCCTATGCCCTGGAGATCATCGAGGACTGCCCGGGCCTGGACATCATCATCGTTCCGGTCGGCGGAGGGAGCGGCGCGTCGGGCTGCTGTCTCGCCGCGCAAGCGCTCAAGCGCGGGGTTAAGGTGATCGGCGTTCAGGCGGAAAAAGCCCCGGCCGCCTACCTGTCCTGGAAATCCGGGACCATCGTCACGGACAGGATGGAAACGCTGGCCGAAGGCCTGCAGACCAAGATGGGCTACGAGCTCACCCAGGAGATCCTGCGTAAATACCTCAGCGACTTCGTCCTGGTGTCGGAGGAGGAGATGGGCCGGGCGATCCTCCTCTATCTCGAGCTCATCCGGAATCTCGCCGAAGAGGCGGGCGCCTCGCCACTGGCCGCTGCCCTGAAAATAAAGGAACGGCTCAAAGACAAGACCGTCGCCCTCGTCCTTTCGGGAAGCAGCATCTCGCTCGAAAGGCTGAGATGGCTGTTGAATAATCGGTGACCGGAGATTTCCTTCTCCAGGCGCCCGACGCCGACTCGGCGCAGCGTGACGCTCTGCCGCGTCAGGGTTTCCATTGACTTCAAGCCGCTTCCGGTGATGACGAGCACGCTGTCGCCCCGGAACCGGGCGCCCTCCCGGCGGGAGAGCTTGACCAGGGCCGCCAGGACGGTCGCTGAGGCCGGGTCGGCGAAGATACCTTCGAGTTCGGCCAGGTTTTTCTGCGCGCGCAGGATCTCCGTGTCGGATACCGCGACCAGGCAGCCGCCCGATTCGCGAATCCATTTCAAGGCCAGCCGGCCCCCCGGCGGCTCCGGGTTCGAGATCGCGTGGGCGAGCGTCCTGGGCCGGGCCCACCGCCGGGACCTTTCGCGGTTCTGGGCGAACGCCCTCACGAGCGGCGAGCACCCCGAAGCCTGGACGCCCACGAATTGAGGCGCCTCCGTCAAATACCCCGCTTCCCTCAGGTCGGAAAATCCCCGCATCAGGCCGATGAGGTGGCCGGCCGAGCTCACCGGACAGAATATCCGCCGCGGCGCCCTGTCCCCGATCTGCCGGAAAATCTCGTAGCTTGTGACCTTGTACCCTTCGATCCTCAGGGGATCGATGGAGTTGGCGAAGTAAATTCCGTGCTTTCGGCCAAGGCGGTAGCTCTCGCGAAAAAGCGAAGCATAGTCCCCGCGGAATTTGACCAGGACGGATCCATGAATCCCGGTTGACCGGATCTTTTCGGCCGTCGTGTCATCTTTGAGCAAAATATAGGCCTTCAGCCCGGACTTGGCGGCGTAGGCGGCCGTCGATGACGCCATGTTCCCTGTTGATACAGTCCCTAACTTCTTGATCCCCAGCTCCACGGCCTTCTGCACGACGACGGCGGTGCCGCGATCCTTGAAGCTCTGCGTCGGGTTCATGGTTTCGTTTTTGGCAAAGACGGCCGGGAGGCTATATTTCCTGCTGATCCTGTGAAGCGCGACGAGAGGAGTATTCCCCTCGCCCAGGCTGAGGCGGCGGTCGACCCGGCCGAGCGGCAGGAAATCGTGATAGACTTCGAGGGAGTGAGCGGACGCGTCCGAGAAGCTTCTCCGCCGGCGGGGGAGAGAGACGAGCATCGGCTCCTGACAATCGGGGCAGAACGGAAAAAAGACATCGAGCGGATAGGTCTTTTTACAGAACTGGCATTCAAGCTTGTCCATCGGCCGACCTCGTTCCTTGGGATGCGGCCAAGTTTATCCGATATCGGGGATCGATGCAAAATGACGCATCGCTTTTTCTGTGATACGGAAAGATCATGGGAAGGGTGGCACGGCGCCAGTCCCCGCAACGCCCGGAGCGACGGGGACCCCTCTCTTGACGGGTGAGGCGCGAGGACGGACGGGGACGCGCGGTGACAGGACCCTATTGAGAAACATCGAGATCACAGAAAGAAGCACGCATCCATGTCAATCTGTCCGGTTGTAAAATCCGGAGCGGCCGTGTAAAATCAGCGCGTGCCGAGCGGCCGCCTGAACGAGGATGAGAAATTCATGCGGCTGGCGCTCGCGCTCGGACGGACGGCCGGGGAGAGGGGAGAGGTTCCCGTCGGGGCGGTGCTGGTGAGCGGCGGACGGGTCCTCGCCCGCGGCCATAACCAGTGCATCCGGAGAAACGACCCGACAGCGCACGCTGAGATCACGGCCATCCGGAGGGCGGGGCGGCTGCGGGGCAATTACCGCCTGCCCGACGCCGACCTGTACACGACGCTTGAGCCGTGCGCCATGTGCCTCGGCGCGATCGTCCAGGCCAGGCTGCGGCGGCTGTGCTATGGTGCCGCCGACCCCAAGGCGGGCGCCATCCGGTCGACGATGAGGTTTCCGTTTGGAAAGCTGAACCATCGGCCGGAGATCAGGGGCGGGGTGCTGGCCGACGAGTGCGGCCGGCTGCTAAAGGGTTTTTTCGCGGACAAACGCCGGAAGCGCGCCCGGGCGGCGCGACTTCCGGTTTCTGGCTCCTGATACCGGCTGGCCCAGCCGGGCGCGGAGAGGTGGCCGAGTGGCTGAAGGCGACGGTCTCGAAAACCGTTATCCCGAATTCTCGGGATCGTGGGTTCGAATCCCACCCTCTCCGCCATCTTCATCGCTCCGTGATGAATTCCTGTTGCCCGTCAAAGCGCTGGTCTCCGCGAAGCTGTCATGATCAGCCGTCGGATAAGCTACAGGAATAGCAGCCCAGCGGCCTAAAACGCCCCGTCCGCGTTCGGTGAGTCGGCCGGCAGGGGCGCGCCCACGTCCCACATCTCGACGATCTTTTCTCCCTCGAACCGGAACAGATGCACGACCGTCATGCCCGGCGCCTCCGGACCCATCACCAGGCGCGAGTGCACTGCCGCCACTTCGCCGTCGCCGAGAACGTGCTGGATAACAAGCTCTTTATGGGGGTGCCGCGCTTCGTCATCGATCATCGCCCGTCTCAGCGCCGGGAAACCCTCCGGAAAATACGGATTGTGGTGACGGCCCCGCATGTCTACATACCGATCGTAGGCCTCTTCGATGCGGCCGGCCACGACGAGCTTAAGGAATTGCACGGCGGCCTCTTTGCGGGCTTGGGCTTTTTCATCGCTCATCTTCGTCCTTCCTATTTATTTCCTGTCTTCTTTAGTTATCGGTCGGCAGTTGGTATTATATCAGCGCCATGAGGCGAGCGTCCATGTTTCCTCCCATCCGATCAGCCGTGCCGCCTCGCCCGCCCGCGGCCGGCGAGGGCAGGGTCCCCAGGAAATGATCAAGGTCGACATCGTTCTCGCCGGGTTCGGGAACCTCGGGCGGGCGTTCGCCGGGCTCCTCCTGGAAAAGCATCATATCCTCGTGAAGCGGTATGGGTTGGACCTGAGACTCAGGGCAATTTTCAGGTCCTGTGGCGGATTGAAGTTGAAGTCGCCCGCCGCTGTCGGCGGGCTCCTGAAAGGAAAGACCCGCCCGGCAGGCAAGCCATGTCCGTGGGACCCGGAAGTCCGGCTCTCTGCGTCGCTCGTCCGCGGCGCCCGAGGCGTTTTTGTCGCCTGCACCACCTCGGACGGCCGAACGGGCGAGCCCGGTCTCGAGCATATCCGTCTGGGCCTCTCGCGCGGATGGCATGTCGTGACGGCGGACAAATCTCCCTTGGTCGCCGGTTTCGAAGAGTTGCGGCGATCGGCCGGCAAAAAGGGACTGACGCTCGGATTCAGCGCGGCGGCCGGAGCGGCGCTCCCGGCGCTCGATGTCGCCCTGGGCTCGCTCGCGGGAGCGGACATTACGGCTGTCGAGGGAATCCTGAACGGCACGACAAACTATATCCTGACACGGATGCGAGAGGGGGCGGACTTTGACGGGGCGCTCGGCGAAGCCCAGGCCAGGGGCATTGCCGAGCCCGACCCGTCACGCGACATCGAGGGCCGGGATACGGCGGTCAAGCTCCTGCTCATCGCGAACGCCGCCATGGGTTTGGAGCTTCGGCTCGAAGAGATCGAGATCGAACCGATGACCGGGGTCAGCCCGGAAGACCTGCTATCGGCCGACAAGAAGGGCGAGGCGCTCAAGTACCTGGGAAGGGTTGAGCGGAACGCAGGAAAAATAAGGGCCGAGGTCAAGGTCCGCGCCATTCCGCCCGCGCATCCGCTTTTCGCTGTCAACGGAACAAACAAAGGCATCACTTTTTTGACGGACACCATGGGCGCCGTCACCGTCACGGGCGGGCAGTCCGACCCGCGGGGCGCCGCCGCCGCCCTGCTCAAAGACATCATTAACATCTACCGCCGCTGAAATTGACCGGGACGGGGGTTTCTGTTAATTTGTTAGCCGAACCCGATTTGGATACGCTGCGAAGTTTATCGCGGAGAGGTGTCCGAGCGGTTTAAGGAGCACGCCTGGAGAGCGTGTGTGCGTCTCGATGGCGTACCGTGGGTTCGAATCCCACCCTCTCCGCCACTCGATAGCTGTCCGGCGGAACGTCCGCCGGAGGCGGCATCGTCACGGGCGAAAGGAGCCAGTTCATGGATACGCGGGAGTACATCCTTCTCGAAGACCTTTATGGAGCCCATAACTATAACCCGCTCGACGCGGTCCTCACCAAGGGAAAAGGCATTTGGGCTTGGGACGTCGAGAGCAACCGGTATCTCGATTTCCTGAGCGGGTATTCGGCGGTCAACCAGGGCCACTGCCACCCCCGGATCGTGCGCTGCGTCCAGCAGCAGGCCAAGCGGCTGACGCTGACGTCCCGGGCCTTCCGCAACGATCAGTGGCCGCTCCTGGCCAAGGAAATCTGCGACCTGACGGGCTACGAGATGGTCCTGCCCATGAACTCGGGCGCCGAATCGGTCGAGACGGCCATCAAGGTCGCGCGCAAATGGGCCTACCTGAAGAAGGGCGTGCCCCAGGACAAGGCCGAGATCATCGCCTGCTCCAATAACTTCCACGGACGGACCGTCACCATCATCAGCTTCTCGACGGAACCGCTTTACCGGAACGATTTCGGCCCCTTCACCCCGGGCTTCAAGGTCATCCCGTTTGGCGACAGCGATGCTCTCGAACGGGCCGTCAGCCCCGACACGGCGGCCTTTCTCGTCGAGCCCATTCAGGCGGAGGCCGGCATCCTCATCCCGCCGGCGGGGTTTCTGAAGAAAGCCCGGGAGATCTGCAGCAAAAACAACATCCTGTTCATCGCCGACGAAATCCAGACGGGCCTGGGGCGGACGGGAAAGCTCTTTGCCTGTGACCATGAAGGCGTCCGGCCGGACATGGTGATCATCGGCAAGTCGCTGGGTGGGGGCTGCTATCCCATCTCGGCCACCCTCTCCCAGCGCGAAGTCCTGGGTGTCGTCAAGCCCGGCGAGCATGGATCAACGTTCGGCGGAAACCCGATGGCCTGCGCCGTCGCGCGCGAGGCACTGAAAGTAATGCAGGACGAAAACCTCGTCGAGAACTCGGCCGAACTGGGCGCTTATTTCCTCGGCCTGCTCAAGAAAATCCGGAGCCGCCATATCCGGGAGGTGAGGGGCAGCGGGCTGCTCATCGGCATCGAGCTCCATCCCGAAGCCGGCGGCGCGAGGCGGTTCTGCGTCGAGCTCAAGAAAGAGGGATTGCTCTGCAAGGAAACGCACGAACATGTCATCCGGTTTGCCCCCCCGCTCATCATCAGGAAAAAAGACCTGAATTGGGCGTTTAAGCGTATCAAGCAGGTTTTCAAGCGTCTCAACTAGCCCGAAAGGTTCCTCCTCTCGTCAACTTCAATCCCGGCGGGGTGGCGCCCGGTCGTAAATCCAGCGTTAATTCCGGACGAATCCAGGTATTGCATATGTCCGTTTTTTTGGACATAATCCGGGTTGGGGTTTCCGGGCCGCCTCTGGAAATCCCCGATGCGTTCTTGGCATGTTCCTTGCTTAGGATTTCGTTGGAGGAAGGAAAATGAGACACAAGATTCCGTGCCTGTTGTTCGGGATGGTTCTCCTGGCCGGCTGTATAATCTATGTCCCCCGCGATGTGGGTGAGCCCCCCGCCGGCCCTCCCGATGAAGAGGTCTATCGGTCGGACTCCGACGAGTACCCCTACGAAATGGACTCGGCGGACTTCTACGATTACCTGGCGCCATACGGAGCCTGGGTCTCCTACCGCCCCTACGGATATGTCTGGATACCCAGGCACGTTGGCCACCGGTGGCGGCCATACAGCTCCGGGCGCTGGCTCTGGACGGATTACGGCTGGACCTGGATCGCCCAAGAGGATTGGGGCTGGATTCCTTTCCATTACGGGCGCTGGGGCTGGGACAGGGCCCTCGGCTGGTACTGGGTTCCCGGCACTGTTTGGTCTCCCGCCTGGGTCACCTGGCGCTGGGGTGACCTTTACATCGGCTGGGCGCCCCTGCCGCCGGGCATCGACTTTGCGGGGGGGATGGGAATCGGCGGGCCTTACGATTTTCCCAATCATTATTGGGTCTTTGTCGAAGGCCGCTATTTTCAGCACGACTATCTTGACAGGTACGCCCTTCCCTACGAGAGGAACGTGTCCGCCCTGCGCTTCACCGTGCGCAAATCCGACCTGGCCCTGCGGAACCGGCAGATCTTCAATGACGGCGTGGACGTCGAGGAGGTGCGCCGCCTGACCCGCACGGCGGTGTCCCGGCATGAGATCGAGGATGCCAGGGGCCCCAAGGACAATAGCGTCAGCGGACGCTCCGTCCGGATCTACCGGCCGGCGATGAAAAAGAACGAAGCGGCCAGACCCAAGTCTTATTTGGAGAAGGACGAGGCCGAAAGGGACCTCCCCAGGATTCGGGAGAGGGACCTCGAGAGAAACGGCGCCTCGGCGCCTTCCGCGGAGCGGCTGGCCGAAGACCAGGAAAGGGAGATGAGAATTCTCGAGCGGAGCCAGGAAGAGGAGAAGGCGGAATTGAAGCGGCGGCTGGAAAATGAAGAGAAGAAGGCTTCGACTGCCGCCGAAAAGGAGAAAGCGGCCAAAGAGGGCGAGGTCAGGGCCGGCGAGCTCAGGAAGGCGCACGACGAGGAAAAAGCGAAGGTTGACGAGCGCCACCAGGAAGAAAAGAAGGTCATCAAGGGTAAGATCAGGAAAAAAGAGGGCGACTAGGACCTTTCCCTGAGCGAGATAAAGGTGACCGCGGCGAGGATGATCGCCCCGCCCAGCAGCATCCTCGCCGGCGGCCTCTCTTCCAGCAGCCAGAAAGCCAGGACGATGCCGTAGACCGGCTCGA
>Ga0154742_1075_pt4 | contig 16505 bp, 15 predicted proteins | sample Rifle2008BG16ft_FD_105750 | JGI IMG/M metagenome (GOLD analysis project Ga0154742, IMG submission 105750) | Candidatus Aminicenantes bacterium RBG_16_63_16 | reverse complement strand
AGGGGGTGTGACCCCTTGGCCGCAGGGCGCAGCCCGAGGAGAGGAGGCAGGGAGCAAGGCGACCGTTGGAAGGGGTCTTCCCTCTCCAAGGGGAGAGGGGGTCCCCGTCGCTCCGGGCGGGCAGGGACTATCGCCGTGCCACCCTTCCCATAAACATTTCGTATCCCACGAAAAGAGACGCTTACCACGAAAAGTGTCGTTTGGCCAGGATAGGGGAATGATGATAAAATGAGGGCTTCCGGAAAAGCGCCCGAGGAGGTCCGGCCCATGACCAGAAGAGCCTCATTATTGATTATCATCGCGGCGGCCCTGCTGATCATTCCCCTGCTTTCGTGCCGGAAGGCGGCCGTCTCGGATTACGCGTACGCGGCGCTTCCGCTCACCGCCGTCCAGCTCACGGACGGCTTTTGGGCGCCCCGCCTCGAGACCAACCGGACCGTCACCATCCCCTTCGCCCTCGATCAGTCGGAATCGACCGGCCGCGTCAAGAATTTTGAGATCGCCGGCGGGCTGGCGGAGGGGGAGTTCTGCTCCAAGTACCCGTTCGATGACTCGGACGTCTTCAAGGTCATCGAGGGCGCGGCGTATTCCCTGCTGACCCATCCCGACCCGGCGCTCGAAAAACGGATCGACGGGATCATCGCCAAAATCGCCGCCGCCCAGGAGAAGGACGGCTACCTTTACACCGCCCGGACGATTAACCCGGCTAAACCGCCCGTGGACTGGGTGGGGCCGGAGCGGTGGTCGAACCTCTCCATGAGCCATGAGCTCTACAACCTCGGGCATCTCTACGAGGCGGCCGTGGCCCACTTCCAGGCCACCGGCAAGAAGAGCCTCCTCAAAGTCGCCCTTAAAAGCGCCGACCTTGTGGAGAGCGTTTTCGGGCCGGAGAAGCGCCGCGGCGCGCCCGGGCACCAGGAAATCGAGATCGGGCTGGTCAAGCTCTACCGCAAGACCGGGAAAAAGAAATATCTCGACCTCGGCAGGTATTTTCTCGATGAGCGGGGGAACACCAAGGACCGGAAATCCTACGGCGAATACTCTCAAGACCATCTGCCGGTGGCAGACCAGGCCGAGGCCGTCGGCCACGCCGTCCGGGCCCTCTACATGTATTCCGGGATGGCCGACGTGAGCGCCCTGACCGGGAACGCGGCCTACCTCCGGGCTCTGGACCGCCTCTGGGAGAGCGTGACCGGAAAGAAAATGTATCTTACGGGCGGCATCGGCGCGGCGGGCTCGATCGAGGGGTTCGGCCCCGCCTATGAGCTCCCGAACGACGTCGCTTACTGTGAAACCTGCGCCTCGATCGCCTCGATTCTTTGGAATCAACGGCTCTTTCTCCTCCACGGAGATTCCCGGTACATCGATATCCTGGAAAGGACCCTCTATAACAGCTTCCTTTCCGGAGTCGGGATGAGCGGCGACCTGTTTTTCTATCCCAATCCCCTCGAATCCGGCGGGAAGCACAGCCGGAGCCCGTGGTTCGCCTGCGCCTGCTGCCCGAGCAACGTCACGCGTTTTGTTCCCCAGATTCCCGGCTATTTCTATGCCGTCGGCGGCGACGCGCTTTACGTAAACCTGTTTGCCGCCGGCGAGGCCGAGACCAGCGTGAACGGGCGGAAAATCCGCATCCGTCAGGAGACGCTCTACCCCTGGGACGGCGCGGTGAAGCTCATTGTCACGCCGGATGCCGCCGGGGAGTTCGAGCTCGCCGTCCGCGTTCCCGGCTGGGCCCGGGGCCGTCCCGTTCCGGGCGACCTTTATGCCTATCCGGGAAGCGAGGCCGAGTCTGTCGAAGCGCGCCTTAACGGGTCGGGTGTGCCGGCCGAGACGCAGCAAGGCTACATTAGAATCCGCAGGACCTGGAATCCCGGCGACACCGTCGAAGTTGTTTTCCCGATGCCGGTCCGGCGGGCGCTGGCCAACCCGGCGGTCAAGGCCGACGCCGGCCGGGTGGCGGTCGAGCGCGGCCCTCTCGTCTTCTGCGCCGAATGGCCGGACAACGGAGGACAGGTGAGCAACCTCGTGCTCGCGGACGGCGTCGAGCTCTCTTCAGAATCCCGGAGTGAGCTTCTCGGCGGTGTGACGGTCATCTCGGGCGACGCCGCGTCCCTCGTCGAATTCCGCGCCGGCCGCCCAGCCGTCAAGCTGCAGCAGAGAATTCTGCTTATCCCATATTACGCCTGGGCGCACCGCGGCAAAGGGGAGATGATGGTCTGGCTCGCCAGAGAAGACGACAAGGCCAGGCCACTCGCCCCGGCGTCCTCAGAACCCCCGAAAACAGACGGAGGGAGGTCCCGATGAGCCGGGCCAAGCTGAGCCTGGGGCTGGATTTCGGGACGAACTCGGTCCGGGCGCTCATCGTCGATATCTCCGACGGGCGTGAGGCGGCCACCGCGGTCCACGAGTACGAGTCCGGCCAGGAGGGCATCCTCCTCGACCCCGCGGACCCGAACCTCGCCCGCCAGAACCCCGCGGATTATGTCTCGGGATTGGAAAGCGTGGTCAAGAGGGTCCTGGCCGCCGCCAGGAAAAACGACCGCTCTTTCGATCCCCGCGACATGATCGGCATCGGCGTCGATACGACCGGGTCGACGCCCATCCCCGTGGACAACACCGGAACTCCGCTCGCCTTCCAGAAAAAGTGGCGGAAGAACCCGAATGCCCAGGCCTGGCTCTGGAAAGACCACACCGCTTTCGCCGAGGCGGCGCTGATCACGGAGCTGGCGGCGCGGGACCACCCGGAGTACTTGGCCAAGTGCGGCGGGACCTATTCTTCGGAGTGGTTCTTCAGCAAGATTTTTCACTGCCTCATAAAAGACCCGGCGGTCTTCGATGCGGCCTCAAGCTGGGTGGAGTGCGCCGATTACATTCCGGGCCTGCTCGCGGGCATCACCGACCCTCTGAGGATGAAGCGAAGCCGCTGCGCCGCCGGGCACAAAGCCATGTTTAATGCCGCCTGGGGAGGCCTGCCCGCCGAGGATTTCCTGGCCAAGCTCCATCCTAAACTCGGGGCGCTTCGCCGCCGTCTTTATAGTGAAACGCGCACTTCCGATGTCGCGGCCGGCCGGCTGATCCCGGCCTGGGCGGCCCGCCTGAAGATCCCCGCCGGGATCCCGGTCGCCGTGGGCGCTTTCGACGCCCATCTCGGGGCGGTGGGATCCGGTGTCGCGGCCGGCCGGCTGGTCAAGATCATCGGGACGAGCACGTGCGACATCGCCGTCTGGCCGAATACCGGGCACTTGGCCGATATCCCCGGGCTCTGCGGCATCGTCGACGGGTCGGTCCTGCCCGGCTACTTCGGGCTCGAGGCGGGGCAGTCCGCCGTGGGCGATATCTTCAATTGGTTCGTGAGCTATATCCAGCCGGGCGGCCAAGCCAGGGGTTCGCACCGGGCGCTCACGTCGCGAGCCGCCGGTCTCCGGCCCGGTCAATCGGGGCTCCTCGCCCTGGACTGGAACAACGGGAACAGGACCGTCCTCGTCGACCAGAGGTTGACGGGACTCGTCCTGGGCCAGACGCTCCAGACAACGCCCGCCGAGATCTACCGCGCCCTGATCGAGGCCACGGCCTTTGGCGGTCTGGTGATCGTCAACAGATTTCAGGAATACGGCGTCAAGATATCCGAGATCGTCAACTGCGGCGGCATCGCCGAAAAAAACGCCCTGCTCATGCAGATTTATGCCGATGTCACCGGCCGGGAGATGAAGCTCGCCCGCTCGGCCCAGACGTGCGCCCTGGGTTCGGCCATCGCCGGCGCGGTGGCCGCCGGGAAGTCCAAGGGAAGCTACGGGAGTTTCGAGGAGGCTCAGGCGGCCATGTGCGGCCTCAAACCCCGGGCCTTCCGTCCCGACCCGGAAAGCCACCAGGCTTACCAAGAGCTTTTTAAACTCTACATGCAGCTCCACGATGCGTTCGGCACGCCGCACCCTCAAGGCAGCTTGTTCAACGTCATGAAGGACCTGCTGGCCATCCGCGACCGCCAGAGGAAGGTCGAGTGATGCTCAAAGACCTCAAGGAGCAGGTCTGGAAAGCCAACCTCGACCTGGTCAAGCACGGGCTGGTGACACTGACATGGGGGAACGCGAGCGGCCGAGACGGAAAAACGGGCCTCCTGGCCATCAAGCCGAGCGGCGTTTCCTACGAGGAAGTCGGCCCCGGGGACATGGTGCTCGTCGACCTCGAAGGGAAGAAGGTCGAGGGTAAGCTGAATCCGTCCTCGGACACGCCGACTCACATCGAGCTCTACAAGGCGTTCGCCGGCATCGGCGGCGTCGTGCACGCCCACAGCGAGTATGCGACGATGTTTGCTCAGGCCGGCCGGGAGATTTCCTGCCTCGGGACGACCCACGCCGATATTTTCTACGGATTGGTGCCGGTGACGCGGCTCCTGAGACGGGCCGAAGTGGTCCGGGATTACGAGCGGAACACCGGCCGGGTGATCGTCGAAAGGTTCAAGGCTCTGAACCCCGCCGAGCGGCCCGGCGTCCTCGTGGCGGGCCACGGGCCGTTCAGCTGGGGGCGGACGCCGGCCGAGGCCGTGGAGAATAGCCTGGCGCTCGAGAGAATCGCCAAGATCGCCTGGGGAACGCTGGCCCTGGGGGAGCCGCCGGCCTTCCCGCGCTGTCTCCTGGACAAGCATTTCCAGAGAAAGCATGGCCCCGGAGCCTATTATGGTCAGAGAAAAGGAGCAAAACGATGAAGAACATCCCCAAAGTCAGGCTCGGCCTCGTCGCCGTCAGCCGTGATTGTTTTCCGCTCGAGCTCTCGAAAAAACGCCGGGCGGCGGCGGCCAAGGAGTGCCGCGCCAGAAAGTTGCCGCTGGCTGAGATGCAGACGGTCATCGAGAACGAAAAGGACGTGCTCGCGGCGCTCCAGGAGCTTCGCGACAAAAACGTGAACGCGCTCGTCATTTTCCTGGGCAATTTCGGGCCCGAGGGGCCGACCAGCATGCTCGCCCAGCGGTTCGACGGGCCGGTGATGATCGCCGCCGCCGCCGAGGAAACCCAGGAGGATCTTTTCGGGGGCCGGGGGGACGCCCTCTGCGGCGTTCTCAACCTGAGCTATAACCTTGGGCTCCGCGGACTCACCCCCTATATCCCCGAATACCCCGTCGGGACGGCATCCGATGTGGCCGGGATGATCGCCGGGTTCGTGCCGGTGGCCCGGACTCTCCTGGGGCTGAAGAAGCTCAAGATCTTCTCCTTTGGGCCGCGGCCGCAGGATTTCCTGGCCTGCAACGCGCCGGTCAAGCCGCTCTACGACCTGGGCGTCGAGATCATGGAGAACTCGGAGCTCGACCTCTACGACTTTTTCCAGTCGGTCAAGGGGGATCCGAAAGTCCGGGCCGTCGTCCGCGACATGACCAAGGAGCTGGGGAACGGGGGCGCCGACCCTCGTCTGCTGGAGAAGCTCGCGCAGTACGAAGTGGCCCTGACGCGCTTCATGGAGCGGAACCTCGGGGCCGAGGAGTTCGGCGTCTTCGCCAACAAGTGCTGGCCGGCCTTCGAGAAATATTTCGGGTTCGTGCCCTGCTACGTCAACTCCCGCCTGGCCGCCCGCGGCATCCCGGTGGCCTGCGAGGTGGATATCTACGGCGCCCTGAGCGAGTACATGGCGGCCTGCGCCACCGATCTCCCGGTAACGCTTCTCGACATCAACAACTCCGTGCCGCGCGACATGTACGTGGCGGAGAAAAAGAAGATGGGCGACTACCAGCCGACCGACCTCTTCATGGGGTTCCACTGCGGCAACACCCCCTCGGTCTGCATGGTGGGCCCTGCCCTCAAGCACCAGCTCATCATGGCCAGGCTGATGGAGCCGGGGAAGGAGCCCGACATCACCCGCGGCACCATGGAGGGGCGCATCCGGCCCGGCGACATCACCATCTTCCGGCTCCAGGCGACCGCGGACACGAAGCTCCGGGCATACGCCGCGGAGGGGGAGACGCTCGACGTCGACCCGCGCTCATTCGGAAGCATCGGGGTGTTCGCCATCTCCGAAATGGGAAGGTTTTATCGGCACGTGCTCATCGAGAAGCGGTTCCCGCACCATACGGCGGTCGCGTTTCAGCGCGCCGGAAGGACGTTGGCGGCGGCCGTCCGGATGCTCGGCGTGGAGGATGTTTACTTCAACCTGCCGGCCGGCCGGCCCTACCCGACCGAATCCCCCTTTTAGATCGGATCAATGAAAGCCGTTGTGCTGACAGGAATCGGCCAGGTCGAGGTCCGGGACGTGCCGATGCCGCGGCCCGTCCGCGATGACGACGTCCTCGTGAAAATGGGCGCTGTCGGCGTCTGCGGTTCGGACATTCATTATTACCGTGACGGCCGCATCGGAGACCAGGTCGTCGTGCACCCGGCGGTCATCGGCCACGAAGGCGCCGGGGTCATCGAACGCGTCGGCCCGGCCGCCGGCGGCCTGAAGCCCGGCGACCGCGTAGCGGTCGATCCGGCCGTTGTCTGCGGCCGGTGCGACCAGTGCCTTGACTACCGCCCGAACACCTGCCGTGATCTTCTTTTCCTCGGGACGCCCGGCCAGCTTCCGGGCTGTCTCTCGGAATACCTCGTCATGCCCGCCCGGAACTGCCTGCCGCTCCCCGAAGGTATGAGCCTCGGGGATGGAGTTCTTGTCGAGCCGCTGTCGATCGCCCTCCACAGCTTCAAGATCCTGGGCGGCCGCGCCCCTGAGAAAACCGGAATCCTGGGCTCGGGGCCGATCGGATTGTCGGTGCTGCTGGCCGCCCGGGCGCTCGCTCCGGGCCCGGTCTATATGACGGACAGAATCGACGACCGGGTCGAGGCGGCCCGCCGGGCCGGCGCGTCCTGGGCCGGAAACCCGGACCGGGACGACGTCGCCGCCGAGATCGGCTCTCGCGAGCCTCGGCTTCTCGACGCGGTTTTCGAGTGCACGGGCGACCCGGCCGCCCTCGACCAGGCGGTCGACCTGCTGGCGCCCGGCGGCCGTCTCGTCATCGTCGGCATTCCGGCCGCGCCGCGCGTGTCCATCGATATCCACGCGCTGAGGCGGAAGGAGATCACGGTCTTCAACGTCCGGCGCCAGCGGTATTGCTTTTCCGAGGCGATCGACTTCATCGCCGGCGGCGCCGCCGACCCTCGGTTCATGCTGACGCACCGATTTGACATCGACCAGGCCGCCGCGGCCTTCGATCTTACGGCCGGCTACCGCGACGGCGTGATCAAAACCATAATCCGCCTGATCTAGTCCGGCCCCTCGAGGTTTGACTTCTCCCGCGGCCTGTGATAATCATGCCCCCAAGGAGTAGGGGAAATGGACTCTGAACTCAAGCGCGCCCATCCGGGCCATGAAGCCTCCGTCCTGACGCGGCTCGTCAACCTGATCGAGGGGGACGCCGGCGACCTCACCAAAAGCTGGCTCGCCCAGGTCCGACACGACGCCAGCCTGCCCAACTACCAGCGTCTGGACAACAGCGAGCTCTACAACCGCGCCTACCGCGTCTACAGCCATCTCGGCAAGTGGATCTCCCGCGAGACGACCAAGGAGGAAATCGCCAGGGACTATATCGCCCTGGGGGCCCAAAGGCGCAAGGAGGGCTTCGCCCTCTCTGAAGTGATCCAGGCGCTCTTCCTGATCCGCCGCACGCTCTGGCGCAAGATCATGGATGAGGGCCTCCTCGACACCACGTACGACCTTTACCAGGCGATCGAGCTCAACGACCGGGTGACCCTGTTTTTCGACCGGGCGGTTTTCTTCACCGCGGTGGGCTATGAGCGGGGGGCCTGAGGCAGCCGCCCCCGGCCCGTCCCCGATTCTCCAGGCAATCCGGAAATTTTCCAGCCCCAAGGAGGCATCCGCGGTCCCCTATGACGAGATCGCCGCCGGGGCGCGCTTGGCAATTTCCGGGGTTTGAGTCTAAAATAGCGCTCATGGCTCCCTTAAAGGACCGGCTGGCGCTCGTGAGGGCCCTGGCCCGCAACCCTCAGATACTCAGGGCCGGCCCGGCGATCAACCTTTTCATGCTGCGCTATCTCAGGAAGTTCCGGCCTGTGAGCGTCGGCCGAAACGTGATCCTTCACAGCCACCTGCCGCCTCTCAACAGCCCCGCCTACAGGCGCTTCGTGAACGAGCACCTCCTGGCGCGGCTCGACGGGCCGTCTCACGCCCAGGTCGGCCTGACGAACGAATGCCCCCAGCATTGCGCTTATTGTTATAACAAAGGCCGGTCCGGCGAGGTCATGGATACACCCGCTGTCATGCGGGTGATCGCCGACCTGAAGAGCCTGGGGGTTTTCTGGCTCGGCCTGACGGGCGGCGAGCCCCTCCTCAACCGGGACATCGTCCGGATTGTCGAGAGCGCCGGCGGCGACTGCGCCGTGAAGCTCTTCACAACCGGAGCGACGCTGACCCCGGACCTGGCCGCCGCCCTCCGCGACGCCGGGCTTTTTTCCGTCTCCGTGAGCCTCGACCACTGGCGCGAAGCGGAACACGACAGGGCGCGGGGGACGCCCGGCGCCTTCCGGGACGCGCTCCGGGCGATCGAAATATTCAAGTCGGTGGGCGGCCTGCAGGTGGGCGTTTCGGCGGTGCTCACGCGCGGGATGATCCGCGAGGGCAAGGTGGACGAGCTCCTGTCCTTCCTCACCGGGCTCGGCGTCCACGAGGCCTGGTTGAGCGAAGTCAAGCCGTCGGTCCGGTCCCTCTGGAGCCAAGACCTTGTCATTACGGACGAGGAGCAGCGCGCCCTCGCCGCCCTCCAGGACCGGTACAACCGTCAGGGCCGGATAACGGTCAACTACCTCGGGCATTTCGAGGGCCGGGAGCATTTCGGCTGCAACGCCGGCTGCAAGATGGTCTATGTCGACGCCTTTGGCGAGGTTGGTCCGTGCGTCTTTGTCCCCATGACTTTCGGGAACGTCAGGAAGCGGCCTGTCCGCGACATCCTCGCCGATATGCGGCGCCGTTTTCCCGGCGGGGACAGCTGTTTCATCAACCGGCACTACGCGCGCCTGGCCGCGGCCGGCGGCGGCCGCGTGCCGCTTGACCGGGCGGCCTCGGAATCCGCGCTCGAGGGTGTCGAGTTCGGTCCCCCGCCGCGGTTCTTCAAGATCTTTTACGAGTGAGGCCGGCGGATGCATCTCTACCGGGCGGCGGCGGCGCTTCTGGCCGTTTCTTTTGCCGCCGTCGGGCTGCTATTTCTTTTTTTCCCCGGCGGAGTCCTGGCTTTTTTCAACTCGCTTTCGGCGGGGCTCGGATTCCGGGAAGCGCTCCTCACCGGTTTCCAGTTTTATCTGGTTCTCGCCTCGGGATACATGTACCTTGTCGCGCTCCTGGCCTGGCTGATGTTCCGGCATCCGGATGATGAGACCTACGCCCGCCTTCTGGTTCACGCCAAGCTGGCCACGGCGCTCCTCTCGCTCGGATTTTTCGCGCTTCACCGGCCATTCCTCATATATCTTACGAATTTCCTCGTCGACGGCCTCATCGGGCTGGGCGTCTGGGCTCTTCTCCGGAGGCAGCGGAAGCAGACCAGATGAGCCTTGCGCTGGCGATCCTCAAGATTTACGCCCCTCCGGCGTTACAGAAAAGAATTCTCCGGGAGCTATATCTCGCGACGGCGCGCGCTTTCGATAAAACGCCGCCGGACCTCGGCGGGCTGTCCCACGCGGCGCTCCTCGAATCCTACGCCAATTTCACAAGGATCGAAACGGAGCGGGTCCTCCAAGATCCGGAGCTTGCGGCGCGCGTCGAGAAGCGGCTTTACGCGAGCGCCCGCGCCTTGGGCGAACGGCTGAGGCGGGCTCTCAAGCTCCGCACGACTCGCGAGGTCCTCGCGACAAGCAAGATACTCTATTCGGCCTTGGGTATCGCCTTCGAAGGCAGCGAGCCGGGCGATGTGACCATCCGCCGGTGTTATTTCAGCGGCTTCTATTCCGCTGATGCTTGCCGGGTCATGTCCTCGGCCGACGCCGGCGTCGCCGCGGGGCTTTCGGGGGGCGGGCGGTTCGTTTTTTCGCAGAGAATCACCGAAGGCGGCGATGTCTGCCGGGCCCGGTTGGTCTTAGAGGAGCCGGGACGATGAAGCGGGCCATCGTTATCGGGAGCGGCGCGGGCGGGGCCACGGCCGCCCTGGAGCTCCAGGGCGCTTTTGATGTCATGGTCCTCGAGGCCGGAAGGGAGTTCCGGCGGTTCAAGGTCAAGAACCGGGCGCTCGATAGATGGAAGAGGCTTGGCATCCGGCTGGATGTCGGATGGGTCCAGCGCCTTTTCCCGGCCATGCGGATCGCCAGGACAGAAGACATGGTCCTTGTCTCCGGAAAAGGCTTGGGCGGCACGACCACGGTCTCGGCGGGAAACGCGCTGCGCCTCGACGATGACTTCAAGGCCATGGGGATCAACCTCGACCCCGAGTTCGAGGACGTCGGGCGGCAAATCACGGTATCCTCGGCCCACCGAGACCGCTGGGGGCCGACGGCCCGCCGCCTCTACCAGGTGTGCGAGGAGATGGGGCTCGGGCCCCAGGTCACGCCCAAGCTGGGCGATTACTCGGGCTGTAAACACTGCGGACGGTGTATCCTGGGGTGTCCGTACGGCGTGAAATGGGACAGCCGGGCCTTCTTGAATGTCGCTCAGCACAGAGGCGCCCGGCTCGTCACGGGCGCGGCGGTCGAGCGGGTGGTGATCCGGGACGGTCGAGCGGCTGGCGTCGAGGTCCGGCCCCGCCTGGGCCGGCGCGAGTTCATCCCGGCCGACATTGTCGTCCTCGCCGCGGGCGGGCTGGGCACGCCGCCGGTCCTCGAACGGTCGGGCATCCGGGGCGAGCCGCGTTTGTTTGTCGACCCGGTCCTGACCCTGGCCGCCGAATGGCCGGGCGCGCGCCTGGACACCGAGGTCACCATGCCGTTCATCGTGGACAAAGGAAAATATATCATCTCCCCGTATTTTGACTTCCTGAGCTATTTCATCGACCCGAGGTGGCGCGCTCCGTCGAGGGATATTTTGAGCGTGATGATCAAGCTGGCGGACGAGCCGGCAGGGGAAGCCGGGGCGAAGGGCATTCGCAAGAGCCTGTCGCCCGATGACAAGACCCGGCTCGCCGAGGCCGTTGACCTGACGACCGAAATCATGGTCCGCACCGGCGTCAGGAAGGAGCGGATTCTCCCGGGCCTTGTCAACGCCGGGCATCCGGGCGGCATGTTCCCCCTCACGCCGGACGAAAAGGATACCTTCCATTCGCCGGCCCTTCCCCCGAATGTCTATATCGCGGACGCGTCCCTTTTTCCCGATTCGCTGGGCAAGCCCCCGATCCTGACGATTATCGCCCTGGCCAAGCGGGTCAGCCGCGTCTGCCGCGCGCGGCTGGCCTGAGCGGCGCGGCTCAGCTGTTCTCCTCCGCCTCTTTTTCTTTTTTCAGCCGCTCGCGCGCCTCGGCGAACATCGGCTCGGCGTAGGCCGAAGGCCAGGTGCGCTCCTCGAAGCTCCGCTTTTCGACTAGGCTCAGGAAACCCCGGAACTCCCCGAAGTAGGAGCCGTAGACATGGAAGCTGTCGGAAATGTCCGCGTATCTCCCGATCCGGACAGGACGCCCGGTGCGCCCGGCGATCTTTCCGGCGATCACCCGCTGCAGGTCGGTCAGCGCGAAGGCGTTCATGAAGGCGGCCTTGTAGGCGTCGCGCGACCGCCAGTGGGTGTTCATGTTGAGGACGAGCTCATCGCCGTCTCCCGCGAGCAGCCGGCACCAGACCCGCTGGAGGCAGGGCGGGTCGTCGGTCGGGATGTCGAGCTTCGGGTTCCAGGTGATGGCCTGGGCGCGGCGCGAATGCCCGGCCCCGCTGAGCTTATCAACTATATAATTGACCTGGTCGATCGTCTCGCCCCCAATCTCGTAGGCAAATAACCGCTTGTGGTAGGTGTAGGTCCACTTGCCCTCCTCGGGGGCGATCCAATGGTCGTGGACGCCGTCGACGACCTCCTGGCGGTAGACCTCGAGGTCCTCGAGCCCGCCCGGAAAGGCGCGGTGGAGACGCGGCTCCGCGAACGGGTCTTCGGCGACCCACATCATGGTGCAGTCCCGGCTGGGCGGGTCGCCGGGCTTGTCGTATTCGGTGCGGCTGGCGGCGCCCTGCTCCCAACAGGCGAGGACCGCCTTCTCCCAGGCCTCTGGGAGGGTCTGTCCGGTAACGCAAAGGGTGGGTATCCGGCCGCTCATCTTGACCTCACTGCTACGCGATCCTTACCCTCCGCTTTTAGCACAGGCGGCTCGATGGGGTCAATTGCGTTTTGACTCCGGGTCCTCCCCATGCTATAAGTCGGCATCTGGCGGAGGCGAACCGTGGACGTCATTCAACTCTTAAGAACGCTGGTCGACATTCCTTCAGTCACCGGGTCGGAAGCCGTGATCGCCGATTTCATCTCGGGGCATCTGAGGAAGCTGGGGCTCGAGGTGCGGGAACAGGCCGTCCAGGGGAGGCGGCGAAATGTCCTCGCGCTCCTCGGTCCGAGCCCTCGGGTCGTCTTCTGCACGCATATGGATACGGTGCCGCCGTTTATCGGCGTTTCCGAGGATGATGCCTTCATCCACGGCCGGGGGGCGGGGGACGCCAAGGGCAGCCTGGCCGCGATGATCCGGTGCGCCCAAGAGCTTAAAGACGAAGGCGCCGCCGGAATCGGGTTGCTTTTTGTCGTGGGCGAAGAGACCGACAGCGCCGGCGCCAAGAAGGCCAACGAGCTTGATATCGATCCAGATTATACGGTCGTGGGCGAGCCCTCCGGAAACAGGCTGGGGTTCGGGCACAGGGGACTCCTGACGGTGAGGATCACCGCCTCGGGCAGGTCCGCGCACTCCGGCTATCCGCACCTCGGCGATTCGGCCGTCGACAGGCTCCTCGACGTGCTGGCCAAGCTCCGCGCCATGGATTTCGAGGGTGACGCCGCTTGGGGAAAAACCCTCGTCAATATCGGCAAAATTGAGGGCGGCGTCGCCCATAACGTGATTCCCGATTCCTCGGGGGCGGTCGTTTCGCTCCGGGTCGGCGCAAACTGGTCCCGGGTCGTCGAGAAGTTGAAGGGACTGGCTGGCCGCGGCGTCGCCGTCGAGATCCTGTCCTGTGCGGAGCCTCAGGTCCTATTCACCCTGCCTGGGTACGAGCAGATCGTCCTTCCTTATGGAACAGATGTTCCCCATTTGACGCGGTTCGGGAAGAAACTCCTCCTCGGCCCCGGATCGGGCGAGACCGCGCACACGGACGATGACCGGGTGGAAAAACGGCAGCTTGCGGATGCGGTCCGAATCTATAAAAAGCTCGCCCGGGAGCTCCTGGCCTTCAAACCCGAGTGAGCTCCGGGCTCGAGCGGCAGCGGCCCGGACTTATTTTTGCCTGATCAAGCCCGAAATCAGCACGCCGACGCCCACGGCAATAAGGATGAGCGGCCACCAGTGTTCCAACCCGATGAGGTGGGAGCCACCGATCGCTATCAAAATGAGCCCGGCGATGACCTTTCCGCCCGCCCCCCTCCAGCCCTCTGCCGAAAAGGCGCGGACGAAAGCCTCGAGCAGTAAAATTCCGCCCAGGCCGACCAGAAAATAGGCCCACCAGTCCCCCCAGCCGATCTTGCCCATCTCGGTGAGGAGGAAGAGAATGCCCAGCAAAATCAGGACGAGCCCGCCCGTTATATTGGGGTACGGCCGGCCCCGGCCTTTTTCACGGGGAGCATTTTCATCAGGCTTGGAATTGGTGACATCGGTCATGCTGGCCATCCTTTGTCAGAAAACTCGATCTTGCCCCCAGGCGGCCGTTGCCCTGTATTTATCATAGCCTCGCGGGCAGGTCAATCCGAAAGCGGAATGCCTCGGCGGCTTGCAGAAATCCGTTTGCCCCCCGCCCGGTTTTTCAGTACAATTGCGAAAACTACGGAAACGAAATGAAAATCGTCGCCATCATCAAGTCCATGCGGCCGGCGCAGTGGACGAAAAACCTGTTCGTCTTCGCCGCCCTCATCTTCGCCCGGAAGTTTTTCTCCCCCCGGGAGCTCGCTCTGAGCGTCGGGGCGTTCCTTGTGTTTTGCCTCGTTTCGGGCGCCTTTTATATCTTCAACGACATCCGGGATTGCGAAGAAGACCGCCTCCATCCCAAGAAGTGCCTGCGGCCGATCGCTCACGGCGACCTCGGCCGGGGCCAGGCGATGGCGGTCTTCATCGTCCTGAGCCTCATCGGGCTGGCCGCGGCCTTCCTCCTCCGCCCCCAGTTTTTCTATGCCGTGGCCGTCTATCTGGCCATCCAGCTAGCTTACTCGCTGAAGCTGAAACACGTCGTCATCCTGGACATCTTCGTCATCGCGGCCGGGTTTGTCATCCGGGTGGTCGCGGGCGGCCTGGTCATCGACGTCCCGATCTCCTCCTGGCTGCTCATCTGCACGACACTCCTCGCGCTCCTGCTGGCCATGGGGAAAAGGCGCCACGAGCTCATTCTTCTCGAGGACAAGGCGACGAACCACCGGGCCATCCTCAAGGAATACAGCGCCTATCTTCTCGACCAGATGATCGCCGTGGTCACGGCCTCGACGCTCATCGCCTACTGCCTCTACACCATCTCCGGCGAGACCGTCGCCAAGTTCGGCACCGAGCACCTCATCTGGACGGCGGCCTTTGTCCTCTACGGAATTTTCCGGTACCTGTACCTTGTCCATCAGAAAGGAAAGGGAGGGAGCCCGGAAGAGCTTATTCTCCAGGACAAGCCGCTGCTCCTCAACATCGTGCTCTGGATCGGCGCCGTGGTGCTCATCATTTATTTGAAGTGAGACCGCCATGACCCGCTCGAAAGTCGCCGTCCTCAAAACCTCGCCCCAGACCGTTCTCGAGGATTACGGGAAGCTTATGAGGTTGGCGGATTACAGCCGCTACCTGCCCAAGGACAAGGACACCGCGCTCAAGATCAACATCAGCTGGCACTACTATTACCCGGCCTGCTCCACGCCGCCGTGGCAGCTCGAGGGCGTCATCAAGACCCTGCTCGAGGACGGTTATTCGAGGGACAGGCTCCACGCCTGCCACAACAAGACGGTGGTCGTCTCCGCGAGGCGCGGCGAGGTCGCCAACAAGCAGCTTCCCGTCGTCCAAAAATACGGGCTGCGGAACATCCACTTGTACGAAGGCGAGGACTGGGTCTGTTACGAGCCCAAGGCGAAGATGCGGGTGCTCCATGAGATCTACCCCCGCGGGATCGAGATCCCCAAGCGCCTGATCGGCGAGAACGTGCTTCATCTTCCAACCATGAAGACCCACGTCTTCACGACGATGACGGGCGCGATGAAGAACGCCTTCGGCGGCCTGCTCCACGAAAAACGCCACTGGACCCACTCGGTCATTCACGAGACGCTGGTTGACCTCCTGGCCATCCAGAAGGAGATCCACACGGGGATTTTCGCGGTCACGGACGGCACGGTGGCCGGGGACGGCCCCGGACCGCGCTGCATGGTGCCCCATATCAAGAACACGATTCTAGCTGGAGCCGACCAGGTCGCGGTCGACGCGGTCGCGGCGAAGCTGATGGGCTTTGACCCCCTGAGCCTGCCGTTCATCCGGCTGGCCCACGAATCCGGCCTGGGCTGCGGCGACCCGCGGGAGATCGAGATAGCGGGCGAGGACATCGAGCGCGTCAACTGGCATTTCCAAGGGAATAAAAACACCTTCGCCAGCTTCGGCCAGAAGCTCATCTACCACGGGCCGCTCAAGCCGCTCGAGAAATTCCTGCTGAGGACGGTGCTCGCGCCCTGGTCCTATATCGCTTCAGTGATTTTCCACGATTATTTCTGGCATCCGTTCATCGGCCGGGAAAGGACGCGCTGCGTATTGCGGACGTCCTGGGGGAAGCTCTTCCAGTCCTATTGAGTCAAAAGGGTCAGCTTATCCTGCCCGAGCCTGCGGGCACTCAATCCCAAGGGTAATGAATCTGCGTCAGGCGGCCGCCGTGGCGCGCCGAATCCAGAGCGTAGAGTCCGGGAAGCGTCATAGCCATGGCCTCCCGGACGCCGACGGCTGGCGCCGCTTTCCCCGCGATGGCGTCCGCGAAATTCGTCAGCATGACGTAATCCGCGCCGCCGTGCTCGCCGATCCCGGCGGCGGCCTGAAACTCCGGCCGTGCTTCGGCGACCGGCAGCTTCGTCAGCCCATGCATCCCATAAGTATTTCGCGAGGAGAAAAGCACCTGGCTTTCGCCGCCGGCCAGGGGCTGGGTCTTCTCGAAGTAGCCCGCCGTGCCGTAGAGTATATAGCGGTGAAAGGGTGCCGGGTGGCTGGTGATGAATGAGGTCAGGAGCTTGACGACGGTCCCCTTGGCTGTCCGGAAAAGGGCCGTCATGGCATCGTCGTCGCCGGGGTCGCCCCGGTGTTGGCTTCCCGTGGAAAAGCAGGCGACCTCGCGGAGCTCCTCACCGATCCACTTGAGGATCGGCCCGAGCGAGTGCGTGCAGTAGCGGATCGGGGCGAAGTGTTTCCGCCACGGCGTGAGCGCCGTGAGCCAGCCGATGTC
>Ga0154742_1049_pt1 | contig 16652 bp, 10 predicted proteins | sample Rifle2008BG16ft_FD_105750 | JGI IMG/M metagenome (GOLD analysis project Ga0154742, IMG submission 105750) | Candidatus Aminicenantes bacterium RBG_16_63_16 | reverse complement strand
CCGAAGGGGAAGGCGTCGCCTTCCCGACCCGGACGATGTCCCCGCCGGACGGCGGGCTCGAGAAGGGAGCGCTTTTCGCCGGGAAGTACAGGATCATCGGAGAGCTCGGCCGCGGCGGCATGGGGGTGGTGCTCAAGGCGGAAGATACGAAACTCAAGCGGCCGGTGGCGCTGAAGCTCCTGCCCCTTGAACTTTCGCATGTGCCCGACGCCAAGGAGCGGTTCCTCCGCGAGGCCCAGGCCGCGGCCGCCCTCGACCATCCCAATATCGGCACGGTTTACGAAGTGGGGGAGCAGGATGGTCAGACCTATATCGCGATGGCCTATATCGACGGACAGAGCATTAAGGAGAAAATGGCCCGCGGGCCGCTTAGAGTCGAGGAAGCTCTGGAGATCGCCGTCCAAGTCGCCGCGGGCCTCGAGGAAGCGCACCGCAAAGGGATCGTCCACCGCGACATCAAGCCGGCCAACGTCATGCTCACCGCCCAGGGCCAGGCCAAGATCATGGATTTCGGACTGGCCCGGGTGGAGAGTGCCGATGACCTGACGCGGACAGCGGTTGTGTTGGGCACCGTGGCCTATATGTCGCCGGAGCAGGCGCTCGGCGCCAAAGTCGACCACCGCACGGACATCTGGTCATTCGGCTGCCTCCTCTACGAGATGCTGGCCGGGTATCGCCCTTTCGAAGGGGGACATGAACAAGCGGTTTGGCAGGCCGTCCTGAACGCCGATCCGAAGCCCATAGCCGCGTTGCGACATGACATACCGGCCGGGCTGGTCAGGGTCTTGGACAAGTGTCTCAAGAAAAATCATCTCGACCGTTATCCCGATGCCGGCGCTCTGCTCAACGACCTCCGGTCGGTCGACATCGATGACATCGCGGTCGCACCGTCTTCCGGCCCGGCCGCGGCCGTCCGGGAGATGCCGCCCTCGATCGCCGTCCTCCCCTTCTCCGATATGAGCCCGGAGAAAGACCAGGACTATTTCGGGGAAGGCATCGCCGAGGAGCTGATCAACGCCCTGACCCACCTTCAGGGGCTGCGCGTGGTCGCCCGCACCTCGGCCTTTGCGCTCAAGGGCCTGAAGCTCGATATCCGGGAGATCGGCCGGAAGCTTGACGTCAGGACCGTGCTCGAGGGGAGCGTCCGGAAGGCCGGCAACAGGCTGCGCGTCACCGCCCAGCTCATCAACGTCGAGGACGGCTTCCACCTCTGGTCGGAACGCTACGACCGGGAGATGGCCGATATCTTCGCCATCCAGGACGAGATCACTGCGGCCATCGTGGACAGCCTCAAGGTGACGCTGCGGGTCGGGGAGAAGACGGCGCTCCGGAAGAGGTCGACCGTCGACCCGGAAGCCTACAGCCTCTACTTGAAAGGGCTTTATTTCTACGCCAGGCCGAGCCCCGAATCCTACGAGAAAGCCCTAGCTTGTTACCGCGCCGCCGTCGACAAAGACCCGAATTTCGCTCTGGCTTACGCGGAGATGGCCAACCTTTTCGGCGGTTTGGGCGTCTTGAATCTGGCTCCGCCTGCCGAGATGTGGCCCAAAGCCAAGGCCGCCCTGCAAAAAGCCCTGTCTCTGGACGAAGACCTGGCCGAAGCCCACGCCGTCGCCGGATTGCTGGCGTTCTGGTATGAGTGGGATTGGGAAGCCGCCGGCCGGAGCTTCGAGCGAGTGCTCTCTCTCAATCCGGGAGACGCCTACTGCCATGGACAAAGGGGCTTGTTCTATTTAAACAGGAGAAAACCCGGAGAGGCCATCGGGGAAATCAAAAAGGCTCTGGAGCTCGATCCTCTTATGCCCATGTACTACGCCTGGTCGGTCTGTATACATTGGTCCGTGGGTAGGTTTGATGAAGCTCTTAGAGAATTCGCCAAGGCGCTGGAGATTGACCCGAACAACGGCCTGGCCTATTTTCATGCCGGGATGGCTTACAGTTTGAAGGGGCTCTTGGATGAAGCCTTGGAGATTTTTGAGAAAGGGAAAAAACTGGTCGTCTTTCCCGGCTGGTTCGAGTGCAACCTTGGGCTGATCTGCCTGAAAAAGGGCGATCGCGAAAAGGCGGAGCGGATCCTCGGGGAGACGATCGAAAACAGGAAGAAGATAAAAAATATCTCGGCCACAAGCATCGCCTTCCTGGCTGGAGAATTGGGGAAACTCGATCTGGCCTTCGAATACCTGGACAAGGCTTACGAGGAGCGGGACTCCGTGATGGTTTTCATCAACACCTATGCCGAAATGCTTTCCCCCGCACTGGCCGCCGACCCGAGGTTCAAAGCCCTCTTGGCTAAGATGAAGCTCGACGGCTGACCTTGCTTAAGCGTTATCGGCCAGATGCCGTCTGACGCTTCAGCTCCTCGAACCAATGGAAGACGGCCTGCGCTTGGGTCGGCCGGCCGTCAGGGTCGGGTTTGATCATGAAGAACTGCTTGCCGTCGGGCGTGACGTCATAGTTGCGCGGCCAGTCCGGACGGGCGGGCTCCTCGTATTCTCCGCGGAATAGAATCCGCGGAGCGGCCGAGGAGAATTCCGGCCTTGTGGTGATGGACGCGGCCATGACGGCGCCGCCATTCCGATAGAATAGCTCACCGCCGCTCCTCGACCAGACGGGACTGGTCCCGCCGCCAACAGAGACTTGGCGCTTGGGACCGGGTCCTAGGAAAGGCCGGGCATAGACTTCGTACCGGCCGGACTCGTTCGAAACGTAAGCCAGGAACCGGCCGTCGGGCGAAAATTCCGGCCCGAACTCATTGAACGGCGTCTTGACGAAAGAAATGGGCCGTCGATCGCCCCCGAGCGGCAGAACCCAGATGTCGGTGTTTTCATCGGTGACGGCCTCCTCATAAGCCAGCGTCCGGCCGTCCGGCGCGACCGAGCTGGGGAACACGGCGACCTTGTCCCCCGCGAGGACCGGTTCCCGGCTTCCGCCGCCGTCCGCATGCATGACGTATATCTCAGGATCGCCTCCTGCGTCGCCAAACCCAAAGAAGAGCCGCCGCCCGTCCGGCGCCCAGCGGGGCAAAAACTCTTCGGTGAGGTCGAACGTCAGCCGGGACAGATTCCGGCGGGCGAGGTCGACCAGCCAGAGGTCCTGGTGAGTGCCTTCGATGCACACGACCAACTCCCGGCCGTCGGGGGAAAGGCTTGGGTCGCTGAAGGCCCCGGGGTCGTCGAGGAGCGGGCGCTCCGCGCCGGTGCGGTCCACGGCCACGAGGCGGCGCTTGATACCCCGGGCGTCGCCTTTTAAGTAGATCAGCGTCCCCGGGGTAGCGACCGCAAACTGTCCGCAGCCGGACCGCGGATCGAGACGGACGCCCTCGATCATGGGTACGGCATTCGGACCGGTCCGCAGTTGTTGGGCATCGAAGGGCGCGGCGATGATCGCATCGCCGCGCATATAGAGAAGATGTCCGGTGGGCGCGTAGCGGGCAAAAGTCCCGTTTTCAACGAGGGTTTGCCTGCTTCCTGTTTCAAGCGACTGGGCCGCGATGCGGGCCGTCTCAAAGGACTCGCCTGTCCGGACAGTGAAGATCACAGTCTTCGCGCCGGGAAGGACGTCCGGCCAAAGGTGGGCCAGTTCGCCGGCTTTCGGATCGAGCTTGGTCACTGCTTCGGGCGTTCCGCCGGCCGCGCCGATGCGCATCAACTCGCCGTTCATGGTTCTGGCAAAAATGATCCGGCCGTCATCTCCCCACGAGGCGCCCCGCGACACAGGCGGAGTAGAACATAAAGCCATCGGCTCGCCGCCGCGCAGCGAGATCTTCTTGAGCTGGTTCGAAGTGAAAAATCCCAGCCACTCCCCGTCAGGAGAAAAGAAGGGCCCATTTCCGCCTTGGGTTCCCGGCAGAGGCCGGGCATCGAAGTTGGCAATATTCTGGACGAATATTTGGGATTGGCCGCCCTCCCCGCCGACGAAGGCGAAACGGCGCCCGTCACGGGACAGGGCGAAAGCACAGCGCTCGCCGAGATCGAGCGGCACCGGCAAGGCCATCGTGACTCTCAAGACATCGGGCGGCTGGACCGGCGGGCCCATCCGGTGCGATTGGATCACCACTCCCGCTATGATGGCGAAAAGCGCGGTAACGCCCCACGGCGCCCAACGCTTCCAAAATCCGGATGGCCGTCCCTCCGTCGCCGCGGCGGGTGGCCCGGGCTCGACCAGCGCATCGTCGATATCCAGGACCGCGTCGCCGATGTCCCGCAGCCGCTTCAGGCGGTCCTTTTTGAGGCAGCGCCGGAGCAGCCCGCTGATCCGGGCCGGGACCTGGGGCGGGAGCGCGCTCCAATCAGGCTCGTCGCGGATGACCGCCGCGATGTAGTCCGAGACCGTCCGGCCTGAGAAGCACGGCTTTCCTGACAACATTTCGAACAGGATGACGCCGAAGGCCCAGATGTCGGTCCGGCGGTCCACGCCCTCTCCCCGGGCCTGCTCCGGCGACATGTAGGCGGCCGTTCCGAGGATCTGGCCGGAAAAAGTCATCGCCGGGCTGGTCAGTGTCGGCGCGGCCGCGGCGGACGGGGCGGGCGCATCGCGCTCCATCGCCTTGGCCAGGCCGAAATCCAGGATCTTGACCGACCCGCCCGGCGGAAGCTTGATGTTGGCGGGTTTGAGATCACGGTGAATGATACCGCGATCGTGGGCCGAGGCGAGCCCGGCGGCAATCTGGCGGACGATGGCGAGCCCTTCATCAACGGGAACGGGTCCCCGGACCATCCTATCGGCCAGCGTTTCGCCCTCGACAAGCTCCATCACCAGAGCGCGGATGTCCTGGGAGACGGCCAGGCCGTAGATCTGGGCGATATTGGGGTGATTCAGGGAAGCCAGAAGCTCCGCCTCACGCCGAAAACGCGCCAAGCGCTCCTCGTCGGAAGCCACCCCGGCGGGGAGGACCTTGAGGGCGACATCCCGCTTCAACTCCGTGTCGCGCGCCCGGTAGACCTCGCCCATGCCGCCCGCGCCGATTTTTTCAAGGATAGAATAGTGAGAAATGCTTCGGCCGGCAAGGTCAATGAATTCAGTCATGCGTCTGCGCGAATCGACTCTCTTTTCCCTTGTTCTTTGCCTCCCATGATAGGTCTCAGGGTCGCGGGAAGTCAATTATGGCGCTATTTCCTTTCCCTTTTTTCTGCAATCGTCATCACGCCGGCTTTTTCGAAGGCCCGGAAATAGAGCTCGAGCGCCTCGATGGGCATCGGCGCGTATTCCGCGGCGACCGCATCGCGGATCTCCAGGATCGAGCGTTGCCCGTCGGCATAGAAGGCGGCGGCATCGGAGAATCCCATCAGCCGCAGCTCGCTGTCACCTTGGGCTTGATAAAGCCGGGTGATTTCGTCGAGGGCCGCCTGGATTTTGGGGACCTGGGCCGTCGAATCCTTGGCCAATATCCGGCTGATATAGCCCAAATTATGCAGTTCCTTCCCTTTATTCCGGGCGGGAAAAAGCCTCGCGGCCCGTTTCTCCGCTTCGGTCAATGACCTTGGCGCCCGGACCACTTTTAGCTCTCCGGCTCGAAGCGCGGCGGCTTCATCCAGCTTTTTTCGCGACGCCGCCTCATCGCCGCTGAGCAGGGCTATGGTCTTTTCGATGTCGCTTCGCGCTTGAGCCGTCCTGGCGAACATGGCGGCGGAGCCGACGGCGGCGCGCTCCCGCCGGTAGACGTGGGCTATCATATTTCCGGCCAGGTGATCAACGTCGCTAAAACCTTCTTTAGAAGCCGCCAGCAGCGACCTTACCGCTGAGAACTCGCTTGCGGCGATCCGCCTCCTCCCATAGATAAGCGACAGCCTGGCGATATCCGGCGCCTGTTCGCTGTCGGCATAGGCAACGGTGGTGATGCCGGCCAGCCCAATGACAACAGCGCGATGAAGCTGCGTCGGGTCGACCTTGTCGGGCGTGTCCTCGCTCGAATGATAAAAATTATCCGGCCAGGCGCCGAATGACGAGGCTCCGATCCTCAGATTGTTGAACAGCTCGTGATCGGTGCCCGTGCTATAAGGGGCCATCCGGACCGACAGACGGTTGCGGGAGCCCGTGATGGACCCGATGTAAAGATCCAGCTGCGGCGGATACCGCTCGTTGTTGTAGGTGTTGGCAAAATCCACGATCGATTCAATGACCGCGTTCAGGAACGACGGGTTGGAATCGGACGTATAAGTCAGGCTGAGCACCGAGTTTGTTTTGACGACGTCCTCGCCGACCATGTCGAAGTTGAGGTTGGCGATCCGTCGGACGGGGTCGTTGAGGTGCGCCGACAGCCAGGCATACGTGCCGCGATATTCCGGCACCCACATGAACCGGATCGTCCGGAGCGGCGGCTGAAGCTTCCCGCTTTCGATCAGCTCGCGCATCGTCCGGGCCATCTCCAGGATCGCGGCGCTGCCGGAGGCGTTGTCATTGGCGCCGGGCTTGTAATGATCCAGGTGGGCGGTCACGATGACCTCCTCCTGGGGATAGGCGGCGCCGGGAATGACACCGGAGACGACCTCGAGGTGTCCGGGCACGAGCGCGGCATCGACGCCGGCGTGGACGCGGGGCGCTTTCCCCTGCCCCATCATGGCGCGAAGATCCTGAGCGCGTCTGGCGGAGATCGCGAAAGCGAAATGGCCGGCGCCCTCGACGGCTTCACGGGGGATCCGCGGCCAACCCACCTGGTCGGGGAAATCCCCCGGCCGCCGGTTGAGATAGTCAAAATCCGGCACCGACCAGGACGAGAGGATGCCGGCGGCTCCCTCTTTGTTTACGGCGCGCTCAAAGATGTCAAACGGACGGCTGGAGGTCAGGACGATCTTGCCCTTGACGCCGGCGGCATAATCGGAGTCCCCCCTCCCGGCGCCGATGTCAACGAGTTCCGCTTCGACGTCCGCGCTCGTGCTGCCTTCAGCCAGGGACATCGGCAAATCATCATAGGTGGTGATCTTCATCAGGAAGGGGGAGGTCAGCCACAGCTCACCTTTACGCACCTTCCACTGCGGAGGCATGACTTCGCCGAAATAGGCGATCTTCCCGTCGCTCGGAAAGCGCTCGATGGCGACCCGTTCGAGTCCGAATTCCTTGGCCTTCTCCACGACCCATTCAGCGGCGCGGGTGAAGCCCTCCGAAACCTGTTCGCGGGACCAGAGAGCGAGGCGCGAGACATAATCGTGCGCCCGGTCGCCGGAGCTCGCCTGGATGAGCCTCACGACAACATCATCATTGAGCAGGAGGCCCGTTCGCGGACTGATCGAACCGAGCGGCGAGGCGGGCGGCTTTTGCGCCTGCCCATTTCCGGACGCCAAGATGACCAAGAGCCCGCACGCCGCGATAGCGGCCAAGGCGGGCAACCGACGAACCCGCGGACAGGATTTTTTCATTTCGGACTCCTTAAGCCAGGCGTGCCCGCGCTTCTGAGAAGCGCTCCGGCGCTTTATTCAAGATGCAGCTTTTTTAGCAGTCGCCTGAAACGAGGGTCCGGGCGGAGACTGTTCCATTGAGGTTCATATTTGAAGGTATTGGCGTCCCTGAGGTAGGCTATCTCATCTTCATCATCGCTAGCCCTACCGAGATACTCCGAGGCTTTCTCCCTATCGCCGAGACCGAGATGAACCGCGGCGATCTCGGCGTTCACAGGATAGCCTCTCTGCAAGTACCCCTCTAGAATGGAAAGCACCTCCGTCGCCCGGGCTTGTTCTCCGGACAGCGCATAGGCCATTCCCAGGTCTCCCAGCCCGGAAGGACTGCTTCCGAAAAGTCCCCTCGCCTTTTCCAGCTCAGCGACCGCCTCCTTGAACATCCCTTTGGCCCGGAAACACAGGCCCAGCGTGTATCGGCTATAAACAAAGTTCGGGTCGAGCTCGACAGCTCTGCGGGCTTTCGCGATGGCTTGATCGATTTCTCTGAGTTCCAGATAGTAATATGCCTGGACTGCGTTGAAAATGAGAGAGAGAGGATCCAGCTCAAGAGCCCGCTTCATCTCTGCCTGGCTCTCGTCGATTCTGCCCATCATGGCCAATAAATTGGCATACCAGAAGTGACCGGTCGGGTAATTTGGATTGAGCTCAATGGCTCGCCTAAAATCGTTTTCCGCGGCGCCGAAGTCCCATTCCGACTCCTTGACCAGGGCGAGCGAGACATGAGCTTCGGCCAGCGTGTCATCAATGGCCAGGGCTTTGAGTGCGGCAGCCTTGGCTTTGGGCAAGGCCTCGCTCATTCGGTTTTCCACGAATTGGGGGAGGACAAGGTAACTGTCGGCCAGCCCGGAATAGGCCAAGGCAAAGTCCGGGTCCAGGGCGATAGCCTGGTTGAAATAATCGATGGCCCTCTTCACGTCATACGGCTTACGCTTGTTCCAGAAAAACCGGCCCTGGAGATAGAGGCCATAAGCCTCCGGATTCGCGGTGTAGCTCTTGACGACTCTCGACCGGGACTCTCCAAGCAACCTGACCTTCAGGCTTTCGAGAATCTTCAAGGCTATGTCATTCCGGAGGTTGAAAAGCCCCTTTTCTTCGCCCTCGAATTTCTCCGACCAGAGGCCGTAGCCGCTGCGGGCATCGACGATCTGGAGATTGACGTGGATCTTCTGGTCGGCCTTGAGCAGCGTCCCATCAAGGACGGCAGCGACGGCGAGCTTCTGTCCGATCTCCTGCGGCCCTTTCCCCCGCAGCAGGAACGACGATGACCGCGCCGGGATCCTCAGCCCCTCGACGCCGATCAGCCTCGTGATCAGCTCATCAGCCAGTCCCTCGCACAGATAGCCCTGATCTTTCTGTGGGCTGAGGTCCTCGAACGGCATGACGGCGATCGACCGGACGCGGGCCAAGGAAGCTGCGCTTTTCTTATGAAAGACGAGCCGCCAGCCGATGAATCCGAGAAGCAGAACGGCGAGGGCCGCCGCCGTGGGTATGATGAGCTTCCTAAGTTTCAGCGTCACCGTGATTTCCCGCGATGTCGCAGGTTTGCCCGTGGGAACAACTCTGTCAGTTGTGGGGAAGCCTTTTTCGATTCTTTCCAGCTCGGAGCGGACGTCGGCGGCGCTCTGATACCGCTTCTCCCTGTCCTTCTCGAGGCACCTCAGGATGACCCCGCCCAAGTCGTCGGGAATGGCGGGATTCAGCTGCTTCGGGTTCTTCGGCGTCTCCCCTTTGTGCTTCATGGCGATGCTGAGCGGTGTCTCTCCCTCAAAAGGCACGTGGCTCGTCGCCATCTCATAGAGGATAACCCCCAGGGAATAAACGTCCGAGCGATGGTCGACATCTTTGGCCTCGGCCTGCTCCGGGCTCATGTACTCGGGCGTACCGATCATGACGCTCGGTCCGGTGATCCCCTTCTCCCTGACCGACCGGGCGATCCCGAAGTCCATGATCTTGGCGTTCCCGCTCTTATCGATCATAATGTTCTGGGGCTTCAGGTCCCGGTGAACAACGCCCAGGCGGTGGGCCTCGGCCAGCCCGTCGCAGACCTGCTTTCCGACGCTCAGGATCATGCCCAAGCTCAAGCTCCCGGACATGTGGATCATGCTCTTGAGGTCCTTACCGTGGACATATTCCATGGTTATGAAGTGAGCGCCTTCCGCTTCTCCCAGGTCGAACATCCGGCAGACATTCCGCTGGCCGATCCTGCGGGAAAGCCGGATCTCGTTCGAGAACCGCTCGATGGTGTCCCGGTCAGTGGCGACCTCCGGCCGGATGAGCTTAAGGGCGATTTTCTCCTTGATCTTGGTATCAAAGACTTTGTAGACCCGGCCCATCCCGCCGTGGCCGAGCTCTTCGATGATCTGGTAACGGCCGGCGAACGTGGCGCCGGTGGTCAGCTCGTGGATGGGGGTTTTAAGGGTTTCTGTGACGGCCGGAGTATGCTCTTTGGTCAGGGAAAGCGGCGTGCCGCACTCCCCGCAGAATTTTACACTCTCCGGATTACCGGCATGACAGGCGGGGCACCTGTTGGGCAATGTCAGCTCCCGTGTTTGCTCGGGTAAAGATAACAAGCCACAGGGGGGAAGTCAATGTATGGGGCACAGACCCCACGTTGGCTTGACTCCCTCTTGGTTCCTAGATGTCAGCGGGGGCAAAAACGTTGAAGCCGGGAGCTCGGGCGATGGCCCTGTCCGCGCTGGCCACGGCTTCGCAGTTGAGCCGTCGGACGACGGCGAGAAGCAGGGCGTCGTTGGTGAGCAGTCCCGCCTCTTTCTGGATCCTCATGGCCTCGTGGATGTCCCCGGCCCCCACGGGCTCGATCCGCAGGCCTATGCCGAAGAACTCCCGCATTTGAATTTCGTAGCGGCTCAGCCGGCGGACGAGGTCAGGACGCTCGGCCAGGGAGCGGGCCGGAATGGCGCGCTCAATCCAACTATTTTCGCGGGCCTCGATGAGCATCAGCGCGTGGACGAGCTCGGCGACCATGGGCATGGGCACAACACCCTGGATTTCTCCCGAGCCGCAGCGTTCTAAAAAGCCGATACACTCAAGCGAGCGGCGCTGGTTGGCGTAAACGAGGATGTTGGTGTCGATGGCCACCCAGGCGCCGCCTCGGATCGAGGAGAGCGGCGAGGCCGCGGAAACCGAGGAGGGCGGACGGCGCTTGCTCATGGAGCGAGAGTGTCCTCCTCGAGGATCTCGTCGATCTCCTCGGGCGGAAGAAGGCCGCCATAAGAGGTGAACTTGGCCAAGGCCCGGAGAGAATCCTCACGCCCCAGGCAGCCTTCGAGATAGCCGCTTAAGGCGTCCTCGATGACTCCGGAGAGCGGGCGTCTTTCGAGCGCGGCCCGTTGTTTGGCGCCGGCCAGAAGCCCATCGTCGATGATCGTCCCGACCTTCTTTTTCATCGCGTGGCCCATACCTTGATAGACGTCTCGGCGCGTCCTTAATCTCATAAGGGATGATAGCTGTTAAAATCGATTCTGTCAAGAATCATCTATATATCTAGAATATATCTAGAAATCGGAAAGCCTTTTCAAGCCAGGCTCATGTCTGATCCTTCTCTCCAAGGAAGGTGAGTCAAATCTTTAGCTCCTCCCATTCCTTCTTGACCCGCTTCATGAGCTCCATGAACCGTGCCTCGCCGCGGATGTTGTCGAGGAACGGGTCGCGTTCGCTCATGAGGGGGTAATTGCTCATGCCGAGGTTCACGTCGAGCTCCAGGCAGTCGAGCGCCCTCTCTTTTTCGCCGATCAAGGCCAGGCACTCGGTCTTCCAATAAGCGCTCTGAAAGTCCCACGGGTCCTTGAGCGATGGATTCGCGTCGAGCGTGGCCAGTGTGCCCGCCCCGTTTCCCGCCAAAGCATATTTGAAAGCGAGGCCCAGGCTGGCGAAGAGGGTCCCCGGCTGTTCCCGGGCGATTTCGTCGAAGACCGCCCCGGCTTCCTCTTTTTTGTCCATATAAGCCAGGCTCAGCCCGTAGCTCCATTTCGTCAGCAGGTCGGCCGGGAAGGATCGATGAAGCCGGCCCAGCCTTTCGAGGGCCAGAGGGAATTCGCCATCCCAAAGCCTGTTGAACCCGGAATGAAAGTGGGCCGCGGGATTGAGAGGGTCGATCTTGATCGTCCTTTCCTCAAGAGGAACAACCTCGCTTTTTCGGCCCAACGTGCCGAGGAGACAGCTGAAAACGAACAGGGCATCGAAATCATTGGGGCTCCTATCCAGGACGCGCTTGAAGCATCGGATCCCCTCGACCGGCTGATTCCAGGCGACGAGCACGGCCCTGACGAAACTCGCCTGAGGACAGTCCGGATCCAAGGCGAAGGCCCTTTTGACGTAGTCTTCGGCCTGGTTCCGGCAGCACCCTTGCTCCTTAAGGCCGAGATTGAAATACTGGAAATAGACATAGGCCATGCCCGCGTAGAGAAGCGCGTTCTCGCCGACGATCTCCAGGCCGCTCTGGAGGTATCTCAGCGCGTTTCCCAGCCCCGCCTCGGTCCACTTGAGGATCTCCTGCCGTGCCTTGAGATAGAACTCATAGGCCAGAGGGCTCGGGATCGGCCGCTCAATCAGGGCGTCCTTCTCCTCGGTTGTCAGCTTGAGCTTCAAGGCGTCGACGATGGAATGGGAGACTTTTTCCTGAATGTCGAAGATATCGTCCAGGGTGCCGCCGTATTTCTCGGCCCAGAGGTGAGCGTCGTTCGCCGCATCGATGAGCTGTGCCGTGATGCGCAGGTTCTTCCCGGCCTTCCGGACGCTCCCCTCTAAGACATACCGGACATGGACTTCCCGGGCGATCGCGGCAAGCTCCTTTTTCGTCCCTTTGAACATCATGGAGGACGTGCGGGAGATCACCCGGAGGGCCTGGATCCTGGACAGGTCCGCGATGAGCTCCTCGGTCAAGCCGTCGCAGAAGTAATCCTGCTCCGGGTCCGCGCTCATGTTTTCGAACGGCAGGACAATGATCGATTTCTCGGGTTGGGCGGCGTTCAAGCCCGAAGCGCGGACGGCCTTGAGGTCGGCGAGGACCTCGGCCATGCTCTGGTAGCGGAAAAGCCTGTCTTTCTCGAGAGCTTTCAGGACGACTCGTTCAAACGGAATGGGGATCTCCGGCCGCAGGCGGGTCGGAGGCTCCGGAGTCTCGTGCACGATCGAATAGAGCAGCGCCTGATCGCTTCTCCTGCCGAACGGCATCTCCCCGGTCAGCATCTCGTAGATCGTCGCCCCGAGCTGCCAGATATCCGTGCGCCGGTCGACCGCTTCTCCCTTGGCCTGCTCGGGAGACATATAGGCCGGTGTCCCCGTGACCGTCAGCGTTTTGGTCACATCGGCGGCACCCGCGAGTTTGGCCAGACCGAAGTCCATAATCTTCGCCTGGCCCTTTTCCGTGAGCATGATGTTCGCCGGCTTGATGTCGCGGTGGATAATGCCTTTTCCGTGGGCCTCATTGAGGCCCTCGGCCACTTGGCCGGCGATATCCAGCGCCTCCTCCAGGGACAGGGGGCCGGCGCCGATCTTGTCCTTCAAGCTCCGTCCTTTGATATAGGGCATGGCGATATACGTCGCGCCCTCGGTCTCGCCGATCTCATAAACCGCGCAGATATTCGGGTGGTCCAGGGCCGCGGCGGCCTGAGCCTCTTGGATAAAACGAGCCCTGGCTTGGCTGTCTTTAATTAGCTCGGCCGGCAAAAACTTGAGGGCTACCGTCCGCTTTAGCCGCGTATCCTCGGCCTCGTAGACAATCCCCATCCCGCCTTCCCCGATCTTACCGAGAATCCTGTAATGGGAGATCGCGTCGCCGATCATCGTTCACTCCTCAAAATGCTCTGATCCAATCCCGCCTTTTTCAACAGCGCCTGGTAACTTTCCTCGATGGCTTCTCCAAAGCTCTCTATTTGGAGATAGACGAATCCGAGCCTGAGATGTGACGAAGGAAAATTCAGGTCCACTCAGAGCGGCCACTCTTATTCCTTTAGTCGGGTGATAATCGAACATCACAGGTTTTTCTGGAGCTCGATGATCTTATAGTCAGGCTCTCGGCTCTAGGCTTTCTTTTTAATAAGCCGAACAATAGCTCCTACGATGTACATTAGGAGTCCGATCAAGAAGATAAGGATCCCCGGAATATCTGAATCGAACTTCAAAAAACGGATGAACAGAGGGGTCAAGATAAAGAGTACGACACCCAGGATCATGACGACAAAGGCCGCCAGGTCGTACTTGCGGCGCTTCACGACCGGTTTGGTTATCTTGGCGTCTTCAGGTTCATTCATGTCAGCGTCCTCCTTTCGGGATAAGTTCTTTGGCCAGGGGGAGCGGCGTGCCGCTCTGCCCGCAGAATTTTACATTCTCCGGATTAGTGGCATGACAGGCGGGGCACCTGTTGGGCAATGTGAACTCCCTGGTTTGCTTGCGCCAGGATAACAAGCAACAAGCGGGAAGTCAATGCATGGGGGTTTCTAGTGTCCCGTCTCATAAATCCCTTTCCAAAGTCCTCAGCAAAGACGGGACACTGGGAATTATCTAGAATAATTGAGTTGACTTTCGCCATCCGTCCGGAACAGGATTAGGAGGCGTGCGATTCCCGTGAAAGCCGATCATCGGCAAGAGCGCCAAGACATGGTTCGGAGCAGAGTGACAGAATGAAACCGTTGAACGACGATCTAGCTTGGTGGCGAAACTTCTGGGCGGAAAACGACCGCTGTCTGTACGGTGATGTGCCCGCGGCGGGAATCGATGCGCTCCCTGTGCGGCCCGCTTTCACGACGGACCGGCCGCGCCTGCCGATACTGGTGGAGCTCGGCGAAGACTGGATCGTCGATAAGATGGGGAGTTTCTACCGGCGCTTCATCCAGGATTTCGCCTATCAGCAGGAGACCCGGAACGCCTGTGCCGAGCGGCTGGAGGCCGAAATCGCCTTCCACCTCAAGCCGAAGGTGGACTCTTCGGCGCTGCTCCATGGCTCGATCTACGGACTTCCGATCGAGTACCCCGAAGACTCGACGCCCTGGCTAAAGCACATCATCACCAGCCCGCAAGACATCAAGGCGCTGATCGACCGGATGGAACACGCCGACCTGGCGCAGGCGGGCCTCGTGCCGTGGTTCGTTGAAAGTTACCGCCGGCTCAACCGTCCCTACCGCTGGCGCATCCTCCACGACCCCACCTCGGTGCATGGCCCGGGGACCATCCTCGGTTTCCTTTTCGGCATCAACGACGCGATGCTTTACCTGGCCGATGAGCCGGACCTGATGCAGGCGCTGCTGCGGACGGTCGCCCAGGTCACGGTGGATTACTCACGCACAGTGCGCTCGCTCACCGGCGCGCCGATCACGGGAGTCGGTGTGTTTGACGACGTCGCCGGCCTGATGTCACCGGGGTACTTCCGGCAATTCCTGTTGCCGGTCTATGAGCGGATCTTCGGCGAGCTCGCCCCCGGCCCCGAGGACGACCGCTTCTACCACAACGACGCACGGGTGGGTCACTTGCTTGATTTTCTGGCCGAACTGGGCGTCAACGGCATTAACCCTGATCCGGAGACCGATCCGGCGGTGATCCGGAGCAAACTGCCGCAGGCCATGATCTATGGCTGCGTGCCTCCGCTCCTGTTGAAGGACGGCACGCCGGAAAAGGTGATGGCTGAGGCCCGGCGCAGCATCGAGCGGGCGGGCGAAGGCGGCGGCCTTGTTCTGACCGCTGCTGGCAGCATCAACATGGGGACACCCTATGCCAACCTCCGCGCCCTGGCGGAAGCCGCCGAGCGCTATGGCAGGACGTAAAAAAGTCGCTTTCGATTTCTTGACTTCCCTCAGCGGCCGCATATAACATTCGGGACAGTCAGAAGGCTGACGATCGATAGTCGGAGGTCGTCGGCGGCGCGCCGACGCGCCCGCCGGACGGCTGTCCTTAAGGAGGGAATATGGGAAACCGACGTGATTTCCTGAAGAACTGCGCGGGCGGAGTGGGCCTTCTCGCCGCCGCACCAAACGACATCCTAGAACGGATCCTCGAGGCGGGACGCGACACGGCCGGCCTGAGCCCCGAGGAAGTCGCGACCGATGAGGACTTCTGGTTTCCGGTCCAGCAGGCCTTCGCCATCAACCGCAACTACATCAACCTGAACAACGGCACCGTGCAGAACGGCCTCCGGATCGTCCAGGAGGCGGTCAACAGGCACAGCGATTTCACGAGCAACACCGCCTGGCACTCGATGGCCGTCCTGAACAAAGAGATCGAGAGCTGCCGGCGGCGGCTGGGGTTTCATCTGGGGTGCGATCCAGAGGAGCTCGTCATCTGCCGCGGCGGGAGCGAGGCGGGCGAGATCGTGATCATGGGCTTCGACCTCAAGCCCGGCGACGAGGTGGTCACGACCAACCAGGACTACCCGCGGCTGTTGGGCTCCTGGAAGCAGCGCGTCAAGCGCGACGGCCTCGTCCTCAAGGTCGCCCCGCTGCCGGCCCCACCCGTGCCGCAGGACGTGTTCTACAAACTCGTGGAACAGCAGGTGACGCCGCGGACCAAGGTGATCCTGGTCTGCCACATGACGCACTGGACGGGTCAGATGGCGCCCGTCCGCCGGATCTCCGATATGGCCCATGCCAAGGGCATCGAGGTCATCGTCGACGGCGCCCACGGGTTCATGCAGGTGCCTTTCAAGCTCGCGGACCTCGGCTGCGATTATTACACGGCCAGCCTGCACAAATGGCTGATGGCGCCGCCCGGCAACGGGTTCGTCCGCATCCCCAAGGACCGGATCCCCAAGATCTGGCCGCTGACGCCGCCCTGGGACGACACCCCGAACGACATCCGCCGGTTCGAGGACATCGGGACCCGCACCCCGGCCAACCGCGTGGCCATCGCCGAGGCCATCACCTTCAACGAGAGCATCGGCATCGAGAGGAAGTCGGCGCGCCTCCGGTACCTCAAGGAGCGCTGGGCCAACCGGCTCCGCCAGCTCCCGAAGGTGAGGTTCTATACGAGCGTCGACCCGGCCGAGTCCTGCGCCATCGCCACCATCGGTGTCGAGGGCCTGGACACGGACAAGCTCACCGCGCACCTTCTCGACAAATGGGGGATCATCGTCTCGGCGATCAAGCACCCGGACAGGCTGGTCGACGGCATCCGGATCGTGGTGAACGTGTCCCTGACGGTGCGGGAGATCGACACCTTCGCGGATATCATGGAGGACATCGTCAGGAAGGGACTGCCAGCCTAGATTACGGCCCTCGATCCGGCGTCAAATTCACCGGTCTGGGTCCGGAC
>Ga0154742_1033_pt7 | contig 16716 bp, 11 predicted proteins | sample Rifle2008BG16ft_FD_105750 | JGI IMG/M metagenome (GOLD analysis project Ga0154742, IMG submission 105750) | Candidatus Aminicenantes bacterium RBG_16_63_16 | reverse complement strand
GGGAACGGCCGAAGATAAAATGTGGTGGGAGAATGAATTCCTGACGCGGGTCGAGGGCCGGCTCTTTCTCGGACGGCGGCCGGCCACCGAGATCGCCGCCCGGTTCGGCACGCCGCTTTTCGTCTACAGCCGGTCCCGGATCCTGGCTAACTATGACCGGCTCGTCCATGCCTTCAGCGCGCCGTCCCCTCTAATAACCAGAATCCTTTACGCCATGAAAGCCAACCCGTACCCGGGCATCCTCCGGCTTCTGAAGCGCCGGGGGAGCTCCATCGATGCCGTTTCTCCCGGCGAGGTCGAGGCCGCCCGGCGGGCCGGGTTCCCGGCGGACGGGATCCTCTTCACGGGGACATCGGTCAGCGTCGAAGACCTGCGCCGGGTCTTCGCCGTCGACGGCGTTATCGTCAATATCGACGCCCTGGAGCAGCTCGACCTGATGGGCGAAGTCCGGCAGAAGGAATTCCCCGCGAAGAGTATCCGGGTTTCCGTCAGGTGGAATCCCGGGATCGGACGCGGTTTTAACCCCAAGGTGGTCACCGCCGGGGCTCGCACGAGCGACGGCACGCCGATCAAGTTCGGTATCGAGGAAGGACGCGTTCCCGCGGCCTTCGAGCGGGCGCTCGAATCCGGGTTCGAGCCCGTGGGGCTCCACCAGCATCTCGGCTCGGGCTGGACCCGGGAGGATTTTCCCTTCGTCCGCGATACCGTCGACAGGATGGTCCGGCTGGCCGCCCGTCTCGAAAAGGACGGTGTGCCGCTCCAATTCCTGGACTTCGGCGGGGGGATCGGGCCACTCTACGACCCGGGCCAGACGCTCTTCCCGGTCGAAAAATATGGATCCTACATCATCCGGAGAGTCGCGAGCGCGGGACTCAACATCAAGTCCATTGCCGTCGAACCCGGCAAGTATCTCGTGGCCGACGCCGGCGTGTTGCTTGTCCGGGTCGAATATCTCAAGACAAGCCATGGACAACGTTTCGCCTGTGTCAACGCCGGGACGTTCACCAGTTTGCCCCGGCCCGCCATCTATGCCGGAGCGCGCCACGAGATCCTACTTTGTGAGCGTTTGGGGAGCCGGACGACCGTGCCGGTCACGGTGGCCGGAAATCTCTGCGAGACGGGCGATGTCTTCGGCCGAGACGTGCCCCTTCCCGAGCCGCGGAGGGGCGATATCCTGGCCATCCTCCACGCCGGGGCTTACGCGAGGAGCATGGCGTCAAATTTCAACTTGCGGGAAATCCCCCGCGAGATACTGGTTTAGCTTCGCTCGACGTCGCTTTTATCGAAAATCCCCCGCCAGGCCGACTCGATGTCCGGATAGCGAAACCGGAAATCCTCACGCAGCAGGGCCGCGGGAAGGACTCTCTGGCCTGAGAGAAGCGTTTCTTCGGCCATCTCTCCGAATATCCACTTTAGCGCGAAACCCGGAACGGGGAACCAGGCCGGCCGCTTCATCGCCCGTCCAAGGGTCCGCGCGAGCTGTTTCTGACGGAGTGGCCCGGGCGCGACGACGTTGAAGACGCCCGCCAGGTCCCGCCGCCTAAGGAGGTAATAAATCGCTTCGACCGCGTCGTCCCGGTGGATCCAGGAGATCCAGTGCTCTCCGGAACCGAGTTTTCCACCCACAAAGAACTTGAACGGCAGGCTCAACCTGGGCAGGACGCCCCCGCTTTTGTCGAGAACAAGGCCCGACCGGATGATGGCACGCCTTACGCCCAGGTCTTCCGCCTCCCGCGTGGATTCCTCCCAGGCGCGGACCGTTTCGGCGAGGAAGCCCTCGCCGCCCGGAGAAGTCTCGTCGATCTCTTCATCGCCGCGCGGACCGTAAAAGCCGATGGCGGAGGCCTGGATGATGGTTCCGGGCTTGGGCGAAGCCAGGCGCAGCCCATCGACCACCGCCCGGCCGGCCTGAACGCGGCTCTCCAGAATCCTCGCCTTCCGCTCCTTCGTCCACCGTCCGGCGCCGATATTTTCGCCCGCCAGATTGACCACCGCCTCGGCCCGCATGGCCAGCTCCCGCCAGCCGGATGCCGTCCTCCCATCCCATTGCACAACGACCGCCCGGCCGCCGAACACCCGCTTGGCACGGTCCCTGTCCCTTGTCAGGACGGCGATATCGTAGCCGCCTCTGATCAGCCGCCGGCAGAGCGCCCGGCCTATGAAACCGGTCGCTCCGGTAACGATGACCATGCCTCCGGGCATACGCTGAGCTCCTCTACTATTTTTTTAACCCACAAACCCCCGGATGTCAAAGTCTTATGAGCTTGACATCGCTCTGCAAAAGCCAATATAACCGTGGAGTTCATACCTTCAGAAGGAGGCCACATGAATCGAACCTGGCTCAAAATTCTGGTTGCTTGTCTGCTCGTCGCGGCCTTTGCTTATGCAGAGGAAAATCAGGCTTTTGACGGGCTCTTCCTCAACCTGGGCAACCTGAACCGGCTGTCCCGCGCCAAAACCCGGTCGATCAGCCCGGAAAACTTCACGGGAGAAAAGGGCCAGGCTGGGATGTCCGTTGATGGCGCGGCCCTGAAAGCGGCCCGGGACCTTGGCCAAGGCTGGAAAGTATCGCCCTACGTGGTCATAAAACCCAAACAGACTTTCGTGATGGCCGAGGTCAGAGGCTCTGGCGCCATCCAGCAGATCTGGTTGACTCCTTCCGGGACCTGGCGGTTTGCCATCATCCGCTTCTACTGGGACGGCGAGACCGAGCCGTCGGTCGAGTGCCCGGTGGGCGATTTCTTCGCCTGCGGCTGGGGCGAGTACGCGCAGATTTCATCGCTCCCGGTCTGCGTCAATCCCGGGCGGGCCTTCAACAGCTATTGGCCGATGCCCTTCAGAAAAGGGTTCAAAGTCACGCTGGAGAATATCGCGGAAGAGAATTTCACGCTCTATTACCAGATCAATTACACATTGACCGAAGTCCCCGAGGACGCGGCCTATTTCCACGCCCAGTTCCGCCGGGTCAACCCCCTCCCCTATAAGGACGTTTACACGATCATTGACGGCGTCAAGGGCTGGGGACATTATGTCGGCACTTACATGGCCTGGGGTGTGAACAACAACGGTTGGTGGGGCGAGGGCGAGATCAAGTTCTACCTCGACGGTGATAAGGAATTCCCCACCATCTGCGGCACGGGCACGGAAGATTATTTCTGCGGGAGCTACGATTTCGACTCCAAGCGGCCCGACGGCACGATTCAATATACCGAGCACACGACGCCGTACAGCGGGCTCGCCCAGGTCATCCGGGGCGACGGGCACTATCAAGTCCAGCAGCGATTCGGGCTCTACAGGTGGCACATCATGGACCCAGTCCGGTTCGAGAAGGACCTGAAGGTGACGATCCAGGCGCTGGGCTGGCGCTCAGGGGGCCGGTACCTGCCGCTCGAGGATGACATCTCTTCCGTCGCCTACTGGTACCAGCAGGAACCGCATGCGGCGTTCCCGAAGCTTCCGGCTAAGGACTTCCTGGAGATTATTTAAAGAACGTTTTCCAGGCGTCCCTGCCGAAGAGGATTCCGGCCGAGCCGTTCTTTGTCTCGAGGCAGAGAAATCCCTTCTCGCCCGCGGAGGGCTTTAAGCTCGGATTATTCCTCACCAGACAAGCCAGAGCCCTTCGGGCAGGCTGGAGGCCGCGGACGCCTCGATAATCAGTGTTCCGTGCCTCAGTTCCGGGGAAAGGACACAAGGAGATCGAGAAGCGTGGGCTCGCCCCCGCTCGCCGGGAACTGGAACTTCCAGATCGGAAGGTTCCTGGCGATGCCGCACTCATCTATGAGCGCGCCGAGGAGCGTATCCCAGCCAGCCGGCTCGACGGCGAGCTCGCTGTCCCAGAAAGGCATCGCTCCGAATAGAATCACTTCGCCCTGGCCGAGCTTGCGAGAGTATGCCGCGGGCGTTCCGTCCTCGTAACTAAGCAGGATATCCGCCCCGGACGGCGGCTCGAGCGTCCTGGCATTCATGGTGTCCCCGACAATCGGGATGGACCGCAGGGGCAAGGGCTTCTCAACATGGAAGCGAGCGCTCCCGGCGGCCGTGGGCCGGAGCTCGCTGGCCGCTCTTTTCCCGGCCATCCGCATCCCCAGAATCTCTTGCCTGATGTCTTCGAGCGAGCCGGTTTCGATGTCGTAAGCAAAGGCATCGGGATCCATGACGACAAGCATCCCGCCATCCTTCACCCGGCGCAGGATATCTTCAGCGAAGGGCCGGGAGATATACCCGAGCTCGGGCGCGATGAGGATCTTCTTGCCCTCGAGCGAGTGCAATCCTCTGCGCACATGGTTCTCGCTGACGAAATCGTACCATGCTCCAAGTCGCTCTCCGATAATCGAGTGGAGGCTGTAATGGGCCTGGAGTCCCTCGTCGCCCGCGCCCGCCCGCGCGTCGTCGGAGAAGAGCAGGGCGATATCCGACTTCTTGGGCAGGTCGAGCGCCGGCGTGCTTTTCCAGAGCTTGGACAGCCGGACCATCTCGCTGTAGAGCTCCGGCCTGTCGAGCCGCGGCGTCCCCCACCAGTCGAGCTTGGACACGCCGGCCTTGGCCGCCTGGAGCGCCCACTCGCGGACGTTTTCGACCGTCGACAGGCGCTGGATCATATAGCAGCCTTGGACGATCATCTGCGAGGGTTTCCCGGCGGCCAGGTCGGTGACGAGCTTGGAGGTGAACCCGACATGGTAGCGGGAGCGGGCCGGACCGTAGACGTAGATGCAGAAGGAAGGATAGGGGTCGGCGGAGTAGTAATCCGTATAATCCCAGAGCATCGCCTGGTCCAGGAAATCCAAGTCCGCCACGGCGTTCCTATTAAAGGCCTGGTAGGGTTTTCCGGGAGCCAGCCGCCGGACGATCCCGTATTCGCCCCGGGCCACTGCTGAATAGGTTTTGTTCATCCAGCGGAACATGGCGATCCGGGAGAGCGCTGTCGACCGGTCGGGCAGGACCCGGCTGTTGGCATGGACCGGCTGATCCTGGTAAGGAGCATTGGGAGTCCCCTGCGGCACGCCGAGCCCGACGCCGTAGTATTTCTTGAGTTCGGCATCGACGCGTTCGTAGGTTCCAGGCTGGAGAATGGTCGATATCTGGTTAAATGGCTCGTCCTGGCCCCACACGTCCGCCAGCCACGGGGCCTTCCCGTGCTTTCCGAGAAAATCCTCGAGCATTTTATTCTTGAGCCTGATATAGGCGGGATCAAAGAACGCCGCCCCGCCGCCCGGCGTCAGGGTCGTCGCTCCTTCTTGGGCAGCCTGTTTGGCATTGGCGTACCCGTGGTAGCTGAACCGCATGCCGTATTTTTTATAAAGGGCCTCGACCTGTCCCAGCCCCGCTCTCCCCAGGAAACCCGGCAGGAAAGGCCCGTTGATCCCCGCCTCGCCAAACTCGGCGAGCATGTTCGACTCCTCCGCCTCCCAGGCCTTCTCGTCATAAAGCTTCCTGATGCTGTCGGGAAGGAGGAAGCTCGTTAGCCCCAGGTAAAAATGAGCCGACCTCCCAGGGTCTGGGCGGCCTGAGAGGACCTTCTCGTATTCCGTCAAGGCGCGCAGCACGCTCCACGGGTCTTCGGTCTCGACGAACCGAGTGAGAACCGCCCGGCCGTCCTCAAACAGCGCCGTCGCAAAAATCGTGGGATACTCCTGGATAAAGTTTTGCGAGGCCCAGGGCTTAACTGGAATATTGGGACCCGAGTACCAGTTGAACCAATCGCCCTCGTTTTCTCCCTCGGGTGTCTTCCGGGTCCGAACGAAATTGGCCCTGAAGGTATGGCCGGGTTTGGGGAGCCCGCCGATGTCGGCCCAGGGGATCGAGGCCTCGATGACGACGGAGCCTTTTTTCGCCGCCGCCGCCGTCTGCCAGCAGGATTTCCATTCATAGTCGATGATGTAGGACGTGTGCGGGCCGACCTTGGAGACGTTGGACTGGCGCTTTTCGTTTGACGCCGTCACCTCGAAACGCCGCATGGTTCGGACCGCCTCGTTCGCGTTCATATAATCCAGGCGCTGGAGGTAGGGTGAATAAAACGGCGTTTCCGGCCGCGAGAATATCGAGATCTCGCAAATATCACTGGCCGGCGCTTGGCCCGAATTCGCCGCCTCCTCCAGGACAAAAGCGGCATAAAGAGACTCTCCGGAATAAGCCAGCAGGACCTCGGTCTTGACCGGAGGGATCCGATCCGGGTCCGAGCCGACCCGGAAACCGGCCAGCCGGTCGGCGCTCTTCCAGAATTTTTCGTCCAGCCGGCCGTCGACCCGCATGGGAAGATCTGTCTGCTGAATGAGGAAGGAGTGCTTGACCGCTCCGCTCTTCGCGTTCGACGCCGCTCCCCTGCCGGCGGGTGAAGGCCCGCAGGCGGCGAGGAATACCATCATCTCAACTGTGAACAGGAAAGCGGCCACGGAAAGGACGCCTGAATGTTTTTTTTCCATTCCTATCTCTCCCGGGTTCTTTTTCTTTTTTGGATTCCGACCTTCGCCAGGGCTCGAGAAAAAAGCCCGGGCGTTAAACACCCGATGGTTTCAAGGGGAAGTATATATAGCGTGTCAGTTATGTCAACGCAGCCGCCAGGCTCATTTAGCTGAAGCGGGGAGCGGGGCGCTAAACACCTGGAGATCTTTCAGAGCCTTGCCGTTCTGCTCCACGAGTTCGTCGACGGTCTTGAAACGGGGCCACTCGATGAACCGCTCGATGCCGTAAAAATTCCTGACGATGTTATTGAACCGGCTGTATAGCAGGCCTTTGGCGGGAGAATCGGACCGCTCGAGAAGTTCGGCCACCGCCGCCTTCATAGCCCGGAAATCCCTGAATTGCCCGTTCATGTTTTCCTGAAGGCGCGGCCGGGGTGTCGGCGCCGGCGCGGCCCCGGTCAAGGCCTCCTTGATGACGACTCCGAGAGCCGTCGCCGGGGCGCTGACGCCCATCAGGGCGCAGATCGTCGGACCGATATCGATAAGCTCGGCGTAATCGATGACGGCCTTCGACCTGATGCCGGCCCCCCAGAGGACGGCCGTGGTGACCGCCGGGTCCCAGAGCTCGAGAGGGTGCCAGCCGGTATCGGCCTGGCCGTGGTCGCCGACGACGATAAAAGCCGTTGTCTCGAGCAGCCCCAGCCTGGCCAGCCCCTGGATAAATTCCCCAAGCAGGAGGTCGGCCGTGGAAAGATTAAGACGGTACGGGGACTCCGGATGCCAGATATCGTTTTTCCAGGGGACGTCCTTCGTCCCTCTCATTGTCGCGGCCCCGCCTTCGCCGGTATCCTGAAGATGGAGGCTCAGGAAGGCGGGCCGGCCCATGTCCATGAATTTCAAGGCCGTCTCAGCCGCGTCGGCGTCCGTCCCCCCTTTTTGATGCACGTAATGGTAGTTTCGCGTCAGGCTCCGATAATCGATCGCATTGACCACGAAACCGGCCGTGAGCTTCGGAAAGAACTGCTCGTTGAAGTAAATGGTCCTGTCGTCGATAAAGATAGTCCCGGCCATCAAGATCGGGTTGGGTATCGAGCACGTGTGAAGCTTAGCGTAAGGGCCCTCGTGGGGGTGCGCGGCGGGCGGCAGGAAGACCTGTTTGACCATAGTGCCGGAGGAGATCATTTCATCGAGCACCGGCAGATCCATCTTGTCCCAGGCTTTGTAGGAGATGCCGTCGATGACGACGAGGACCGCGTGGGCCGGCTTCGCGGCGAACTTCACCTGCGGCAGGCCGGCCTCGAGCCCGGCGGCGCCGATGAGCACCAACGTCGCAAGAATCACGATGCAGGTTTTCCAGGGATTTCTTTCGAGCATCTCACTTACCTCACCAATCTCTTGGTCCGCCCGCCGGACAGCGACCGCTTCGTGCTCTCGATCCGGAAGTCGGGCCGCCTCAACACCTCGTCCAGGATGCCGGCGAACCTCGCTCGCCGCCCCACGCCCGGGCGCAACAAGCTACCTTTTCGGATAGGCCGGAACGGGCGGGAAGTTGAACGGGTTCTTCTTGATTTTCTCCAGCATCACCTCGATGGCCTTCTCGAGCTGGCGGTCGCGCCCGGCCATGACCGAACCGGGGTCGTTGTCGACCAGGATGTCGGGGTCGGCCCCGTGGTTCTCGACGAGCCACCGTCCTTCCCTATCATAGAAGGCATTGTTCGACTGCTCGACGCTGCCGTTGTCGATCGTCGGCTGGCGGTTGAGGATCCCCACCAGCCCGCCCCAGGACGGCACGCCGACCACGGTCCCGAGCTTTCTGGCTTTGAAATCCTCGACAAAAGCCTCCCCGTCCGAACCGTTGTACTCGTTCGAGATGACCACATAGTTACCCACGCCGACCGAGCCGGGATAGCGGAACGGGACCATGTTCCGCAGCACATTCATGGCCGTGACGTGGCGCTCCAGCTTGTCGATCAGGAAATACTCGGTCCAGCCTCCCGAGTTGCGGCGGACGTCGATGATGATCCCGTCCTTGTAGCGGAAGGCGCGCCAGTATTTGTCAAATTCGCCGACGCCGCCCGAGCCCATGGCGTTGATGTGCATATAGCCGACCCGGCCGTTGGTCGCCTGCGTGATCTTGCGGATATTGTCCTGGATCCACCGGAAATAGCGAAGCTGCTGTTCGGACGCGATGGGTTCGACTTCGTAGGTTCGGGCGCCCTCCATAACCGGCTTGGAATTGACCGTCACTTTGATTTTCTGCCCGCGCGTCACCTGGAGAAGCTGGAAATAATCGTCGCCCGCCCGGAGCGGCGTGCCGTTAATCGCCAGGAGATAATCGCCCTCCTTGACGGCGATATCCGGACGGGCCAGCGGACCCGGGAGATTCCGGTTGATGTCGGTCGGCCCGAAAATTCTATCCAGCTTATAAAGACCGGCGGCCGCGTCCGGAACGAGGTCGGCTCCCAGGAGGCCGGTGAAGAGCGGCGAACCCGGCGTCGCCGCCGGGCCGTAATCGCCACCTCCAATATAAGTGTGGGACACGCAGAGCTCGCCCACCATCTGGGACATCGTCCAGTTCAGCTCGTCCCGTGAAGAAAGATAGGGAATAAAGGCCCGGTACTTATCCCCCATCGCCTTCCAGTCATGGCCATTGAAGATGGGGCTGTAGAAAAAGTCCCGGTACCATCGCCAGCAGTCGTTGAAGATCTGCTTCCACTCCTGCTGGAGGTCGACGCGATAAACGAGCGTCGAAACGTTGAGCTTTTCACCGGCGGCCTTCGTCAGATAAGCCTTATCGACGGCGCCGAGGTAGATATCACCTCCCGCCCGGCTGAAGAACTGTTCGCCGTTGGTGGACATGCCGAAGTCCGCGACTTTATCGTTTAGGACGACGTCTTTCCGATCGCCGATGTCAAAGATATGCAGGCTCCACTTGGTCGCGCCCCCGGGCTTGAAGATCTCTTCGTATTCGTCCTCAGTGAACCGGTCCACGGACGCCCAGAGGACCTTGCCCCGGCCGGCCTGGAGAAAAAAATAGTTGCCGGCGGGCACGGGGAGCGGAAAGACCCGCTGCGCCAATCCTTCGGTATCGATGCGAAACGGCTGGGGCTCGGGTTGCTTGTCGGGCTTTCCAGGCGCGGGTTCGCCGGCAAAGGGAGGCTTTTCGCCGGCCCGGAGCTGAACCAGCATGACCTGCTGGGGGCTGACGATAACGTGGTTGTCCTCGTAGAAATCCATCTGGACGCCGAAGTTCCGGCTGGAGACAAAATAGAGGTATTGACCGCCGGCGTCGAACCGCGGGTACAGGTTATCGTAAAAATCATCGGTCACGGGATAGCGCTGTCCGGTCTCCGTATTGAAGATAAAGACCTGGCTGTTGCGGTTGTACTGGACGAAGCTGTAGGTGATCCACTTCGAATCCGGAGACCAGGCATAGTCGCTGATTTCCCAGTAGAACTCATCGTTTTTCATCTGGTTCGAGGAATCCACTTTGACCAGCTTCTTGGTGGCGACATCGATATAGAAAATCGAAAAGTCCTTGTTGCCGAACAGGATTTTCCGTCCGTCCGGCGACCAGAGAAGACGGTAGACCTTCCGGTCGAGGTCGGTCGTGAGCGGCGTCCACTCGCCGCCTTCGACCTTCTGGAGATAGAGCTGGTAGTCTCCGTTCTTGTCCGAGAAAAAGGCGAGCCACTTCCCGTCGGGCGAGACGGCGGGATACATCTCGCGCGTGCCGGACGTATTGGAGAGATTCACGGCCGGCTCCTTGCCGCCGGGCACCGTGAAGATATCGCCCCGGGCTTCCAGGACCACGGACTTGCCATCGTCCGCTGCGTTGATATAGTGAATGTAATCCCTGGGGTTGATGACCCGGTCGCGGAGGGCCCAGCGGTCGGACGGCACGAGCACGGAGATTGTCTTCGTTTGCCCGGACTTGAGGTCGAGAAGATGGATGTACCCGTTCTGGATGTAAACGATCGCCTGTCCGTCGGTGTTCGGCCACATCGCGTCGAAATCGGCATAGGTTGTGACCGCCCTGGCTTCCTTGGTCCCTATCTTTTGAGCATAGATATTGGAGATCCCGTTTCCCCGATCGGAGACAAAGTACATGGTGTCGCCGATCCACATAGGGTAAGCATTTTTGCCGACATAATCCGTTACGGGCGTGTATTTCTTCGAGTCAGAATCATAGAGCCAGATGTCCGGATACCGGCCGCCTTTGTAACGCTTCCAGTAATACTCCTCATCGCCTTTGCGGCAGTAGAGGAAGCTCCGCCCGCCGGGCGAGAAGCTGACCAGCGTGCCGCGCTCGAGCGGAAACCGCTCCGGCGCGCCGCCCTTGACCGGAACATAGTAGAGGTTCGGGTCCCGACCGATGAAATTTTCGAACATCGACCGGAAGACAACCTTGGCGCCGTCAGGCGACCAGCCGATCGCCTGGGCAAAACCCGGCAGATAAGTCAGGCGCCGGGGAGAACCGCCCTCGGCCGGCATGACATAAACGGCCGGGGAACCGTCATAGCTCCCCGAAAAGGCGACCGATCTTCCGTCTGGAGAGAATTTGGCGGAGTACTCGGTACCAGGAAAACTCGTGATACGGGAGGCCCGGCCGCCCTGGGCGCCGACGAGCCACAGGTCGCCTTCATACGTGAAGATGATCTTGTCCTGATGGACGGTCGGATAGCGGAAGAACCGGCCCTCTTCGAGCGCGAAGGCGCCACTACTGACGAACGCCAGGATGAGAACTGCGATAATCAGCTTTTTCATGTCTCTTGTATCTCCAAAACGATGTCAAGAAGCTGCAACAATTATTTTTTATGAATCGGCGTGACAAGTCAAACGCGCGCGGGCGAACGGTGGCATCCATTTCTGTGATTATTTGCTTTGGCATTAGGGTCCTGTCACGGCGATCCCCCGTCAGTCCTTCCTCCTTCCCAAGAAAATCCAGCCGGTCCGGGCTGGCGGGGGGCCCCCACGCCTCGCCACCCTTCTATGATTATCGCCTTCACAGAAACGGAGATGTTTCTCAGGCGACCCCTCTGCGTTGGCTTGAGGGTGAAAACCCGATAAAATGAAAACGGGCCATGACCGACCATGAGGATAATCGCCCACCTGGAAATGGACGCCTTTTTCGCGGCCATTGAAGAGAGGGACAACCCAAGGCTCAGGGGACTGCCGATCGCCGTAGGCGCCGACCCTCTCCAGGGACACGGGCGGGGCGTCGTGGCCACGGCCAATTATAAAGCCCGGGAGTACGGGCTTAGGTCTGCCCTTCCCATATCGCAGGCCTGGCGCATGTCGGAAGCGGCGCGGCGGCAGGGCCGGCCTCCTGTCTTTTTTCTGGCACCCCGGTTTGACCGGTACGTCGAGGAGTCGGAGAAAATCGTCGCCATCGTCCGGGTTCACGTTCCTCAAACCGAGCGGGCCGGGCTTGACGAGATGTACTTTGACCTGAGCTTCGCCGGCTCCTACGAGAGGGCCGCCGATATCGGCCGGGAGATCAAGGCGGACATCTTCGATAAGGAGCGGCTGACCGCTTCGGTCGGCATCGGCCCGAACAAGCTTATCGCCAAGATCGCCTCGGACATGCAGAAGCCGGACGGGCTGACTGTCATCAGGGAAGAGGCCGCGGCCAGATTCCTGGAACCTCTCTCCATTCGGAAAATTCCCGGGATCGGTCCGAAAACCGAGGCCATGCTCAACAACCTGGGCATCCGGACGATCGCCCAGCTCAAGGCCCTGCCCCCTAAGAGACTCGAGGAGCTCATGGGCAAGTGGGGCCACGGTCTGTTCGAGATGGCCCGGGGCCTCGACGATTCTCCCGTCGAGGAGTCCGGCGAGGTCAAATTCATCAGCGAACAGGAGACATTCTTTGAAGATACGCTCGACGCGGAATTCCTCGTCTCCAAACTTAAGGAGATGGCAGTGAGTCTCGAAGGGAAGCTGAAAGAGGAAGGTTTTCAGGGATTCCGGACAGTCGGCCTGGTCGTCCGGTTCTCGGATTTTGAAACCAAATCGAAGGCGTTCACGCTGAGAAATCCGATCCGCTCGGCGGACGAGATGTTCACGGTTGCCCTGCGTCTGCTACTGCCTTTTTTGGACAGGCGGATGAACCCGCATCTCAAGAAGATCCGGCTCATCGGCCTCAGGATGGAAAAGCTCGTCAAGCCGGACGCGGAGGATTGACTCCCTCCCGGTCAAAATCCACCCCTTCAAGATGAGCCGGGCGACTTCCGCACCATGTCGAGGAGGCCGGCCTCGTCCCCGCCATCTTGCCAGTTGCCTGTGAGCTTTTCCCCGGTGACCTTCAGCGTCATCCAGATCCGGACGTTCTCACTGCCTTTGAAAATCATGAACTGGGCTGTCAGAGTGTCGTTTTCGAACTTGACATCTTCCAATGGGGAATCTTTGGCCATCTCCATGGAGTCTGAGACCGTTCCCGAGTAGGATCCCGCGTCCTTTTTCAGGACGAGCGTCACCTGGTCCTTATCAAGAGTATTGGGGATGGTCGTTTCGCCGACCCATGTGCCGCTCAGGTCCCGCGTCTGGGAAACGAGCGGACCAGCCGACGAGATCATAATCGCGGCCGCAAGAGCTGGAAGACAAATCCTCTTCATGATAACGCCTCCTCAAGATATTGCTCCGAACATATTTTTATCCGGCTCGGTACCGGTTCACCGGCCAGAAATTGGCCGCCATACTAAGATACGCCGTTCGGCGACGAAAAGTTCTTATTTATCAAAAAAAGCTCAGGCGGAGCGTCGTGAAGTTGACGGTTTCGGCCTGGGGGATGTCTTCGTTATCGCCGAGGCAATCCTCGATTCTTATCTGGATCGCCTCGCGGATGTTCGCCAGGGCGTCCTCGTAGGTCTCGCCGTGAACGCGGCAATCCTCGAACTCCGGGCAGACCGCCACCCAGCCGCACCCATTCTTTCTGACCACCACCGAGAATCGATAATCATCCATCATCGGTCTCCATTCCGCTAAAATGTTTTCAGAAAGCTGCAGTTGTGGATCTTGACCTGGCCCGCCCCGTCGCGGCGGACCTCCCCTCTCAGGCAGCAGGCGGGCGGCGACCCGAAGCTCAGGCAGCGCCTCTCCCCCACCCCCTCGAGCAGCCCCGTCTCATCCTCGAAAAGATAAAAGTACTTGCTGCCGTTTGTCGTGTCCTTGAGCCGGGCGTCGACGACCCGCACCACAAGCTCCACCTGCTGGCCGGCGTAATTCACTAAATCTTTGACCCGGAGCTCCGGCCGCTTCCCCTCGAAAAGCTCGAGCGAATCCGCCTCCGGGCTGAACCCGAGCGAATCGACGATCATCTTGGCCTTCTCCTGCGGGTTCATGTCCGCGACCTCCTCCATGTCCTCGAGGCCTTGAAAATAGCGCAAGATCTGCTTTGTCCGGCGCGGCTCCAGGGAATCGAACACGCCGGCCTTGATGAGCGACAGCAGCTCCGCCCGGCCGAGATGGACGCGCACCAGGAAATCCTCGACCGAGGCGAACTCGACGTCCCGCCGCTCCTCGAGTATCTTCTCGATCGTTTTGGCGGCCAGCCCCTTGATCGAGGTCAGGCCGACGCGGATGTCCGGCCCCTCGACCTCGAAGAGAGCGCCGCTCCGGTTGATGTCCGGCCCCAGGATCCTGATGCCGCGGCGCTTGGCCTCCTCGATGTACTCGGAGAGCGGGTAATAGCCGCCCCCGGCGTTGATCACGGCCGCCAGGTACGGAACGGTGTGGTGGACCTTGAGGTAGACGGCCTGGTAGGCCATGGCGGCGTACGATGCGCTGTGGGCCTTGTTGAAGGAGTAGGAGGAGAATTTCTCCATCGCCGTCCAGAGCTTCCCGGCGTCGGCCGCCGAGTAGCCCCGCTCGCGCGCCTCCTTGAAGAATTTTTTCTTGAGCGCCTCCCGGACGCCGTTTTTCTTCTTGAGGGCCCGCCGCAGCAGGTCCCCCTCCTCGGCCGGCATGCCCGCCGCCCGTTCGGCCACCTGCATCACCTGCTCCTCGTAGAGAAGCAGCCCGCCCGTCTCGGGGAGGATCTTTTCGAGGAGCGGGTCGTGCAAGGCCTGCCGCTTCTCCCGCGCCCGGAGCAGGGCCTCCTTCATGCCGCTTTCGGTCGGCCCGGGCCGGATGAGGGCCAGCGCCTGGGTCAGCTCGTGGATCGTCTCCGGTTTCATCCGGCGGAGGAGGTTCATCATGGCCGGGCTCTCCACCTGGAAGCAGCCGATGGTCTGGGCCGATTGGAGGAGCTTATAGGTTTTGGCGTCGTCGGGCGGGATGCTCCGGAGGCCGAGGCGTTCTTTGGTCTCGGAGATGGCCGCCAGCCCCCGCACCGAGAGGAGGTCGAGCTTGATGAGCTTCAGGTCCTCGACCGCGTCCCGGTCGAAGTGGCTCATGACGAGCCCTTTGGCCGATGTCTCGAGCGGCAGGTACCGGCCCGCCGGGGCGGGCGTGAGGATGACGCCGCCCACGTGGAGCGAGATCTCGGCGTAGACGCCGCCGAGCTCGGCCGCCATCTTCCAGACCTCAAGGTGCCCGGCCGCCGGCCTGTCCCGCCGCAGGTAATCGGGCTCGGCGAAATACGGGATCCGGTTGCTGAACGACCGCGCCTCCTCGGGCGGGACGCCGAAGGCCCGGGCCGTCTCGTAGAGGGCGGAGCGGGCGCGGTAGTTCTTCAAGCTGCAGACGAAGGCCCCGCCCGTTTTTTCGCCCTGGCCGTATTTTTTCAGGACGTAGTTGAGGATGTCGTCCCGCTTGCGGGAGTCGAAATCGAGGTCGATGTCCGGCGGGTCGTTCCGGCCGCTGTTCAGGAACCGCTCGAAGTAGAGGTCGAACTCGACCGGGCTGACGTGGGAGATGCCCAGGAGGTAGGCCAGGAAGGACGAGGCGCCCGAGCCCTTGAGGTTGTGGAGGATGCGGTGGCGCCGGGCGAACTCGATGACGTCATGGACGATGAGAAAGTAGGGCGCGAAGCCGGAGGCCTCGATGACGTCGAGCTCGCGGCGGGCCCGCTGCCGCTCGCGCCAGCTCAGGCCGGCGGCGTTCCGGAGGCGTTCCATGACGAGCTCGCGCAAAGTTCCCGGGAAAATGTCCGGGGGGAGCGGCGGCACGATGTCCTCGAAGATGAACCGGCATTTCTCGGCGGCCTCGAACGTCCGCTGGCAGGCCTCCCGGGCGGCGGCGCCGAGCTTCTTGAGCGCGAGAGCCTCCTGGTCAGGGCCGAAGAGAGCGATCGTCTGCGCCAGCCTGTCTCTCTCCGGCGGAAAGGGGATCTTTTGGCTTATGGCACGGACCAGGGCCAGGCGGTCGGAGCTCTGGACGAATTTGAGCGGGTTGGCCCAGACGACGGGGAGATGACGAGCCGCCGCCCACTCGGTCACGCGGCCGAAGTTCGAGAAATCGCAGCCTAAGTAAAAATCGCCGCCAGGAATATGCATAGAACCCGGGGATACGGCGAAGTTTTCTAAGCAATCGATATCCTCAGGTTTAGGCACAAAAATCGTGACCAGGCCGTCGGCCGACAGAGAAACGTCACTCTCCCCTGCCCCCTTCTTCCCTCCCGGCGTCGATCCTTCATTCCCGGCCTTGGCCTTCGCTCTCGCCCTTGGGCCTTTTTTTTCACCCGATGGATCTGTCTCTTCTTCTTTCGGCCGCCGCCCCTGCCTGTTGAAGATCTCCATCAGGTTCCAGTAGCCTTCCCGGCTCTTGACGAGAAAGACGAACGTCCGGCCGGCGGCCTCGAGCTCGCAGCCGAACAGGGGCCGGAAGCCGCCCGCCTCAGCCGCCCTCTTCCACTTCGCCCAGCCGTAGAGGTTCTCGATGTCGGTGAGGGCGGCCGCCGGCAGTCCTTTGCGCGAGACCCAGCCCGCCGCCTCGCCCAGGGTGGCGCTCCCCTGCCCGCGGCTGTATACGGAATGAATGCGCAAAGGGACAAACATGAGGGCTCACCTGGTCAGAGAGGCCGTCTTGAGGACAAACCCGCGCTTTCGCTCGAACGCATAGATGGCATCGAGCATCTTCTCGCGCATCGTCAGGACCGACCCGAACCCGTACTTTCCCCGCACCTCGTCCACGGCGGCGCCCAGCCGCTCCTCGCGGTCCGAGTACGGTTCGAAGAGCGAAAGGGGCCGCGCCCGGACGAGGTCCGAGGCCTTGACCCCGACGAGCCGCAGGGAAAGCCGGGACGAGGCGAAAAGCTGGAGGAAGAGGTCCTCGGCGATCCGGTAGATGGCGCCCATCTCCTGGAGGGGCATGAGGACGAGCCGGCGCCGCACCTCGGTCTTGAAATCGGAGTAGCGGGCCTTGACCTCGATGACAT
>Ga0154742_1120_pt5 | contig 17228 bp, 13 predicted proteins | sample Rifle2008BG16ft_FD_105750 | JGI IMG/M metagenome (GOLD analysis project Ga0154742, IMG submission 105750) | Candidatus Aminicenantes bacterium RBG_16_63_16 | reverse complement strand
CGAAGCCCTCCTGGCGGCGCTGCTTCTGGCCCTCTCGGTGTTCGCCATCTATTATTCTCAACAAGCGAGGGGATATTCAGGCCTCCTGTTTTTTTCGATCTTGTCCCTTTATTTTTTTTGGAGGTGCGTTAACGGGAATAAGGCCGCTCTCTGGATGGCCTATGTCTTGTCGACCATGGCCGGAATCTACACCCATATCTTTTTTATGATCATCGTTCCCATCCATGCGTCGTTCGTAGTTTTCCTGCTCCTCGAACCTCGGCTCATAAAGAGACGGTTGGAATTTCCGGCCGCCAGGAGGGCGGTCCCCGGGTTCGCCATCAGCTTTTTCTCCATACTCATCTTGACCTATTTTCTGTACCTACCGACAAAGGCCACTGCCTATCTCCCGACGGGCGCCGTGGAGTCCATTAATTTGTTCGATTTATTTAAGGGCAGCCTGGCGGGCGTGTTCCAGGCCAGGCTGGCGCTAGGTTTCGGCGACGTCTTCATGGAGATCATCAAGAAGCTGTTGAGCCACGATGTACTGCCCTGGTTTTTCTATCTCCAGTCCGGGCTCATCATCCTGGGGGTCGCGGCGGCCGTCAAGAACCACGGAAGAGCGCTGCTCCTGTTCACGCTGTACCTGAGCCTGCCTTTTCTTCTCTTCTCACTGTCCAATCCCCCGGCTGTTTACCAGCTGCCTTCACCGGCCAAGTTCGGGTTCATTCTGCCCCTCCTTTTTCTCCTCATGGCCAAGGGCCTGACCGGCCTACAGGCTTTATTGACCAGAGCGTGGTCCAGGCTAACCCGGACTGGAAAGGCCACGGCGCTCCAGGGGCCCCTCTGGGTCCTGATCATCTTGGGAATCCTGATCGGCCAAGGAGCCATTATCGGCAACCACTATTTCTATAACTGGAATTACCTATCCCTCAAAATGGACCGGGAAACCCGGACTTACCTGAGGCAGGCGGTCAGCCGGACGGAGTTTCTTTATGCCGACGAATCTTCGAACAAAAATGCTTTTCTCATCCTAGAGCCGCTCGTCTATCCGGACGGTCACAAAAACGGGGTGGCCATATTTGAGTCGGATTATGATTATATTTTTTCCGGACATCTCGGTCAGCCGACGGGACTCTGGGTCCTTCTGAGCCGGTCGTCGTTCGGCGCGGAAGACATCCCGCTCCTGAGAACCGTCTCGGCGGCCGCCGAGATAAAACAACTCACCCGATACTTGGTCGTCCACTTCCCGCCGGGTCAAGGCACCCTCTATGACAAGTACGTTCCTCTGTTAAATATCCTCCTGAACCACCCTGCCGGCGGAGAGAAGATCAGCGAGTATCGCCTCGTCTTGGCCAAGGTCCATCTCCTGGCCGACAGATATCCGGAAGCCCTGAGGGAACTCGAAGCCTGGCATCTGATGAAAACCCAGCCCATCAACGGGACGGGACCCGGACAACATAGCCGCCCGGTCTCAGATGAGGGCGGGAGTTTTCTTGACGCAAAGCGGAAGAGGCTCAGCCTCGTGCTCCAGGCCGCGCTGGCAGACAGCCTCCATCAGCATCTGACGAAGAAAGCGGATCAGCTCTTGTTCGATGGGCAATTCGACGCGGCCCTGCCCCTCCAGAAAGAAGCGGAGCGCCTTCATAACGATCCCCCCCGATCGGCGTTGTGGGGTCATCTCTGCGAGGCGGAATCGTGCCTGGAGAGGGGCTTGCCGGATAACGCCGTCAGCGAGTACAAGAAGTGCCTGCCTCTCTGCCAGACTCCTCGCTATGAATCCCACGTCATGAAAAAGATCCTGGATACCCAGGGCCTGCCCTATGGCTATCTCATCTGGAGAAAGAAAGGCGTTTGCCAGATCAGATGGTGGAGCCGCACGGAAAGAGTTTTTATGGGCTCCGTCGAGAGCTCGCGCCCGTTTCGAATATTGGGGGCATCCCATCTGGCTCCCGGCAAGGATTACCGGTCTTCAAGAAAGAGGGCGGTTTTTCGCGGAGTCGTCGAGGAGGACAGGATGCCGGGGCTGGCTTTCTCGATCAAAAGCCGCTCCCGGCTGACCTTCCGGCTGGAAATCAAAGGCCGGGCAGATATCAAGGATCACATCATCCTGCTCCCCGAGGATACTCACCCTCGGGAAATGCCCTTTTCGATGGGGGCTCTATAGCCAGCCAATATTTAACCGGCAAGAAGGCCCTAGTTCAGGGGACGTACCGGCGAGTTCATCTTCCTGCGGCAGGTTGATTACGTGGTCCCTGGCCGACCTTTTGTCCTGAGTGGCGTCCTCCGCTAGCTTTCTCTGATTCGCGAGATCTCAAACACCACCGGATAGGCGGCGTCGGGACAGGCATGAGTCTTCTTGTCGGGGTCCTGGAGCCAAGGAAACCGGGCTTCGAACATCATGGCGAACACGGCGGGGAGCATGCTGTACAGGGCATGGATGCAGAGCTTTCCTTCAACTCCCTGCTCCGTGAACCGGACGATGTCGCCGGGTTTGTGCCCCAAGCCGCAGGTTCCCTTGACGCTGATGACTTTGGCCTCGATATGCTTGATTTTGTTCGGCATTGAAGTCTCCTCTCCAATTGAGGTCGGCGGGGGAACAGCCCCCCGGGAGTCCCCGAAGATCCGTGCTCCGGCGTTTCCCCGCAGATAGGGACAGGTCAGCAGCCCCGCAGCCAGCGGAGCCATTTGGCAGAACTTCCTGCGCGTGAGGCCCCGGCCTCGTCCGGAACTCGCGTTCACCGGTTTCCCTGCTTTCATCTCTGATATGTTACTTCAGGGCCGCGATATATGACAACTTTAAAAAATCTTACCGTCCTATCGATGCGGTGGATAAGGCAAATGAGTGCTCCTGCGTCATCGGTCATCCGGTCCCTTCAGACCACAATTGTCCGGCTTGGGCAGGCAGACGTAGATCGTGTCCCGCGAAAGGAAGGTCTCGACCCGGCTGACTTCGTAGCCCGCATTTTCGACGATCCCCAGGAGCTTCTCTTTCGAGTAGAAATGCCCGGCCGCCCCGCTCATCTTTTCGGGGTCCCTTTCCAGGATCACCAGGGGAGCCTTTTCTTTCAAGCTGGGTTTAATATTTTCTAAAAGCTCGACGGGCTTGGCCAGGTCGTGGAGGACATAGATCATGATCACCAGGTCCATGGTGGCTTCGGGGAAGAGCGGCCTCTCGACTTCTCCCAGAACCGTTATGATGTTTGCGATCTCTTCTCTCTTCGCCCGTCTCTCGATGCCCTCGAGCGCCCGGCGGTCGATGTCGTTGGCATATATTTTCCCCGCGGGCCCGATGCGCCGCGAGAGCTTAAAGGTGAAATAGCCGTCGCCGGCGCCGACCTCGCCAACACTCATCCCCGGCCGGATGCCGACGGCATCCATGACCTTTTCCGGCTGCTGCCAGCTGTCACGGTCGGCTTGAACCTCCGGAATATTAGCGGCCGGCGGAGCCGGCGCCACTCGATTTCCCGCCGCGCCGAGAAAAACGAGGAAGAGAGGGCCGGCCATGGCCCGCCAAGACCTCCGTTTTCGACTCGCGAGGCGCCTCTCTCCCTCGGGCTCAGGACCGGCGGCTTTCATCGCGGAAAAATCTTATTCCGGGCCGCGGCCCGCCGTCAATAAGCGGAAATCCGGAACGCGTCGATCTTCAGCCGAAAATCTTTCTTGAACCCAGTCGCGAAGCCTCCAGTCAATACGGCACAACGCTGATACGGGCGGCGTGGAAGGATAACTCGCCCATCGCAAACGGAACCCAGAGGGCGTCAGGCGCCATCGGATCGGGACATGTCAGCGGAGTCGGACACGCAAGTCCATCCAGGTGAATAGTCCCCGCGATATGGTCGAAATCATCGGCGAACGTGAACTGGGCTCGTGCGCGCACAATGCCAGCGAGATTTCCAGCGAGATCTCCAGGTGTTCTGAAGAAGCGCAGGGACAACCAGGTCGCTATGAACTCGTGGGGACCCGTGCGCTCCCATACTCCATAGAAAGGTGTGTAGGTATATGGACTATACGCTAACGGCAAGCCGCCGAAGGCGAGTGAATCTGAGCACATGACCGTGCCGTCATTGTGAAATGTCAGTAGGCTGGGCAGCACCGCGTTGGGGCCAAACATAGCCGGGGGCATAACATTTTGCCAGTGCCAAACCCCCGTTAGCACCGCCCCTTCCGGACCCTGGGTAGCGGCCTGCTGACCGTGCAGCCCCATCACTCCCAAGACCAAAAAGAGCGCGGCCGCCAAAAAAACCTTGCGTTTCATGATAACCTCCTTGTCTATTGAGCTTCTTTATTAAAAAGAAACTCCTTTTTCCGGATCCCAAAAAAGCGAATCCCCGTCATTTCGAAACAATCAATGGTCATCACCTCCTTAAGCCTCCCTTGGGCATGACAACTGCATCCTGCCGACCCTAAGATGAAGTGAAAAAGGCAGGAGCTTCTGCCTCGGATATCGTGTTGACTCGGTGATTCGATGGGCCGTATAATCATGTTCAAACGGGAACGGAGAAAACAGGGTTCCAATGGACGGGAGGCGCATTCTCGACGGCTGGAAGTCGATTTCCGCCTATCTGGGCCGTTCAGGGAGGACTTGCCGGAAATGGGAACAGGAGCTCGGGCTTCCGGTCCATCGTTTGGATGATTCCGCCAGCGCCCATGTTTTTGCCTACGCCGACGAGTTAGAGCGCTGGAAAGAAGATAAACTCCAGGGCGAGACAGGCCAGAAGGTTCGCCGCCTCTCCGGGCCCGGCCGAAAAACCAGAGTTTGGCTGATAGCGGCGTCCTTGGTCACCGTCTTGGCTGTTATCGGGATTTTGGTCAGACCGACCAAGCTGGGCGAGAAATCCCCCGGTCCCCAAACCGTCAAACGCATAGTTATTCTGCCTTTCGTCGACCTGAGTCCCGATAAAGCTCAAGAACACCTTGGCGACGGAATCGCCGATATCCTGATCAATGCGCTGCACCGCGTTGAAGGCCTGCGCACGGCGGCCCGGACCTCCGCGTTTTATTTCAAGGGGAAAGACGTCACGCCGAAGGAGATCGGCCGGAAGTTGAACGTGGAGTGGATATTAGAGGGAAGCGTCCAGGTTTCTGAAAATAGAATGCGTGTTGTCGCCAGCCTGCTCAGCGCCGCCGACGGGTTCCAGCTCTGGACGGAAAGATACGACCGGGATCCGGTGGATATTTTCGCCGTCGAGGATGAGATTGCCAGGATGGTTGTGGACAGCCTGAAAGTCAAGATCATGGGGGAAAAGAAGGCCCCGCTCGTCAAACCCGGAACGGCGAATCGTGAGGCCTATAACCTCTATTCGCAGGGCCGCTACCTCTGGAGCAAGCGCGGGTTTAACGATCTCCTGAACGCCATAGAGTTCTTCAAGCGAGCCATTGACCTGGATCCCCGTTTTGCCCTGGGATATGCCGGCTTGTCCGATGCCTATAGTGTTCTTGGCGCTAATTGTAGCCTGCCGGCCCATGAGACTTTCCCGAAGTCTTTAGATTATGCGGTCAAAGCCCTGGAAATAGATGATCAACTGGCCGAAGCCCACAGCGCACTGGGCAGCGTGAAACTAAGCTATGAGTGGGATTTTGCGGGGGCCGAAAAAGAAATCAAGAGAGCTATGGACATAGAGCCGGAGGACGGCAATTATCACGCTAGATATGCGATACTCTTGAGCAATCTGGGGAAACATGAGGACGCGATTAAGGAAATCAAGCTGGCGCGTGACCTGGACCCTCTGAACCTCAGAATCAGAGCTAATGTTGGCAACTACCTCTATTTTGCCAGAAGATACACCGAAGCGGAGCAAGAACTCAAGAGGGAGCTCGAATTCGAGCCGGAAAATTGTATTGTATATGTCGACCTGCAAAAGCTTTATGCCGCGATGGATCGGTATGAAGAGGCCTTGGAATTCGGAGCGCCCAAACATAGCAACTGCGCTTTCGGAAATCAGACCATGAATATAGAGCTCGTCAACGCGCGGCAAGCCTTTGTTTACGCCCGGATGGGAAATACCGAAGAAGCGCGAAAAATACTCAGAGGCAGGGAGTACATCAGCGGACCCGGAGAGTTTATTTCCCGAGCCTACCTGGCGGCGACCTACGGCTTCCTGGGCGAGACGGACAAAGCCTTCCGACTGCTGGAAAAGGCTTATGAGGAGAGGGATTCAAGGATGGTCCATCTTAAAGTTGATCCGCGTTTTGACTCCCTCCGCTCCGATCCCCGTTTCGGCGACCTCCTCCGGCGCGTCGGACTGGAGAAGTAGGAATTCTTAATCGCTGAAGGCCTGGCCACTATCGGCCAGGCCTTCGAAATCAGCTACCTGTGGCTCTTGCCGAAGTAGCCCAATCCGGCTCTTGCGATCGCGCCCTCAGCTCGTCAATAGGACACAACGCTGACGCGGGCGGCCGTGAAGTCAAAATCTGAAAGCGCACCCCATGGCTGCCAGTCGCTCTCCTGCGCCAGCAGCGGATTGGGACATGCCAGCGGATTCCCCCCCACGCAGGGGAGAAAGTCCATGTGCATCGTCCCCCCCATGTGGTCCCAATCTGAGGTGAACGTGAACGTTGCCCGCGAGCGCCCGATGCCGGCGAGTAAATTTCCCTTCGTCGTGTCGAAACGCAGCGTCATAAAGGTCGCCGTGAACTCGTTGGGACCCGAGCGTTCCCACACGCCATAGAACGGCGTGTAGCGATACACATTTGTCGGAGTGCCGCCGAAGGCAATTGCGTCTGAGCAAAAGCAGGTGCCGTCATTGTGAAATATCAGCAGGCTAGGCAGCCCCGCCCCAGAGCCGTAGTATTTTTCCAGGTCGATGTGCCAGTACCAACCCCCCGTCAGCACCGCCCCTTCCGGACCCTGAGTCGAGGCGGGCTGACTGAACAGCCCGATCATTCCCAAGGCCAAAAAGAGCACGGCCGCCAAAAAAACCTTGCGTTTCATGATAACCTCCTCGTCAATTGAGCTTCTTTATTTATAAGAAGCTCCTTTTTCCTGACCCCGATAAAGTGAAACCCCCGTCATTTCGAAGCAATCAATGTTCATCACCTCCTTAAGCCTCCCCTGGGCATGACAATTGCATCCTGCCGACCCTAAGAGGCAGTGAAAAAGGCACCCATTTCTGGCCCTCGCCCAACGCATAAACGCTCGATCTTTGCCTGTCAATAGGAAGTGGGTCGGAGGCCTATCTTCTTCCGCCTTCTTCCAGCCAATTCGCGCTTTTTCTATCCTCAAAAGGCAGGAGCTTCTGCCTCGGATATCGTGTTGACTCGGTGATTCGATGGGCCGTATAATCATGTTCAAGCGGGAACGGAGAAACAGGGTTCTGATGGACGGGAGGCGCATTCTCGACGGCTGGAAGTCGATTTCCGCCTATCTGGGCCGCTCAGGGAGGACGTGCCGGAAATGGGAACAGGAGCTCGGGCTTCCGGTCCATCGTTTGAATGATTCCGCCAGCGCCCATGTTTTTGCCTACACCGACGAGCTCGACCGTTGGCGGGAAGAAAAGCTCCGGGAGGAAAAGTATCATACGGCTAGAGGCAGTTCTCGCTTTTCGCGAGAAGGACGCTCGGGGCTCGCCGGCGCCTCGGTCGCTCTCCTGGTGTTGATCGCCGCCGCCGCCGTCATGCTCTGGAGATTCAATCCTTTTCTGCGCTCGCCGGCCGCCCCCAAGATCGAGAACTCGATCGCCGTGATTAGCTTCAAAAACCTGACCGGCGATGCTGCCTATGACAATCTGCAGGAGGTGATTCCTAACCTCATCATCACCAACCTGGAAAACACGGGGCTGTTTTATGTGGCCACCTGGGAACGGATGCGTGACGTCCAGAAGCAGATGGGCGTCAAGCCCGAGCGGCCGATCGATTCCGACCTCGGGTTCGAATTCTGCCGCCGGGAAGGCATCCGGGCCATGGCCGTCGGCAGCTTTGCCAAGGCGGGGGACGTCTTCAGCACGGATGTCAAAGTCCTCGACGCCGAGACCAAACGGCTTTTAGCGAGCACCAGCGCTAAGGGAACGGGGGTCGACAGCATTCTCGCTTCCCAGATCGACGATCTCAGCCAGAAAATGTCCCTCGGCTGGGGGGTCGACGCAGCGAAGGTCGAAACCGCCCGGATGAACATCAGGGATATCACCACCCAATCTCTCGAGGCCTACGGTAATTTCCTCAAGGGGAAAGAGGCCTTCAGCGCCTTGGACTTTGTGGATATGAAGATGTACACGGAAAAAGCCCTGGAAATCGATCCCAACTTCGCCACGGCCTATGTCCAACTGGCCTTTGCCGACTTCGCTTTGCACGATACAAAAGCCTTATATAAAGTCCTGGAAAAGGGGATGGCGATTTCAGATAGGACTTCGGCTAAAGATAAGCTCTATCTTGAAGCTCTGTACGCCTTTTTTGTCACGGGAGATGAGGAGAAAAATCGAATGATCCTCCAGGAGATCATCCGGAAATATCCCAGCGAGAAATGGGCCTTTCATTTCTTGGGAGATTCTTACTATTTTGGATATAACAAAGATTTCGAACGGGCCCGCGAACAGTATAAAAAATGGCTGGAGCTAGATCCCCGGGACACGTTTGCGGTCGACCATCTCATCATGTCGACTTTTCCCCGGCGGGATATTAAAAAGGCTCAGAAATACATCAAAATGCGCGAGGCCCTCGGTCCTCCCGATACCGGCAGCCTCTATTTCCAGGCAATCGTTTACCGGAAGATGGGACAAATTGACAAAGCGATCGATCTCAATAAGGAGGCTCTCAAGCTCGACCCCGATTTCTGGCAATCTTCCCTTATCCTCGTCGCCCTTTATGCGTGCAAGGAAGAATACGAAGAGTCCATGAGATGGACAGACAAGTGCTTGTCCCATGCTCCCTCGGCCGCGTTGAAATCCACGGCTCATGGGACGCGGGGTCTTTATCATTTTTGGCGAGGAGAATTCAAAGACGCGCTCGACGATCTGACGAAGGCGGAGAAGATCGCGGAAGAGGCCGAAGAATGGCCTCAGAAAGCGGCTTCTGCCGAGTGGAAAGGAATTTTGTATGTTGCGCTCAACGAGCTAGAGCTCAGCCGAGAATCCTTCGAGAACGCGATCAGGATCGCCGCGGAGCACTTTCCCAGGGGAGTCCCTGAGCGCAAAGCCCAGGCCGCCTTATGGTTGGGAGATCTGGCCATAAAGCAAGGCCGGATTGACCAGGCGCAGGCCCGGCTCTCGGAATTCAAGTCATTCCTGCCGAAACTCGATCAACGGACTCAAAGGGAGCTAAATTTCAAGCACGATCTGCTGCAGGGCGAAGTGCTCCTGGCGCAGGGGGCTTTGGACGCGGCGCTGGCTGTCAGCCAAAGAGCGTGCCGGCCGGAGTCTCCGTTTATGGAAGGCTCTATGTACTTCATGGACCTCTTGGCCAGGGTTTATGCTCAACGCGGGGAGCTGGGCAAGGCCGTCGCGGAATATGAACGCCTGCTCAAGCCGGATTCTTCAGCTAGATTGCCGGCCTCCGAGTACGAACGTCCGCAGAGGCTATTGGGCACAGGCGATGTGATTTATCTTATCCATCCCCTCTACCATTACCGCCTGGGCCTTTTATATGAGAGAGCGGGAGAACTCGCGAAGGCCAGGGTTCAATACCAGAAATTCCTCGACCTCTGGAAAAACGCCGATCCGGGCACGCCGGAAGTCCAGGATGCGAAGAAGAGACTGGCGGAGCTCAAGGGGCGGTAAAATTCCGGCCACGGGTTTAAGATTAAGAAATTCTTTACTTGCGTCGGGGCCTATTTTACTCCAGGCGCTGCACCAACGAGCCGGAGCCCGAACCCGTGCCCAGATCTATTTTTTGATTCCAGTGATCCTGAAAGCGTAAGCGGACTGGAGCTCCGGCGGGAGCGCGTTGGGGTCGAAGGCGGGCATTGAGATCACCAGACCGCCGCCCTTATTCTTCCATTTGAGCGCCTGACCGGTCGCGAGCCAGGTCACCCGGCTCTCTTTCCCGGCACGCACTTTCCTGATGACAAGCTCTTTCCCCGGCCAGCGGGGAGTGATGGCGTTGAGCGATTCGCCCCGGCGCGTGAAAAAGATCTCCTTGACCGCCTGTCCCCGCTCCGGAGCGACGGTCTCCTTGAGGATGTCGAACCCGGTCATGAACTCGCCGCGCTTAGCATGCGGCCTCGTCCCCTCAGACCACTGGCAGGGCACACGCCACATTCTTGTCCCGTAGATGGCTTCTCCGTTGGCCTTCAGCCACCGGCCGATCTGGAGCAATCGCTCCTCCATGATCACCGGGATTTTCCCGTCAGCCCGCGGCCCGATGTCCAGGCACAGATTCCCGCCCCGGCTGACGATGTCGGCGAGCATCAGGACAAGCTCCCGGCCGGTGCGGTAATCGGTGATATCCTCATTCCGGTTATAGCCGTAGGATGCCCCCAGGCCGCGGTTCTCCTCCCAGGCGTGCGCGTCATCGTCCATCCCCGAGCCGTATTCCGTGGTGAAAAAACCGCCGTGCTTGTGACGGGAATCCTTGCCCCAGCGGTCGTTGATGACGATGTCGGGTTCGTTCGGCGCCGTATTGAAAAGCCAGGCCAAGAGCTCTGGCGTCCGCCACTCTCCGGACGTCAGGTCCCACTCGCCGTCCGACCAGACGATGTCGGGCCGGTACCGGGCGATGAGGCCCTTGAATTGCGGGAAGAGATGTTCGGTCACGAACCGCTTCTTATCGGCCGTCCAGAGCGGGTGATACCACTCGTAGAGAGAATAATAGAGGCCCATCCGGATGCCGGCGCGCCGCACGGCCGCCGTTAGCTCCCCCACGATATCGCGTTTCGGGCCGGCCTCCATAGTATTCCAGGGGCGGCCATATGCCCGGCTGGCCTCCCGGCTCGGCCAGAGGCAGTCGCCGGCGTGGTGCTTCGTCGTCAGCACGATATACCGGGCGCCCGACTCGCGGACCAGGCCGGCCCATTCGTCCGGGTTCCAGAGCTCGGCCCTGAAGAGCGGGTAGAAATCCCTGTAGGCGAAGTTCTTACCGTAGGTCTTGACGTGATAATCATAGACCTGGCCGTTCAGCGTTTTTTCCTGGAGAGCATGCTGGTACCACTCGGCATACGTTCCCTTCGGGCTCCAGGCGGGCACGGAATAGAGTCCCCAGGTGATAAAGATGCCGAACTTGGCGTCCCGCCACCACTCGGGCGTGGGCCGGGCGTCGAGCGATTCCCAATTCGGCTGATACCGGGGCGCCTGGGCAAGTCCCGGCGCTCCGCAGACAATAATGAATATCAGGAGAACTGCGCATTTGTTCATGGACCTTTTCTCCTCCGTAATACTCGCCGGGCCGTCGCTCTCTAAGGCTAATCCAAAACTCGGGATTTTTAAACCTCTTCCCTTCTCCAGATGCGCCAGACCCTTTACCGCTCCCGGTAAATCAGGACCTGCCGATAGGGCGGATAATCATCTCACCAGACCGGATGGCGCGTCGCGCCGGCCTGAGGTTTCCGTTTGCCGGCGCCGGCTCTTTCTTGGCGAACAGGCCGCCGCGGACCGCCAGAGGCGTTTCATGCCGCCAATCCCCGCGAGAGGTGACCCGGACTCGCTCCGCAAGGTAGCGGACCGGGGACAAAATCACCGCCGGATTCACCGGCAAAGGGGATGGAACCCTAGGCCTATCTGTAAGTTAATAGAACCGGCCGCTGAAACTATGTATTGGAACTAGAGACATGCCAAAAAACGAGGCTGCGCTGGCTGGCGGGGCCCGGGCGTCCAAGACCAAGCCGTGTGTCGCTAAACCTCGCAAAAAAAGGCCCTCGCCGAAAGTCAACCTCGCCCTGGATCGGGCCGAAGAGGCCAAGATCATCGACCAGATCCGGGAGGAGGTGGAGTTCCATCGCAGCTGCGCGGCGGAGCTTAAAACAAAGCTGGAGGAATTGTCCGGAACGGCCTTCGCGGAGCTTCTCAGAGTCAAGGAGCTCAAGGGCATCATTGTCAGCCTGAAGGAAAATGGCCGGGAAAAGGCCGGCGCCGAGGCCTCCGGCTCACCCGGGACAGCCGCCGCTCCCGGCCCGGGGGCCGATGAGCGGGAGCCATGGAAAAGAGATCTGGACCGTGAGCTGGAAAAACTGCTGGTCATCAAGAAGCTCCTGGAGGCTTCGCTGCCGGCGCCGCAGCCGAATACGCCTCCGGCCCCGCCGACCAGGCCGGATGGAATCAAGCGAATCCTGGTGGTCGATGACGACCTGACGACAGTCAAGATCATCGCCCATTTCCTGGAAAAGGAAAACTACCGGGTCAGCACCTCTCTTTCGGGCTTGGACGGCCTGAAGAAAGCCTTAAAGGAAGCCCCCGACCTGATCCTTCTCGATGTCATGATGCCCGATCTCAACGGTTTCCAATTCCTGTCGATCTACCGCAAGGGAGAGGATAACGCCCGGACTCCCGTGGTCTTCCTGAGTTCCCTCGCCGAAGAGGCGGACGTTCTCAAGGGGCTGGAGACCGGGGCCGCCGATTACATCACCAAGCCTTTCTCGCCGCAGGTCCTGATGGCTAAGGTCAAGAAGAACCTCGATTCCCGACCATGAGCCAGCCCCTGATCATCGCCGCTTACAGTCTCATTTTCCTGCTCTCGTTCTCGGTCTGCCTGTTCGGGTTCATCATCAGCCGCCGGGTCATCCTCGATCGCCGGAAGGTTCACTTTGACCGGGTCTATCGGGAGATCGAAAAGGACATCCTCGAGGCGGTCTCCCGCTTGGACCCGGCCTTCACGCTGGGCGTCGCCCAAAAATATATCCACCATCCGGCAGTCTTGACCCAGGCCCTCCTGGATTTCGGGGATGTCATCGCCGGCGAGGGCAGAGAACAGCTCAAGATCATCTTCAGCCGGGCGATCCGGAACCGCTGCCTGAGAGGGGTCGCCTCCCGGTGGGCGACCAAACGGCTCCGGAGCGTCCGGCTGTTCATCATTTTCTTCGACCCGGCCGAGAGCGACTTCCTCTTCCGGCTGCTCGATGACAAGCCCATCATCAAGCTGGCGGTCATCAACGCGCTGGCCCGCGTTCCCACCCCGGAAACGACGCGCTACATCTTCAGAGCCTTCGAAGAGGATTCCGGCGCCACGGTCCAGGCCTATTTCAACATCATGTTCGGCCTGGGGAACCGGATCGAAGCGTCCGTCAGGGCTTTTCTGAAAAAGCCTCAATCGCCCGCCAAGCTGGGGCTTCTCGTCGAGCTCGTGGGCGCGATTCCTCTGCGAACCCTGTATGAAGATATCACCCCACTGGCCGCCCATCCGGACAAAGAGATCCGCATCCGGGTCGCCCGGGCGCTGGGGAAACTGCTGGTCCCGGAGACGGCGGACACACTGATCGCCCTGGCGTCGGACGAGGCCTGGGAGGTGAAAGCCCAGGCGGTCAAGAGCCTCGGGCAGATGAAGAACCTCAAGGCTCTGGACATCCTGGAGGCCTCTCTCTTCTCCCCCTCCTGGTATGTCCGGCACAACGCCGGCTATGGACTGGCCGATATGGGTGAGGAGGGACTGCGGCGGCTGAAGAAGGTGGCCGCCCAGGAGGCCGATAGGTACGCGCGAGACATGTCGGTCATGGTCCTCAACGAGCTGATCGTGACCGCTGAGGCGGCGTAGGGCGATGGGCGAGATCCTCCGCACCGGCCTGAACGTCTTGAACGTCATCATCCTCGCCTACTTTTTCCTGATCAACTCTTTCTATTTCCTGTTCACCGTCCTTTCGCTCTTCGGCCTCGCCCGCCACCGCAACCTGACGGCTTACGTCAACTTCAAGGAGATCTTCCGGCTGCCCCTGATCAAGCCCATCTCCATCATCGCGCCGGCGCACAATGAGGAAAAGACAATCGTTGAGAGCGTCCGGTCTCTGCTGTCGCTCGAATACCCCGTCTTCGAGGTCATAGTCGTCAATGACGGCTCGTCCGACATGACCCTGGACAAGCTGATCAAGCACTTCCAGCTCGAAAGGAGCCGGCGCGTCTTCCGGAAGGTGGTGGACCACAAGCCCATCAAAAAGATCTATGCCTCGCCCGCCCACCCCAAGCTCGTCGTCGTCGACAAGGTGAACGGAAGGAAGGCCGACGCCCTGAACGCCGGGTTGAACGTCTCTCGTTATCCGCTGTTCTGCGCCATGGACGGCGATTCAATCCTGGAAAAAGACGCGCTTCTCAAAATGGTCCGTCCGTTCCTGGAAGAGCCGGAGAAGACCGTGGCCGCCGGCGGGATCATCCGCTTGAGCAACGGGTGCCGCGTCGCCAACGGCCAGGTCCAGCAGGTCGGGCTGCCGCGAAACGCCCTGGCCCGCTTCCAGGTCATCGAGTACTTCCGGGCCTTCCTGGGAGGCCGGATCGGCATGGGCATGCTCAAGAGCATGCTGATCGTCTCGGGGGCTTTCGGCGTCTTCCGAAAGGACGTCGCCCTTGCGTGCGGCGGCTATCGGCCGGATTCCATCGGCGAGGACATGGACCTCATCATCCGGATGAGGCGTCACCTCCACGAACAAAAAACGCCCTTCGAGATCCGCTTCGTCCCCGATCCCATCTGTTGGACCGAGGCCCCGGAGGTACTGAAATCCCTGTCCAACCAGAGAAACCGGTGGCACCGGGGCCTTCTCGAAACGCTGATGCATAACAAGGTCATGCTCTTCAACCCGCGTTACGGCGTCACCGGGCTCTTTGCAATGCCCTTCTACTTCCTCTTCGAGATGCTCGGCCCGTTTATCGAGCTCCTCGGATACATCATCTTTGCCGTCTCCATCGCCCTCGGGTTCGTGAACGCGCCGTTTGCCGTGCTGTTTTTCCTGGTCGCGGTCGTCCTGGGAGTGCTCCTCTCCCTGCTGTCCATCCTGTTGGGGGAATACTCGAGCGAGCGCTATCCCAAGCGGAAAGACATCCTGATCCTGACGCTTTACAGCCTGCTCGAGAACTTCATTTACCGCCAGTGGCTGACTTTCGTCCGGGTGGTCGCCTTTTTTGACTTTTACAAGGGAAAGGAAGAATGGGGTGCGATGGAAAAGAAGGGCTTCGCCCAGGCGGGATAAAGCATGAACACCAGACAAGTCATCAAACGGGCTTTCCTTCTGGCGCTGGCGCTCCCCATTCTCCTCGGCTGGACGGCGGGCCAGGAGAATATCCGCGAGCGGGCCGCCGCGGCCCTGAAATCCGGAGACCACGAAGCGGCGATCCGGCTCTGCTTCGACGGCCTGCGCTCCGATCGCTCGGACTATGAGCTGACTTTTCTCCTCGGCCGGGCGTACGCGTTCTCCGGGCAATGGGACAAATCCCTCGGGGTGCTTGACCGCCTGGCCCAGGCCTATCCGGAAAACACCGACGTTCTATTGTTCCGGGCGCGGGTGGAAGCCTGGAAGCACGATTATGGAGACGCGGAAAAGGGCTATGGCGAGGTCCTCCGGCTGAACCCGGGAAACCGCGAGGCCCTGGTCGGTTTGGCCGAGGTCGCCTCCTGGCAGGGCCGATATGATGAAGCCCTGGCGTTCTACGAGCAGGTCCGCGAAAGGGAGCCTACTGACGCCGAGGTCTATTCACGGATCGGACGCGTTTATCTCTGGGACGGGCAATTTGACAAGGCCAGAACTAACTTTGAGCGGGCGCGAGATCTCGACCCGCAAAACAAGGAATACCGGAGGATGCTCAGGTCCGCCACGCCCGGGTTCCGCGACCAGTATGAGCTCCGCACCGAGTACCAGGCGGAGGGTTTCAGCGATGGCCGGAAGGATTATATCGACCAGCGCCTGGCCTTCCAGCTCAGGCTCTCGGGCGTCGGACCGCTCATCCTCAACGCCTACACCACGGCCCGGTACGGCGCGAGGGACAATCAGTACGGGTTTGAGTTCTACCCGCGACTGTGGTCCGGAGCGTATGCCCATCTGGAGGGGACTTTCGCCCCGGAACACTTCTATTATCCTAAGACCAGTTACCTAGCTGAAGTTTACCAGGCCGTCTCCTCCCACTGGGACGTCTCGCTGGGCTATCGCCGGATGAATTTTCCGGCCCAATCGGTGAACATCCTGATGGGGAGTCTCGGCCGCTATCTCGGACGGTACGGCGCGTTTTTCCGCTGGTACGTCACGCCGGGCGGCGAGGGGGAAACGTTTTCCTGGACACTCAACCTGCGGCGCTATTTCTCGGATTCGAGCTACATCTACGCCGCGTACGGCCGCGGCTCAAAGCCGTTCTATATCGTGTCCCTCGAGGACTACTCCGTCACCCGGAGCTGGGTCTTTTTTACCGGCCTGGACTGGATCGTCCTCCGGAGAATCAGGCTCCAAATCAACTATTCCCTGAGAAACGAAGGCCAGCTGCGGCGAAATCTCGTGTTTGCCGGCGCCGGCTTCCGCTGGTAAACCGGACCGCTCCGCCCCAGCGGGTCAGCGGCAGCGCTCCCAGTCGGAATCGCTGTAAAAATGGTCCAGCTCTCGCCACATGTCGCCGAGGTCGCAGACCATGATGACCAGGTCCTGGGTTTTGCCCGAGAGGTCCCGGACGTAGTCGGGGAGCAGCGCTTCTTCGCGGAAACCGAGCCTCCGGCAGATGGTCTGAGCCTCTTTTTGCGGCCGCATCATCTTGGCCACGACCTGGGCGATATTCTTCTCCGCCGCTAAGAGGTAGAGCTCTCTCATCATGATCAGGCCGAGGCCTTTCCGGCGGAACGGGCGGGCGACGATAACGCGAAGTTCGGCCTGGTGCTTGCGCCACTCCTCGCCGCTGAGCTCGAGCGCGCCGTCGGCCACGATCTTGCCGTTGAAGACGGCGACGATCCGATGGACGAGTCCGGCCTCGCCCATCTGGATCCTCCGGGCGACGACATCGCGGTCCGTGACATCGACGCGCAGGTATCGTCTGTCCTCCGGGGGGAGCGTGCGGTAGAATTTCATCAGCTTGTCCAGGTCCCGGGAGACCAGCCTCCTGATGATGATTTTTTTGCCGTCCTTAAGGGCCACGGTTTTTTCCATCGGACCTCCTGCTTTCGGATTCCGCCCTGAGCGTGTCCCAAATATAGGAGCCGTCCGGGGACTTGTCAATACGTCGGCCGGCGCTGTCAAACTCCCCCCCGGGGGTGCGTCTTCATAGCTTATTTTAAAAGCCAAGTTCTTTATGGGACGCACCACTAGGTTCCCTTGATCATCACCTTGATCGCGCCGCTGTCCTTGGATTCCGCGACGCGAAAGGCCTCGACGCCCTGCTCGATCGGGAAGCGGTGGGTGATCAACTCACCCAGGCGAACGCGGCCCGATTCCA
>Ga0154742_1047_pt4 | contig 17247 bp, 16 predicted proteins | sample Rifle2008BG16ft_FD_105750 | JGI IMG/M metagenome (GOLD analysis project Ga0154742, IMG submission 105750) | Candidatus Aminicenantes bacterium RBG_16_63_16 | reverse complement strand
CCGGCTACGGCCATGTCTCCCTCGGCGCCCAGGAGATCTTCGACCTCCTGCCGTTTGAGGAAATCCCGCCCGGCCGTCTCCGCCGGCTGTTCGAGCTAAAGGAGTTTTCCGGCCGGAAGGTCTACAAGGTCATCTTCCACGAGGAGGACATGGTCAGGCCAATCGGGCGGGGGCGCTCATTCGTTCTCCAGGATTATTACGATCATCCCGAGGGGTACCGGCCCGTGCTGGAAAAATACTTACCCTATCTTACGGCCCTCGTCAACGCCATCTTCTGGTCGCCCCGGTTCCCCCGGTTCGTGACCCTTAAGTTCTTGAAAAAGCTCTGGGCGGGTCCGCCGCCGCCGCGCCTCCGCGTCATCGGGGATCTCTCCTGCGACGTCCAGGGCGGCGTAGAGTGCACGCTCCGCTGCACGACCCCCGGCCAGCCCGTTTTCACGTATGATGTGGAAAGCGGCGAGGCCCGGGACGGGTTCGCCGGGCGGGGCCCGGCCGTCCTGGCCGTGGACAACCTGCCCGCCGAGATCCCTCTCGAGTCCTCGGTCTTCTTCAGCGAGGTCCTGCGGCCGTTCATCCCGGCCCTGGCCGCGGCCGATTTCTCGAGGGAGTTCACGGCCCTCGAGCTGCCGCCGCCGCTCAAGAAGGCGGTCGTGCTCCACCAGGGAAAGTTCACTCCGGACTATGAATACATGGCGGAGTTCATCCGTTCATCACCAAGGAGCAGCCCATGAAAAAAGTCCTGATCCTCGGAGCCGGCCTGGTGGCCAGGCCCCTGGTGCGATACCTTCTCGACCAACCGGACTTCCAGGTCGAAGTGGCCAGCCGGACGGTGAGCAAGGCCGAAAAGCTCGTCGAGGGCCATCCCCGCGGCGTGGCCAAAGAGCTCAACCTGAAGAGCGATGAGGCCTTGAAGAGCGAAGTCGCCCAGTCCGATATCGTCATCAGCATGGTCCCCTATGCCTTCCATCCCAAGGTCGCGGAGCTCTGCATCGCCCACAAAAAGCCGATGGTGACCACGTCCTACGTCAGCGAGGCGATGAAAAAGCTCGACGGCGAAGCCAAGAAGGCCGGCATCATCATCCTCAACGAGATCGGACTCGACCCGGGCATAGACCACATGGAGGCGATGCGCGTCATCCACGAGATCCACGACCTGGGCGGCCGGCTCAGGAGCTTTGTCTCGTTCTGCGGCGGGCTTCCCGCGCCCGAGGCCAACACCAATCCCTTCGGGTACAAGTTTTCCTGGAGCCCGGTCGGCGTCCTGCTGGCGGGCAAGAACTCGGCCGAGTACCTGTGGGAAGGGCAGAAAGTGTCCATCCCCGCGGAGAAGCTGTTCGAGAGCTATTCGCTCCGGACGATCGAGGGCCTGGGGGTTTTCGAAGGCTATCCCAACCGGAACTCGGTTCCGTACGTCAAGCTCTACGGCGTGCCGGAGGCAAAGACCATGCTCCGCGGCACGCTGAGGAACCTGGGCTGGTGCGAGACGATCCGCACGCTGGTGAGGCTCGGCGTCCTGGACCAGGAAGAAAAGGGCTGGACCGGCCTGACCTATGCCGGCCTGCTGAGAAAGCTCCTGGGGACCCGGGCCAAAGATCTGAGGAAGGTCATCTCCGAACGCCTGGGACTCCATCCGGGCCTCGCGATCTTCCGCCGGCTGGAGTGGCTCGGCCTGCTCGGCGAGGACCTCCTGCCTCTCCGGAAAGGGGCCGCCCTGGACATCATCGGCGCCCGGATGACCGACAAGCTCGCCTATGCCGAAGGGGAGCGCGACATGATCATCCTCCAGCACGAGTTTATCGCCGAGTACCCCGGGAAACGCAGGGAAAAGATCATCTCGACGCTCGTCGATTACGGCATTCCGCACGGCGATTCCTCCATGGCCAGGACGGTCGGTCTGCCCGCCGCCATCGGCACCAGGATGATCCTCGAGGGGAAGATCAAGGAGACCGGCGTCCATATTCCCGTGCTCCCCGACATCTACAACCCGATCCAGGAGGAGCTCATGAACCTCGGGATCGCTTTCAAGGAAAAGCGCCAGGCGCTCTGATTCGCCTGTCTTGAGGGAGGCTGCGATGGTCAGAAGGCCGGCCGTGGCGGGCTATTTCTATCCCGGGAAGGCCGAGGAGCTCCGGGCCCTGGTCAAAGGCATGATCGACCCCAAGGCCAAAAAAAGGAAGGCGCTGGCGGTCGTCTCGCCTCATGCCGGGCTCATCTATTCCGGGCCCGTCGCCGGCGCGGTCTATTCCTCGGTGGAGATTCCCGACGTCGTTCTCATCCTGGGGCCGAGTCACCGGGGAATCCGGGCCTTGTTCGGGATCATGCCCGAGGGAACCTGGCAGACTCCCCTGGGTGAAGTGCCGGTGAACGAGGCGCTGGCCAGGGCCATCCTCGAGCGGTCTCCTCTCGTCAAGGAGGACGCGGGCGGGCATGCCGCGGAGCATTCCCTCGAGGTTCAGCTGCCTTTTCTCCAGTTCCTGAAGCAGGATTTCTCCATTGTCCCGGTATGCGTCTCCCCGGCGGCGGAGTATGCGGAGCTCGAAAGCCTGGCTGGCGCCCTGGCCGATGCCATCAGTCAGGCCGGAAGGGAGGCTCTCCTGGTTTCGAGCACCGACATGAGTCACTATGTCAGCCAGGAAACAGCGCGGAAACTCGACTTCCTGGCCATCGAAAGGATGCTGGCGCTCGACGCCCGCGGGCTCTTTGACGTCGTCCAGGAAAAAAATATCAGCATGTGCGGTTTCCAGCCGACGACGGCGGTCCTCCTGGCCGCCAAAAAAATGGGCGCCGCCAAGGCCGAGCTTATCCGCTACCAGACCTCCGGGGACGCCTCGGGTGACTACGGCCAAGTGGTGGGTTACGCCGGCCTCCGCATCCTTTAGCTTCCCCGCTGCTTCAACCGCTTGCCCCGGCGCTGCCTCAGATTGCAATTTTCCCCCTTTAATGCTATAAAAAATTCCGCCATGCCCAAGTCCGTGAACTTCGTCCTCCGCGAGAAAGACAAGGTCGTTCTGAACACGATCGTCGAGCAATACCTCAAGCTGGGCGCTCCTGTCAGCTCCGGGTTCGTCGTTCACAAGCGGGTCGTTCCCGATTCCCCCGCGACCATCCGGAATATCATGGCCAAGCTCGAGGAGATGGGTTACCTCGCTCAGCCCCACGCCTCGGCGGGGCGCGTGCCCACCGACCTGGGTTTGAGATTCTACGTCAACAGCCTTCTCGACGAGACGATTTTTTCGAGCGGCCCCTCGGTGTTCGAGCCGCCGGAGTTCGGCCTCCGGAAGGGCGATCTTGGGACCTTCCTGAACCGGGTATCCCATCTCCTGGCCGAGCGGTCGGACAATTTGGGGTTCGTCATCTCGCCGCGCATCTCCCGGGTCCATTTCAACCACGTCCGGCTGATCAAGATCTCGGAAGAGCGCCTGATGATCATCCTGATGACGACCTTCAACCTGGTCCTCACGGAGATCGTCGACGCCCGCCACCACTTCACCCAGCTGGAGCTCGACCGCGCCTCCCAGTACCTCAACCAGCGCTTCCGCGGGCAGAACCTGAGCCTGGTCCGGGATGTCCTTGTCCAGGACCTGCCGAGACACCGGCAGAGCTACGAAAACGAGATGGAAAAGCTGACGTCGATGCTCCGCGACTATATGCTTCAGGAGGAGCGGGAGGGCCAGCTCTTCCTCCAGGGGACGGCCCGCCTCCTGGACAAGCCGGAGCTCTTCAACATGGATAAATTGAAAACCCTCTTCCAGAATTTCGAGGAGAAGATCAAGCTCGCCAAGCTGATCTCTGATTTCATCAGCCTCGACCGGGTCAAGGTCCTGATCGGGGCCGAGACCAACCTCCCGGACGCTGCTGATTGCGCCCTGGTGCTGTCTCATTACGGCTATAACAACCAGGTGCTCGGCACGCTGGGCATTATCGGGCCCAAGCGGATTCCCTATCGAAGGATCATTCCGCTCGTCGACCAGGTGGCCAAACGGCTCAGCCAGACGATCAGCGAGGTCCTCTGAGAGGTTGGACATGGCGACAGACGACGAAGGCGCCAAGATCAAAAAGGCGGTCCCGGAAGAGGGTGGACTCACCGGGCCCCAAGAACCTGCCGAAATCGAGGGGCTCGAGGAGACCGGCGACGAGGTCGAATACGTCCGGGTCGAGCAAGAACGCCCGCCGGCCGGAGAGCCGGCCGCCAAGCCGGCCGCGAAGCCCCACGGCGAGGGAGACAAGCGGCTGAAGGGCAAGCTGAAGCAGCGGGAAGCGGAGCTCAAGGCGGCCCGGACCGAGCGGGATGAGCTCAGGGACAAATACCTCAGAAACCTGGCCGAAATGGAGAACCTGCGCAAGCGGTTCGACCGGGACCGGCAGGACTACATCCAGTACGCCCTGGGCGATTTCCTGAAGGAGCTCCTGGTTGTCCTCGACAACTTCGAGAGGGCGCTCCGGAATCGCGACGAAGCGGACGGCAAGAGCTTCCAAGAGGGCGTGGAGATGATCCACCGTCAGTATCTTGATCTGCTTAAAAAAAGAGGATTGCGCCCCATCGAACCCAAGGATAAGACCTTCGACCCGGCCCTCCAGCAGGCCGTCTTCACGGAGGAATCCGAGGCCGTCACCGAGCCCGAGGTCGTCGAGGAGCTTCAGCGCGGCTATTGCCTCAACGACCGGCTGCTGCGGCCGGCGCTCGTGAAAGTCCTCGTTCCCAAGAAGGGGACGCCGGAATGAGCCGGGTGATCGGCATCGACCTGGGCACGACCTTTTCCTGCGTGGCTTTCCTCGAGGGGGACCGCCCGCTGGTCATTCCCAACCTGGACGGCCAGCCGACGACGGCTTCCGTCGTCAGCTTCACGTCGAGCGGTGAGCAGCTGGTCGGGAACCTCGCCCTTCGCCAGGCGATCACCAACCCCGAAAGGACCGTCTTTGCCGTCAAGCGGCTGATCGGCCGGAAGTACGATTCCGAAGAAATCGCCCAGGCCCGGAAAAAGATGCCCTACGGCCTGGGCGAGTCGGCCAACGGCGACGTGGTCATTCTGATCGATTCCCGGCCGATCACGCCCCAGGAGATCTCCAGCATCATCCTGGCCTACCTCAAGAAGTGCGCCGAATCGTATTTCGGCGAGCTTGTCTCCGAAGCGGTGATCACGGTACCCGCCCATTTCAACGATCACCAGCGGCAGGCGACCAAGGATGCGGCCAGGATCGCCGGGCTCGACGTCCTGAGGGTGATCAACGAGCCGACCGCGGCGAGCCTGGCCTACGGAGTGGGCGCCGGGAGCAACGCCAAGGTGGCGGTCTTCGACATGGGGGGCGGGACTTTCGACATCACCGTGCTCGAGATCCAGGATTCGGTCTTCCAGGTCCTGGCCACGAGCGGCGATTCCTACCTCGGCGGCGAGGATTTCGACAACCGGATCGTCGATTGGGTCGTCGACGGATTCAAGAAAGACCATCACATCGATCTCCTCCAGGACAAACTGGCCCTGCAGAGGATCAAGGAGGCCGCCGAGCGGGCCAAACGGGAGCTCTCCTTCGCGCTCGAGAGCGATCTCAACCTGCCCTTCATCTCCTCCACGCCCGAAGGCTCCAAGCACATCAACGTCAAGCTCACCCGCCGCAAGCTCGAGGAGCTGACCCATGACCTGGTGAGACAGACCGTCCCCCTGATCGAGCGCGCCCTCTCCGACGCCCGGCTGGAACCCGAGGATATCCAGGAGATCATCCTGGTCGGCGGCCAGACCCGCATGCCTCTCATCCGCAAGACGATCGCCGAATTCTTCAACAAGAAGCCGCGCGAGGACATCAACCCCGACGAGATCGTCGCCATGGGCGCCGCCATCCAGTCGGCAATCGTCAAGGGGGAGAAGAGCGATCTGGCCGTGCTGCTCGATGTGACCTCCCACTCCCTGGGTATCGAGACCGAGAACGACACCTATCAGGAGATCATCGAGCGCAATACGACCATCCCCACCCGAAAAACCATGCCCTTCACCACGGTCGAGAATAACCAGGTGCGCGTCACCGTCCACGTTCTCCAGGGAGGGGATCCGGTCGCTTCCCGGAACAAGTCGCTCTCCCGGTTCGATCTCGTGGGCATTCAGCCCGCCCCGGCGGGAGTTCCCCAAATTGACGTGATGTTCGAAATCGATGCCGACGGCATCCTCAAGGTTTCTGCCCAGGACGCCGTCACGGGGATGAACCGGGAGGTTGAAATCCGCGCCTCGTCCGGGCTGACCACCGGCGAGATCGAGGACATCATCAAGAGAACGGAGTCCCACCCGGGGACCGTCCAGACGGCCAGATGACGAAGCGAGACTATTACGAAGTCCTGGGCCTGCCCCGGACCGCCTCCCAGGAAGAGGTCAAGCTGGCCTATCGTCAGCTGGCGCTCAAATACCATCCCGACCGGAATCCGGGCAGCCAGGAGGCCGAGGAAAGGTTCAAGGAAGCCGCGGAAGCCTACAGCGTGCTGGGGGACGGGGACAAGCGGGCGACTTACGACCGCTTCGGACACGAGGGGCTGCGCGGCGAGGGATTCAGCGGGTTCTCCGGGTTCAATGCCTCTGTTTTTGAGGATTTCGAAGACATTCTAGGGAGCTTTTTCGGGTTTGGCGACCTCTTCGGCGGACCGGACCGGCGGCGCCGCGGCCGGCCCCAACGCGGCCGCGACCTGGCCCTCGAGTTTGAGGTTTCGCTCCAGGAAGCCGCGGCGGGCGCCGAGAAGGAAATCAGCCTGACCCGCGCCGAAGCCTGTCCCTCCTGCGGCGGTTCGGGCGTTGAGCCGGGAACCCGGAAGACGACGTGTCCCGCCTGTCAGGGCCGGGGACAGATGCGCTATCAACAGGGTTTTTTCACGGTCTCGCGCACCTGTTCCCAGTGCCGAGGCAGCGGGGAGATCATCCCATCGCCGTGCAAGGAGTGCCGCGGCTCGGGGAGGATCAAGGCCAAACGGAGCCTGAAAATCCGGATTCCCGAAGGAGTTGACGAGGGATCGCGGCTGCGCCTCGAGGGGGAGGGCGAGCCCGGCGACGTCCAGGGCGGGAGGGGCGACCTGTATGTCGTTATCCGGGTGGCCAAACATCCCATCTTCGAGCGTCAGGACACCAACCTCCTGTGCGAGATCCCGATCACGTTTTCCCAGGCCGCCCTGGGGGCGACGATCGAGGTGCCCGGGCTCGACGGGCAGACCGACCGCCTTAAGGTTCCGGCCGGCACCCAGACAGGGGAGGTCTTCAGGCTGAGGGGCCGTGGGATCAAGGATCTTCGCAGCCACCGCAAGGGCGACCTTTTTGTCCGGGTCGTGGTCAGAACGCCCGGGAACCTGGATAGGGAGGAAAAGTCCCTGTTTCAACGCCTGGCCGAGCTCCGGGGGGAAGACCTCGAAAAACCCGACCGCGGCCTGATCGACAAGCTCAAGAATGTGATCCATTAGAGAGCGCCTTGACAGCGACGCGTTTTCTGGTCGAGCAAAAAAATATCCGCTTGCCCTTCGCCCGGCTCGAGGGCGGCGAACATCACCATCTCAGCAAGGTCCTCCGCGCCAAACCCGGGCGGAAGGTCTGGCTGGTCGATGAAGCCGGTAATTCCTACGCGGCTGAGGTCGCCGAAGTGGGGGTGTCGCAGACGCTCCTCCGGATACTCGGCCGGGGGCCGGATGAAGTGGCGCCGGTCCGGATCACCCTGGGACAGGCCCTGCTCAAATCGAAGAAGATGGACTGGGTCGTCCAGAAATCCACCGAGCTCGGGGTCGACGTGATCATTCCGCTGGCCACGGCCCGCGCGATCGTCAAGGTCGGCCCTGAGGAAGGGAGGCGGGTGGAGAGGTGGCGGAAGATTGCCCGGGAAGCGGCCAAGCAGAGCCGCCGGTCGTTCCTTCCCGAAGTGGAGGAGCCGCGTCCCTTCCGGGAGTTCCTGGTCGGCCGCCGGGAATCGCGGAAGCTCATCCTGACCGAAGACGGCGGGACGGCCCTCAGGGAAATGCTCCCGGGCGGCCCGGGGGAGGCCGCCGGGGCCGGCGTATCGGCCGTCCTCCTCGCCGTCGGTCCCGAGGGGGGATGGACCAAAGAGGAGGAGGCCGAGAGCCTGGCCGCGGGTTTCGAGGCCGTCAGCCTGGGCAAACTGCCGCTCCGGTCGGAGACGGCGGCGCTGGCCGCCCTGGCCATGATCTCCCATTTTTGGAAGAACTGAGATGTTTCTGCAGGGCCAGAAAGTCGGAAAATACGAGATCATCCGGTCCCTGGGGAGCGGCGGGTTCGGGTCCGTGTACCTGGCGCGCGACACCTGGCTCGACATCAAGGTGGCCATCAAGGTCCCCCACAAGCAGTCGGCGGAGCTCTACAAGCTCCTGAAGGAGCCCCGGCTGCAGGCGGCCCTCAACCATCCCAACATCGTCCGGATGATCGCCGCCGAAAAGGAGAACCGGATCTTCTTCATGGTCATGGAGTACATCAAGGGCAAGACCCTGGAAAAGGTCCTGGAAAAGGAAGGCACGCTGGACTGGACCCGGGCCGTCGACCTGCTCAAGCAGATCGCCCAGGGGGTCGAGCATGCCCATAACAATAAGATCATCCACCGCGACCTCCGGCCCTCGAACATCATGGTTTCCGAGGAGGGCACGGCCAAGATCACGGATTTCGGGACCTCGGCCTGGCTGAACAGCGTCCCCTACGCCTCCACCCGGATCGGCAGCCCGCCGTACATGGCGCCGGAGCAGTTCCTGGGCAAGGCCAGCTATCAGTCGGACATCTACTCTTTGGGCTGCATTTTTTATGAGCTGATCACCGGCCGCCCGCCGATTTTCGACCCCGACCCGTTCAAGATCCTGGAGAAGGCCCAACAGGGCAAGATCACGCCCCCCCGGCTGAGAAATTCAAAAATCCCCCGGGAAATCGACGAAATTATCATGAAGTGCCTGGCCTCCAAGGTTGAGGACCGCTACCGCAAGCCCGCCGAGCTCATCCACGCGCTCGGCGCTATGAAGAAGCGTGATGAAAAGCCCCCGGAGATAGCGGATATGATGTGCCGCATCCGGGCCAGGGACCAGGCCAAAAAGGAGTTTTGCTGGAACTGCCGGCGGCCGCTGCCCCTGAAGTCCAGAAGTTGCCCGCACTGCGGCGAGACGGCCTGACGGGACGCGCCGGGTTGACTTGGTTTGGTGATTTCGATAACATGAAAATTCATATGCTTCTGAAAGAAAGAGGCGTCTTTCCGCCCATTTTTTCGAGGAGCCGCGCATGAGCCCCTTCGACGAAAACGCGAAAGTCTGGATGAACGGCCGGCTCGTCCCCTGGAACCAGGCCAATATCCATATTGCCTCCCACGTGGTCCACTACGGGAGCTCCCTTTTTGAGGGATTCCGGGCCTACGATACGCCGAAGGGGACGGCGGTTTTCCGGCTGGAGGCGCACACCAAGCGCCTGTTCAATTCCTGCAAGATGTACCGAATGGACGTCCCCTACACGATGGACGAGTTCAACGCAGCCATCCTCGAGACAATCCGGGCCAACGGCCTGCGTTCCTGCTACGTCCGGCCCATCATCTACCGCGGCTACCGCGCGCTCGGCGTGGACCCGTTCCCCAACCCCGTGGACTGCGCCATCCTGGTCTGGAATTGGGGAAAATACCTGGGGGAGGACGCCCTGGACAGCGGCGTGGATGTCTGCGTTTCCTCATGGTGGCGGATGGCGCCCAACACTTTTCCCGCCCTGGCCAAGGCGGGCGCGAACTACATGAACTCCCAGCTGATCAAGATGGAGGCCATCCTGGACGGCTACGCCGAGGGCATCGCCCTCAACATCCGGGGCCATATCAGCGAGGGAAGCGGCGAGAACATCTTCCTGGCCATGAACGGGGCGATCTATACCCCGCCCCTGTCCTCGTCCGTCCTGCCGGGGATCACCCGCGATTCGGTCATCATCCTGATCCGCGAGCTGGGCCTGAAGCTGGTGGAGGAGACGATTCCCCGGGAAATGCTCTACGTCGCCGACGAGGTCTTTTTCACCGGGTCGGCGGCCGAGATCACTCCCATCCGGTCCATCGACAAGATCATCATCGGTTCGGGCCGGCGGGGGCCCATTGTCAAGAAGCTGCAGGACGCTTTTTTCGCCTATATCAACGGCGAGCGGGAGGATACCTTCCGCTGGCTGACCTATCTTTAAATCGGCGAGCGAGGTGAGGTATGGACGTTGATGAACTCTTAAAAATCGCGATCGAGCGGGATTCCTCCGACCTTCACCTCAAGGCCGGCAACCATCCCATCATCCGGGTCCACGGCACCCTGATCCCGCTGACGTCGTTCCCCCGGCTGACCTCGAACGATACCCGGGAGCTGGGCGAGCAGCTGATGTCGGAATTCCAGAGAATCAGGCTCAAGGAGGATTACGACATCGACTTGGCCTACAGCCTGCCCGGGTTCGGGCGTTTCCGGGGCAGCATTTTTATGCAGCGGGGCTCGGTGGCCATCGCGCTGCGGATCATCCCCCTGGAGGTCAAGACCATCCGCCAGCTCCTCCTCCCCGAAGTCATGGAGAAGATCTCGCTGTCTCAGCGCGGGCTGGTCCTGGTCACCGGGACGACCGGCAGCGGCAAGACCACCAGCCTGGCCGCCATGATCGACCACGTCAACACCAACCGGCGCGAGAATATCATCACCATCGAGGACCCGATCGAGTACCTGCACAAGGACAAAAAAAGCACCATCTGCCAGAGAGAGGTCGGGATGGACGTGTCGAGCTTCTCCCGGGGGCTGCGGGCGACCCTCCGCGAAGACCCCGATGTCATCCTGGTCGGTGAAATGCGCGACTTGGACACGGTCGAGACGGCCATCCTGGCCGCCGAAACGGGACACCTCGTCTTCAGCACCCTCCACACCCTGGACGCTCCCGAGAGCATCAACCGCATCGTGTCCGTCTTCCCCCCGCACCACCAGCGGCAGGTCCGCCTGCAGCTCGGCAGCATCCTCAAGGCCGTCATCTCGCAGCGGCTGATTCCGCGGATGGACGGCCAGGGCCGCGTCCCCGCCGTCGAGGTCATGATCAGCACCCCTTATATCCAGGAGTGCATCCAGGAAAAGGAGAAGACGGCCCTGATCCGCGACGCCATCACGGCCGGCGTTTCCCAGTACGGCATGCAGACCTTCGACCAGTCGATCTTCCAGCTCTACCGCGACGGTTACATCTCCTTCGAGCAGGGGCTCCGGTATTCGACCAACCCCGACAACTTCAAGCTCCGGGTGATGGGCATCCAGTCGACGCTGGACATGGCCCTGGAGGAGATGGAGCAGAAGATGAGCAAGGTGGACAGAGAGGGCGAGGGGAAGGGCGACGACGAGGGTTGATGGACGCCCAGGACATCCGGGACGCCTTCCTCGGTTTCTTCTCCCGGCGAGGCCACAAAGTCGTCCCCAGCGCGTCGCTCCTGCCCAAGGACGATCCCACCATACTTTTCACCAACGCCGGGATGAACCAGTTCAAGAACATCTTCCTCGGCCTGGAGCGGCGGAGCTACAAGCGCGCCGCGACGGTCCAGAAGTGCCTGAGGGTCTCCGGCAAGCACAACGACCTCGAGCAGGTCGGCCGGACGTCCAAGCACCACACCTTTTTCGAGATGCTGGGGAACTTTTCCTTCGGCGACTACTTCAAGCGCGAGGCGATCGGGTTCGCCTGGGAGCTCGTCACGGACGTTTTCCGGCTTCCCCCGGACCGTCTCTATGCCACCATCTATGAGGAGGATGACGAGGCCTTCCGGATCTGGAACGAGGACATCGGCGTCCCGGCCGCCCGGATCTTCCGGTACGGGAAGAAGGATAATTTCTGGGCGATGGGCGATACGGGCCCCTGCGGCCCTTGCTCCGAAATCCACTACGACAGCGTGCCCGGCCTCGAGGAGGGCGACCCCTACGCCCTCATCGAGAAGGGGAGCGACCGCTTCGTCGAGCTCTGGAACCTCGTTTTCATGCAGTATTTCCAGGACGAGACCGGCCGGCTCAACCCCCTGCCGTCCCCGTCGATCGATACGGGCATGGGGCTCGAGCGGACGGCCGCCGCGCTCCAGCGGAAAAAAAGCAATTTCGACACCGACCTTTTCCGCCCGCTCATCGACCGGATCTCCGACCTCGCCCGGCGGGAATACCCGGAGGCGGAGCCGGGCGACACGTCGGTCCGGATCATCGCCGACCATGTCCGGGCTGTGACCTTCCTCATCGGCGACGGGATCATGCCCGCGAACGACGGCCGGGGGTATGTGCTGCGGCGGCTCATCCGCCGTGCCTTTCGTCACGGCAATGCCCTGGGGATCGAGAAGCCTTTCCTCCATCAGCTCGTCGGTGTAATCGCCGACAACATGAAGTCCGCCTACCCGGAGCTCCTGGGTTCGATCGATTACATCTCCCGGCTTTGCTTGTCCGAGGAGGAGAGGTTCGCCTCGACCCTTTCCTCCGGACTCCGGTATTTCCAGGAGTTCGTCGAGGACGCCCGGCAGTCGGGGCGGCCGGTGCTCGCCGGGCCGGAGCTCTTCAAGCTCTACGACACCTTCGGCTTCCCCCTGGATCTCTCGATGGAGCTGGCCCGGGAGCACGGGCTGGAGGTCGATGAGCCCGGTTTTCAGGGCGAGCTTGAAAAGCAGAAGGAGCGGGCCCGGTCGTCGTGGAAGGGGGAGTCCCAGCTCGTCGAGAAAAAGGTCTTTGAAGGATTCAAGAAATTCCGGGTCGTCTACAAGGGCTACGAGACGGACCGGGTCGAAGGGGCCGAGGTCCTGGCCATCATCAGGGACCGCGAGCCCGTGCCGGCCCTGGGAGCAGGAGAGAGGGGGCTGGTTATCCTCGATGTAACCCCCTTCTATGCAGAGGCCGGGGGTCAGGTGGGGGACTCGGGCCGGATCTGGTCGGCCCGGTTTTCCGGGCTCGCGAGGAGCGCCTTTTATCCCGTTCCCGAGCTGATCGTCCACGACGTCGAGGCCACGCTGGGCGAGCTCCGCGTCGGCGACCGTGTCGAGGCGGCCGTGGACCCGGCGCGCCGGCGGGCCGTGGCGGGAAACCACACGGCCACCCACCTCCTTCACGCCGCCCTGCGCCAGACCCTGGGTGATCACGTCAAGCAGTCGGGGTCGCTCGTTTCGGCGGACCGGCTGAGGTTCGACTTCACCCATTTCACGCCCCTCGCCCGGGAGGAACTCCGCGGGATCGAGGGCCTGGTGAACGAGAAGGTCCGGGCGAACCTCCGCGTCGACACCAGGGTCCTGGCCCTCGAGGAGGGCCTGCGCGAGGGCGCGACGGCGATTTTCGAGGAGAAGTATGGCGAAAAGGTCCGGATGGTGGTCGTGGGCGATTTCAGCAAGGAGCTCTGCGGCGGGGTCCATGTCCGGGCGACGGGCGAAATCGGGCTCTTCAAGATCGTTTCTGAATCCGGCATCGCGGCCGGCATGCGCCGGGTGGAGGCTGTGACGGGGGAGGCCGCCCTGCGTTACGCCCAAGAGATGGACGATCTCCTCGCGGACATCCAGGGACTGCTGGCCAGCCCAAGAAAGGAGCTCCCGCAGCATATCGACAAGCTCAAGAGCCAGTTGGCCGAGGCCGAAAAAGAGATCAGGGGCCTCCGGCAGAAGCTGGCCGGGCTCGAGTCCCAATCCGGGCCGGAGCGCATCCGCGCGGTGAAGGGTGTGTCCGTGCTGGTCCAGCGCCTCGAGGGTCTGACCATGGAGGAGCTGCGGAACCTGGCCGACTCCCTGAAGCAGAAAATGGGCTCCGGGGTGGTCGTCCTCGGCAGCGTCGGGTATGACGGCAAGGCCCTGATCGTGGCCTCCGTCACCGGGGACCTGGCCCAGCGACTCCGGGCCGACGCCCTGATCCGTGAGATCGCCCCCCTTATCGGCGGAGGAGGCGGAGGCCGGGCCGATTTCGCCCAGGCCGGGGGGAAACTGGCCGACCGGCTTGATCAAGCCCTGGAAAAGAGCTATTCTGTCGTTGAGAAGCTGGCTTAAAATTCACCCGAAAGGGTGATTGTCATCGCCTCGGGTTTTCAGGCAAAATGGCTGGTGAACGGGCGCCGGAGGGCCCGGAAATGACCCGCTTGAAGACATTTATCCTGGCCGGCGCCGGCGCGGTCTTTTTGGCCGGCCTGCCTGCAGCCTGGGGATCGGCACGGGACGAAGCCAAGAAACTCTACGACCCGATCGTCAAAACCTACTCTTCCAAATACAAGGTCCCCGCGGCCCTTGTCCATTCCATAATCAAGGCTGAATCGGACTATGACAGCCGGGCCCTTTCGGTCAAGGGCGCGGCGGGGCTGATGCAGCTCATGCCGGACACGGCGACCCAGTACGGCGTCCGGGACAGGTTTGATCCCGAGGACAACATCATGGGGGGGGTCCGGTATCTCAAGGATCTGTGCAAGCTCTTCAATAATAACACCAAGTTCGTCCTGGCCGCCTATAACGCCGGTCAGAACGCCATCTCGAAATTCGGGGGGATCCCGCCCTATCCCGAGACGCGGGAGTACATCCGGCGGGTGATGGCCGACTATCCGAAGAGCACCATTCCTGTCGCCCCGGGAATCATGAAGTTCAGGACCGCCGACGGCCGGCTGGTCCTGACGAATGACCCCTATTACAGGCTGAACTCCCAGGCCGCCAAGAACTGACGGCGCACTAAAGATACCCTTTGACCTGAAGGACGCGGGGGACGACCTCGAATTTCGCCGGCAGCCGGCCCAGCTGCTCTCCGTCGAGCTCGAGAAGCACGTCTCCTTCCTCAACGGCCAAGGCCTCGAACCTCCGGCCCCGGACGAGCGAAATCTTGGGATGGGAGAGATGGGTTCCCAGGAAGATCTTCCAGCCGTGCCGGCAGAACTCGAAAAACCTCATGCTCTTGACCAGGACGAGGTCGAGCAGCCCGTCGTCCAGGCTCGCCTGCGGCGCGATCTTCATCCCCTTGCCGAAGATCCGGCCGTTGGCGATGGCGCCGATGAGGTATTCGCCCTCGGGGATGTCCCGGCCGTCGACCCGGACCTTGATCCTCCGGCTGCGGTAATTCGCCATGGCGGACACCAGGCAGCGGACATAGGACGAGGCCTTCCTCTGGAGCTGTCGGTCGTTGACCCGCTTGACGACTTCGCCCCCCACCCCGAAATCCGAAACGTTCAGGAAGAAGCGCTCGGTTTCCTGCCCGGCGTTGTCACAGAAGCTGACCCGGCCGACATCCATGGCCGCCGAGGGGGCCTCGGTGATGACCCTGAGTGCGTCGTTCAGCCCCGGCGGAATGCCCAGGCTCTTGGTCAGGTCGCAGCCCGTGCCCGAGGGCAGGATTCCCAGGGCCGAATCGGGGTTGATGATCCGGCGGTCCTCGAAGAACCCGTTGGCGATTTCGTTCATCGTCCCGTCGCCGCCCACGCCGATGATCAGGTCGTGGCCGCTCCGGACCGCCTCCCTGGAGATCTCGATGGCCTGCAGAGGCTTCTCCGTGAACTCGTACCTGAACTCGCGGATATGGCTCCGGAGCGCGTCCTTGATTTCCCGCCAGCGCCGCCGTGTCCGGCCGTGGTTGGACTCGGGATTGACGATGACCTGGGTTTTAAGCCGCTTCATGAAGCACTCCCCGGCGCGGCGGGCCCCCCTTGGACGGGAGGCGCTGTTTTCCTGCCGAATAGCGAAGCTCCGATGACTCCGCCCAAGGCTCCGAAGAGGGCGAACACCACGGCCTGAAAAAACAGGCCGAGCAGAAACATGGCGGGCGACGTCCCTTGGGACGAGCTCCGGAGCGCCGCATCCAGCTCCGGCGACATGTTTGGAAACATCTGGGACATCTGGTCCGCAAACCTCCGCGCGATTTCCCTGTTGGCCGGTTGAAAGGCCAAGTTGACGAGCGAAGCGGCCGCCGCGGCGGCGATCCCCGAGAAGATGCCGACGATCGCGCCGTCGCCCGGGGTCATGGACGCCGGGGAGCTCTTGGCGTAGAGGCTCGCCGACAGCATGGCCCCGCCGATGATCCAGAGGCAGCAAAAGCAGCCCAAAAACGGGATCGAGCTCAGCACTCCGGCGGCGATGCCTCCGACGAGCGCCGGAGTGAACGGGCTCGGACGCGGCTCGGCCATGGATTCTCCTTTGTCAGCGATGTCGCCCTATTCTAAGGCGATTCGGGGGCCGAATTCAAGGAAAAAGTTCGGGTTGGCCTCCTCTCCCGCTTCAATGTTGTCGGCCGGGTCCTGTCGCGGTTCAGCCCCCGCGCCGGAAGCGGAGCTCGGCGAACCCGGTGATGAAATAAAACGGGAGGATCATGCCCCAGAGAAGCCCGAGGGCCAGGCGGACCGGCCCGGACGAGTCCCAGATTCCCAGAAAAACTCCGGCCGTATCGATAACGATGGGGGCCGATAACAAGAGAAATGTACTGGCGCGGGGAAGACGGGCCCGGCGGAAGCCCCGGATAACAGGATAAAGAGCCACACCGGCGGCGAAACCCAGGTAGATGCCCAGGCATCTCGCGCAGACGCCCAGCGGGAAGCCCCAGGACCGGAACGAGCGCGACGGCAGTTGATGACAGACAGGAGTATAGAGTGCGTAGACAAGTCCCGCCCAGCGGGCCCCCCGGCTGCGAAGATAGGGCGCCAGGAAAATGCCGGCCAGCCAGGTGAGCGTTCCGGCGGCCGTCAGCCCGTAGACCAGGGCGGTTCTTTTCCAGTCCGGGGCTGCGGCCGGGCTATCCTGTCCCGAAGAAACTGGCGCGGCGGGCTGTTCAGGCATGGCCTCGGAAGCGAAGATATGAAACGTAGCCGACAAGAATCATGAACCCGACCGTGATCATCGACCAGGACATGAACCTGGCGTAAAGCGCCCTTCCCATGACGTCGTAAAGTGAAAAGGCGATCGCCGCGAAAGTGAGGCCGAGGAAAACCCTGGCTGGGCGGGGGTACTTGTCGAGGTGGCTCGCGACGAGCATCACTGCGGGGGCCGCGGAGAGCATCGTGTAGTCCCAGCCGAGAGGAGAGACGATCGGAACCAGGGCCAGGAGTAAGAAGCACTCCAGGACGTGCGGCCGCGGGGTCTTCCGGCCCAGGCGGATCAGAACGAAAACAAGCCCGGCCAGCCCGGCGAGAACGAGCGCATAGAGGAGGCGCTGGAGGTCCTGATTCCCGGTCCGCTTGGCCAGGAACCCCATGAGCGAAACGTTGTCCTGGGTCGACAGGAGGCCGGGCGTGGAGGCTGAAAGCGAGGACCGCCACTCGCCTAGGACGACGAAATTTCCCCCGAGGCCGTAAAAAACCGACG
>Ga0154742_1036_pt11 | contig 17527 bp, 11 predicted proteins | sample Rifle2008BG16ft_FD_105750 | JGI IMG/M metagenome (GOLD analysis project Ga0154742, IMG submission 105750) | Candidatus Aminicenantes bacterium RBG_16_63_16 | reverse complement strand
CTGGCGCACGGTCTGCGTCACCTGCCCTTCGACGGTGCGCATCATCGGACGCTCGGGGACCATCCACGGTCCGCCGGGCGCCAGGAAGGCGTTGGCATCGCTGTAGATGTTGATGAGCTGAAAGCGCCGAAAGTCCACGGGATCGGGGCAGAATGTCCAGGTGCCGCCGAAAAAATCCGGATGAAAGACCTGCAGGGCGAGCGATTCCCAGCCTCCGGTCGAGCCTCCCGTCAGCAGCCGAGCGTACGGTTGCCGGAGGATCCGGAAGTGCTCCTCGAGATAGGGAATCAACTCGGTCATGATCGCCTGACCGTATGGACCATTATTAGCGGAATCGACGGCGTAGGAGTCGTCGTAGTAAGGAGTCGGATGGAGGAAGTTCACGAGGATCAGCCGCGGGAAATCCTCGGAAATCCAGGCCTGATACAAGCCGGTGTGGCCGCCCCGACGCCCTTCCGCGGCGCGATCCGCACGGAATCCGAAAGGGGCTCCCAGCCCGAAATGGCCTTGATTGTACACGACCGGGTAGCGGACATCCGGGTGCGCATCGTACCCTTTGGGCAGGACTACCGTGGCGCCGAGGTCAATCGGGCGCCCCCAGAAGGCGGTCAGCAACTTGCTTTGGAGCTTGACGCGCTTCACCCACTCGGTATCGGCCGGGACTTCGATAGGCGGGATAACCTTGGCGAGCTCGAGCTTTACGGCATAGCCGGCCGCCGGGTCCAGGCGGGCCTTTTTTATTTCGCTGAAGAGGTTGCCCGGCGCGCGGTTGAACTGCTGGCCTTCCCACTGGTCCATATGAGCCCAGATCACATGCCCGTCCGAGCGCGGGAACCTGGTGTAAACATTGAGCAGCGCCTGGACGAAATAGTCGCCCGCGGGAATATCCCTCAGGCTCGCCACGGGATAGCCGAGCGTGCCGGCGTCGATCACCGCGGTCTGGCCGGGCTTTAGCTGGTCCACATCGACGCCGAAGAAGGGCGTCTGGCCGCCCCAGGAGCCGACCTGGAGCCGCGGCTCGGGGGACTCCGATTTGCCGACAATGACAAACACCCGCCCGGTGATCGGCCCGGCGTGAGCCGCGGCCGAAAACGAGACCTCGAACCTGGTCCCCGTTTTCGCCCCCAACGCGTGAGGCGCGGCAAGACAAAAGACAAGGCCGGCAACGAGGGCGGACGCGAATCGCGGGAATCTTTTTATCATGCGGACTTCTCCTCGCGGGCTCTTATGAAGAGCCCGTATTCGCCGGGAAGCGGTTATTTTCCGAACTTACCGGGCCCGTTTAGCCGACATGATAGACCACCCCTCCAAGGGCGGTCAAGTCAGGCGGAGGTGGCCCGCTCGCGGGGAAACCGCCCAAAAAAGTATTTGACTTTTTGGGCGCATTTTAATAAACAGCAAGTATTCTCTGCGAGCGGGAAACAGGAGGTTTCCTCTGATTTCAGGTTAAGGGGTGATCATGAAAAAAGCAATGCTCTGGGGTCTTGCTCTGTTCGTATTGTTGGTGATCGGCCAGGCGTCCCAGTCGGGACCGTCGCCCAAGGCCGCGGGCGGCGCTCCGGCCTCGCAGGGTATCATCGCACAAAATGTGCCGGGGCGACGTGCCGGGCTGCCTCGGCCGCCTGTCGCGGCGTCCGGATCTGAAGTGAAGGTGACGACGGACTACGGCAGGATGGAGCTCCGGTTCGTCTTGAATGACGGCCAACTGGATAAAGGCGTAGCCTATTATGTCCAGGGTAAGGACAAAAGCGTCTATTTCCGGCCGGACGGCCTGACTTTTGTGCTGAACCAGTCCGCGAGGCCTGAACGCCGGGGGCCTGACCGTCCCGGACAAGGTCATCGCGTTCCAGCGGCAACCAGCCAGTCCAAATCCTGGTCTGTGGGCTTGGATTTCGTTGGGGCGCGGGAAGATCTTCGTCCGGAAGGCCGCGACCTTACGGACGGCATCGTGTCCTATTTCAAAGGCCGGCCTGAGGATTGGAAGACAGGCCTTCCCACCTACGCTCGGCTCGCTTATCCGGAAGTCTGGCCGGGCATCGACCTCGCCTATTCCGGCACGGTCAGCCGCCTGAAATACGAATTCGTGGTTAAGCCGGGCGCCGACCCGGGCAAAATCCGGCTCGCCTACCGGGGAGCGTCCGAGGTCCGGGCGGATGAAGCCGGCGGCCTCGAGGTCGTCACGCCGCTCGGGAGCTTTCACGACGGCGCGCCGGTCGCCTATCAGGAGGTGAACGGAAAGCGCGTCCCCGTCTCCGTGGCCTATGAGTTATCTGAGAGCGTGCAGGGCCGCCGGGGAAACCCCGAGGATTCCGGGAGTGTTACCTACGGGTTCTCTTTGGGCGAGTATGACCGTACCTGGCCGCTCATCCTCGACCCGGTGGTGTTCGTCTACTGCGGGTTTATCGGCGGCGACTCGGACACCGAGGCCCGCGACATCGTGGTCGATACGTCGGGAAATGCCTTCATCACGGGATATACCTGGGCCAGCACCGGGACCTTTCCTGTCACGGTCGGGCCCGACCTGACTTACAGCAGCAGCTACGATGCCTTCGTGGCCAAGCTTAACTCTTCAGGCACTGCTTATCTGTATTGCGGATATCTTGGAGGCACCAGCGGAGACAGCGGCGAGGGGATAGCCATCGACGCTTCGGGAAACGCGTATATCGCCGGCTACACCGACTCCTCGGCCGCGACTTTTCCCGTCCTGACCGGCCCCGACCTCGTCTGGAACGGCCTGGATGACGCCTTCGTGGCCAAGGTCAACGCCGCGGGCACGGCCCTCGTTTACTGCGGCTATATCGGGGGCTCGGGCCTGGATTATGGATTTGATATCGGGGTAGACGGCTCCGGGAACGCCTATCTCGCCGGCATGGCCAACTCTACCCAGACGACGTTTCCCGAGACGGTCGGCCCGGACCTCACCCACAACGGCGACTACGACGCCTTCGTCGCCAAGGTCAACGCCTCCGGCACGGCGCTCTCCTATTGCGGCTACATCGGCGGCTCGAGCACGGATTATGGATACGGCATCGCCGTCGGGACCACGGGAAACGCTTACGTCGGGGGGTACGCGTTGTCCACTCAAACGACATTTCCCGAGGTCGTCGGTCCCGACCTGACCCACAACGGCTCGGCGGACGCGTTCGTTGCCAAAGTGACCACAGCCGGCGCGATTTCCTATTGCGGCTATCTCGGCGGCTCGGACGCGGATTGGTGCGAGGACATCGCCATCGACAGCTCAGAGAACGCCTACCTCACCGGCTCCACCTATTCCTCCCAAGCGACCTTTCCGGAAGCCGTCGGCCCCGACCTGACTCATAACGGCGGTCAGGACGCGTTTATCGCCAAGGTCAGCTCCGCGGGGACGGCCATTCTTTATTGCGGGTATCTCGGAGGTTCGTCGGCCGACGTAGGATATAACATCGCCGCGGACGCCCGGGGGAATGTCTATCTGGCGGGCAATACGGAATCCGACCAGGCGACATTTCCGGTCCTCCTGGGCCCGGACCTCACTTACAACGACAACGAGGATGCTTTCGTGGCGAAAGTGAACGCCGCGGGCTCGGCGCTTGTCTATTGCGGCTATCTCGGCGGACCGGCAGAAGACGAAGGCTGGGGCGTCGCCGTGGATACGGCGGGAAGCGCCTATATCGTCGGTTACGCCGAATCGACGGAGCCCGACTTCCCGGTCTACATCGGCCCCGACCTCACGCAAAACTCGGGATATAGGGACGGCTTCGTCGCCAAGATCGTGGACGAACCGCTCTGGAAGCCGCATCACGCTATCGGCGATTTTGACGGCGACGGGGCGGACGAGGTGGCGGTCGATTTCGGAGGGACCGGCGCCTGGACCTATGACAACGGGAGCTGGTCGCAGCTCACGGCCGTCAACCCCGAGAGCCTGATGGCCGCCGACGTCGACGGGGACGCGCTGGCTGAAGTCATCGCCGACCTCGGCTTCAGCGGCCTGTGGCTTTGGAACGGCGGTGCCTGGAACCAGCTCAGCGCCGTCAATGTCGATTGCGCGGCCGCGGGGGACATCGACGCCGATTTCATCGACGAAGTGGTCGGAGATTTCGGTGCGGCCGGGCTGTGGCTCTACAACAACGGCTCCTGGACGCAGCTCAGCGGCGTCAACGCCGATTATGTGGCCATCGCCGACCTGAACGGGGCCGGCGGCGAGGAGATCATCGGCGATTTCGCGTCGACGGGGCTGTGGATATGGGACACGGGCGCCTGGACCCAGCTCTCCGGCGTCAACGCGGATTACACGGCCTTCGGGAATACCGACGGGCTGGTCGGACAGGAGCTGATCGGCGACTTCGCGGCCACCGGATTATGGCTGTACGGAGGCGGGCTGTGGACGCAGCTCAGCGGCGTCAACGCCGATTATGCAACCACGGCCGACACTGATAACAGCGGCGACGACGAGATCTTCGGCGACTTCGCCGCGACCGGATTATGGCTCTGGGACAGCGGCGCCTGGACCCAGCTCAGCAACATCAACCCTGACTTCATGGTCGCCGCCGACACGGACGGCACCGGGAATGACGGGCTGATCGGCGATTTCGCCGCCCTGGGCATGTGGCTGGTTAAGGCGGGCGTCTGGACCCAGATCAGCGGCGTGAACCCGGACTATCTGATGGCGGCTGACGTGGACTCCGACGGCGCCGAGGAAGTCCTGGGGGATTTCGGCGCGCTGGGGATGTGGAAGTGGGACGGCGGCGCCTGGGCCCAGATCAGCCCCGGCAACGCCGAGTAGCGGGACGTCCGGGTTTTCCGGCGCAGAGAAGGGATCGTGTTTGATCGCGCTCAGCTCGTCATCGTCGTCCCTGGCGGCAAGCCAATGCGCTTAAGCAATGCCTCGTACCGGGGGTCGGACCGCAACCCATCGAACCGCCGGTCGCACTTGATGTAAACCAGGAAGCCTGACCGCTCTTCGTAAGCCTTGGCGAGCCAGTCGAAGGCCTGGGGCTTATCTCCGAGGCCCATATAAACGACGGCGATGTCGTAGGCGGGAACATAACGCTCTTTCGCCATGCCGAGCAACTTTTCCAGGATCTCCCGGGCATCTTTTGTGCGGCCGGATATCCCATAAGCATGCCCCAGGCCCGCCAGGGGCAGAGAATTGTCTTTCCACTCGCTGAGGGCGTCCTGGAATTCGACAATGGCCTCTTTGATCATGGATTTCTGCTCATAAGACCAGCCCAGGATAATGTGGGCCCACGCATTCTTGGGATCCGACTGGACTCCCTCGCGGGCCAGGATGATCGCCTCATCATAGCCTTTCGTAAAGAGGCAGTGCCAGCCGAAACATTGGCTCCGGTCCCACGAAAAGGGGTCGAGCTCTTCGGCCAGTTTGATCTCGGACATGGACTCGTCCGTTCTGTTCATGGCCATGAGGAAATGCGCATAGAGATGATGGATCATGGCGAGGCTGGGGTTGAGCTCAAAGGCCCGTTTGAATTCCTTCTCCGCCTCGGTCCAGTTCAAATCATTATGGAGCCAGGCCACGGCCAGATAGCCATGCGCTTCACCGAGAGTATCGTCCTTCTCCAACGCCTTGAGGGCGGCCTGTTTCATTTTCGAGAACGCTTCCCGGGGCGGGAGATCTCCGAACAGACCGCTGTAAAAATAGGCGGCGGCGATTTTGGTGTAAGCCAGGGCAAAATCGGGGTCGATCTTGATGGACTGATTGAAATTTTCCAGGTCTCCGGAATAGACTCCCTTGAGATAGGCGTCCATGGCCTGGGGATTCACGGCCCGCCTTTTCGCCAGCTTGAGCCTCGCCTCCTCACTGAGCCGGATGCCGATCTGCCTCGTGATTTCGCCGGCGATCTCGCTCTGCAGGTCCAGGAAATCGCCGATGCTGCGTTCGAAGCTCTTGGCCCATAGCTGCCGCTCGTCATCCGGATGAATAAGCTTCGCGGAGATTCTCACCTTTTCGCCCGATCTCGAGACGGACCCTTCAACAACCATGTCAGCTTTCAGCGCCTTGGCGATCTGCGGCAGGGATTCGGTCGTCTTCTTATAGCGGCCGACCGAAGTGCTGGATATCACCCGCAGGGTGCTGATCTGCCCCAGTTCCGTGATGAGAGAATCCGTTATTCCGTCGGCAAAGTAGTCTTGCCCGGGATCCTGGGAAAGGTTTTTCAGGGGAAGAACGGCCAGCGAATGGACGCCGGGGTTTTTCGCCCGGCCAGCCAAAAGGCTCCTCAGGCCGCCGATATCGAGAGCGAATACGAGTCCCGCCAGGCCGAGGGCCAGAGCACCGATCACGGGCAACTGTCTTTGCCACATGTGTCGCCGCGCCCCTCGCCCGGGCCTTCCGGCAATAAGGGCGGACAGGTCGCCGGTCTCGAGATGATCCAGATCGGCGATCAGTTCCTTAGCCGATGCATAACGGTCGGCCGGCTCTCTCTCCAGGCATTTGAGGATGATCCTCTCCAAGCCCTCGGATATCTGCGAATTGAGGGAGCGCGGCGGTTTCGGGGCCTCGCCGAGGATGTCCTTGATGACCTGGGAAGGAGCTTCGTGAGGGGACCGCCGATGCCCCGTAGACAGCTCATAGAGAACCGCGCCCAGGGCGTGGATATCGGTCCGCTCGTCGACTTCGCGGCCGTCCAGCTGTTCCGGAGCCATGTAGGGAAGGGTGCCTGTCAGTGCAGTAGAGCCCTCCAGGGTCAGTGTCTTGGCCAGCAAGCCCTGCGGCTGGAGAAGCTTGGCCAGTCCGAAGTCAAGCACTTTGACCAGTCCTTTGGGCGTGACCATGATGTTCCCGGGCTTGAGATCCCGGTGGATCAAACCCTGCTCATGGGCCGCTTCCAGCGCTTCGGCCGCTTGTTTTCCCAGCCGGACGACTTCCGCTTCCGGCAGTGGCCCGGAGTTCACCTTGTCTGCCAGCGTGGCCCCCGGTATGTACTCCATGGCCAGGAAGTCCACCCCTCCCTCCGAGCTAAAATCGTGAATCGTGGCGACGTTCGGATGGTTGAGCTTGGAGAGCGCCATGGCTTCCTTTCGGAAGCGCTTTCGCGCCTCTTCGTCGGCGAGCGACCCGGCGGGCAGAACCTTGAGAGCGACATCTCTTTCCAGGCGCTCATCAGCGGCCCGGTAGACGACGCCCATGCCCCCGGCGCCTATTTTTTCGATGATCCGGTAATGGCCGAGAATCCGTCCAATCATGGCTCGCGACTCCTTCTCCACCTGGCCGGTCAGAGATCAGCCGGGGATGATTCTTCCGCCAATGAAGAATGAATAATGGCGTTTCGGACAGCACGGAATTAAAGCAAGGAAACTCGAGCCATTGAGCACGTTGCGGTCTTCCGCCGTCGGATTGCTTACTATTTCTATGGGAATACTATAGATTGCTGCGCCGCCGAAGTCAAGGCCGCTCCATGCCGGGAGGCCAAAGAGAGGAGAGGCTTGGACCTGGTATGACAACAATATCAAGGGGGCAAGTCGATCTCCCTTTTTCGGGCGCGATCAGATGGATTGAATTCGGAAGATGAGGCACCGTCCCTCGGGTTGGCGAAATCCCACCCGGATGGTATAATGCCGCAGCCGTGAGAATCTTGATGCCAAAAAAAGAAGGGAGAATATCATCTCCCTGGTCCCTAAGCCGGCGACGGTTCATGGGATTGGGCGCGGCGGCGCTGGCCTATCCCCTTTTATCCCGGATTCCCTGTTTTGCGACCCCGCTGGCGCTGCCGCCTGACCGCTCGCTATCTTTCTTTAACACCCACACCATGGAATCCGCGTCCGTCGAGTACTGCCAAGCGGGCTGCCTGCTGGCGCCGTCCCTGGAAAAGATCGACTACATCTTGAGAGATCATCGATCCGGAGAAATCAAGGAGATCGATGTGCGGCTGCTCGACCTGCTCCATTCGCTGTCCCGGAAGATCGCCTCGGACCAGCCCTTCCACGTCATCTCCGGCTACCGGTCGCCCCAAACCAACGCCTTGCTGCGCGAACACACGAGTGGCGTCGCCAAGAACAGTCTCCACCTTCTCGGGCAGGCCATCGATATCCGCGTCCCGGGTCTTACGGTTTCCGACCTCTACAGGGCGGCCGTATCTCTGCGGAGCGGGGGTGTGGGACGATATCCCGAGGCGGATTTCGTTCACGTCGACGTCGGCCGGGTCCGGACCTGGTAGGGCCGTCAGGGTCCTGGCCCCGAGGGATTTTGCTCAAGCGCCCGGAAAATGGCCGCATCCCTCAGGTAAATATCCTCCCGGAAGTGCACCTTGGCGTCGTCGGCCAGCCAGGCGGTCCAATAAAGGAGATTGACGCTCAGGGAATTCCGGAGCCGGATGATGCGGGTTTCGCCGGCTTCCATGGCAGCCAGGAGCTTCTCCCTGTCCCATTCGGGGCTGTCGCGGATAATATACTCCGCCAGCTCCACGGGTTTTTCGACCCGAATGCAGCCCGAGCTGAAATTCCGCACCGCCCGGCTGAACAGCCCCCGGTCCGGCGTGTCGTGGAGGTAGACGTCGAACTTGTTCGGAAACATGAACTTGATCCGGCCCAGCGCGTTCTGAGGCCCCGGGTCCTGCCGGAATTTATAGGACATTCGGTCCGGGTCGACCTGGGCCCAATCTACCCCGTCCGGATCGATCTCCCGCGCTCCCGCCGTCCAGTTCTCGAAGATCCGGATCCCTTTATCATTAAGATAGCCAGGATTTTCCCTGGTTTTGGGCAGGATGTCCTCGCGGGCGAGTTTGGGCGGCACCGTCCAGGAGGGGTTGATCTCGATATAGGACAGCTTTCCGCTGAAGTCGGGAGTGCGCCGGTAGGGTCTCCCGACGATTGCCGCCATGGACAGGACCTCCTTCCCTCCTTCAACAACGCTGACCCGGAAATCGGCCACGTTGATAAGGATGTAGGGGTCCCCGAGGTCGTGGGTGATCCATCGCCATCTCTCAAGATTGGCGCGGATCTGGGTCAACCTCTGGTGAGCGGGAACGTTCAGGGCGGCGGAAGTATTCAGCCCGACGACCCCATCGGGCTCGAGGCCGTGGCGGCGCTGAAAGGCCACCACCGATTCTTCAAGCCCGCTGTCAAAGAAAAGCTGGTCGGCGCCGGCCGGAGGGGAATGATCTCCCATCGCCGCCGGGGACGTCCGGAGGGCCCCGATCCTGGGGTCCCGGTCTCCCCTTTTCAGCTTCGGGCCCGCCGGAAAGGCCGGCCAGCCGCCCGCGGCCACGATGGCCGTGTAATCCCGGAACGCTTTCCTCAGACCCCGGTACACGGCATGGCTCGGCCTCAGGGAGTCGAGGGCGCCGGGAATATCCCCTCCGGCCAGTCCTTTCTCCAGGGCCGCGGCCAGGTCTTCGGTCCGGCCCTTGATGAACCATTCGGACTGGATGGTTTCCGGGTTGACCTGCCCATGGACGAGGTGGGACCCGCACAGAAAAAAAGAATCGGTGAGGAGCATCTCGAGGTCTGCCAGGTCTTCGGGCCGGGGTTGGCCCTTTTTTTTCGCGGAGGCCGCCTTGATCTCCGCCAGCAGGGCTTCAATAGCGCCCAGGTGATAGTTTTCGGGGTTTAAACCGTCCTCCGTGACTTGTCGCAGGGCCGGGAGATAAGCGGCGGCGTCGGCAAGCGTAAGCCCGTCATCAATCCAGGCCGGGCGGAATCCCCGGGCCCTGTAGAAATCCGGAAGCACGTCCGACCCGCAGATCCTGTCCCTTCTGCAGAAAATGGGGCCTTGAGACCCGGGCGGGCCGACCCGGAGTTCGAGGGCGGCCCGGGCCGATTCGACCGGCCGCGGGGGCGGCGGCGCGCAGGATTGGACAACGGCTGCCGCAATGGAGAAAAAGATTGGTATCCAGGGGGCCGGATGGCGCGCGGTCTTCCTCGAATATTCCATGTTCGGTACCAACCCGGATGGGTTATCAGGACACCAGGGAAATTATACCATGCTCCCGAGGTTCGGGGATTCAGACACCGCGCCGCCTACAATTCGCGGACCATCATTTCCCGAACGCCCAAGCCCAGAGGCCGCTTGTCGCCGGATAGTCCCAGCTCCGCGGGCGAAACGGGATTCTTTATTTCAAAGGTGATCCGTATTAAGGGTTTGATAAAGTAGTCCTGCACGAAGGAGGCCGGAATTCTGACCTCTATATGCTGCAGACCACCGTCCCGGAACACCCAGCGGTTGACCGGGCGGCCGTTGACCAGGACCTCGATTTCCTGTCTCGGGTTCTTGTCGTTGACGTACGCTCTCACCACGCCGGCCAGGATCAAGTCTTCCCGGGGAACTTGCGCAAGTGGGAGTACCAGGTGGGCCGTGTTGCCGTTCGTCCAGGCCCCCCAGTCCTCGGCGTACGACCACGAACCGCTCTTGAACGGGTTGGCGTTGCCAGAATCGGCAAAAGAGATGACCGAGCCCATTTCGAGGACGGGCGCCGCGAGGGCAAGATAATCCCGGTGCTCGAGGGGCGTGACCGTATAGCCGTAATCCTCGAGGCGGTGAAGGCTGCCTGTTTTTTCGATGAGGATCGGCGGGTTGTGATTAGCGGCGATGGTTTGACGCGCTCCTTCCAGGACTGGGTCCTCATAGTCCTCTACGTCAATTTTCAGGAAGGAGACATCATGGAGATGAAAGCTGTCGAGCGTCCGGAGCTCGACGGGATCGCCCCCCCGGCCCACCTTGACGACCGCTTCCAGCCCGTCCACCGGCTTATCCATTTCGACAATCCCGTTGGTCTCGCCCAGGGCGAATCTCAAGGGAATGACATTCTGGACGCGATTTTCGATCAGGTTGAAAACGAGCTCGCGGAAGACCTTTTTCTGGGGCTCAAAGGCATAGACCCGGCCGCGCGGGCCCACCAACCTGGCCATGGCGAGCGAATGGGTGCCGATATAAGCGCCGGCATCGACCACCGCCGTCCCGGGCTTGATATACCTGGCCATGAGCTCGATAAAATATCCCTCCCAAACCTGGCCCCCCGAGATAACCTGCTTGATCCCGTCTAGGCGGGGCGATTTTTCTATGAAATAGGAAAACCCGTTCGAGGTCGAGCGGAGAATGTAATCGTCGCGGGGAAAAGCCATGAGATAAGCCAAGAGCTCCTGATGATCCTGGAGCAAAAGGGGCCGGGCCAGGTCGTTGTCGAGAAACTCCGAAAGGCGGTCCTCCACCGGGGCCTGCCGATCCTCGGTCCGGCAGGAGATGAACAGACACAGCAAGCCTAAAGCTATAGAATGCTTCTTCCTTTTCACGGACGGAAACCCCATTGGGAGCACATTTTATTGATATCATCAACCGGAGGCGGGCGCAAGGCTCCGGTCCGGGTTAGGTCCCGGTCTGCCGCGGGCCGCAGTGCCTGACGGCCAGGATGACGCAGGCGTCGTCCACATGCTCCATCCCGAGCCTTTCACATTCGGCGACGGCGGCCGCCGACCCGGCTCCCGGCGGCATCCAGACCGTCCCGATGCCCAGGCGGTGGGCCTCTTCGAGGATTCCCTCGGTGACCTCGGGCGGAACGACGGGGACCACGACCTCGGGAACATCGGGGAGGGCGCTCAATGATTCGTAGCAGGGCAGGTCGTCGATCGACTCATAATGGGGATTCACGGCCAAGGCCGCATAGCCATAGTCCACGAGTGTCCGGAATATCAGGTATCCGTACTTCTCGGTGTTTCGCGTCGCGCCGACCACGGCGTAGCTATTCCGGCACTTGAGGACTTCCCACGGATCGCTGCTCATCCCCGCTCCTATCTGAGTTGAACCGTGACCCGGTCGACAACCGGATAGGCATCGCCGTTTCCCGAAGTCAGGGTCAGCCGGTACTGGAGAAACCGGTCGCCGCGGTCGAGCCGGAACCGGCCGCCTTCGACGGCCCGCCAGGCGCTGGTGGCGAGGCCGGAGGCCGCGGGCGCCGACCTGACCTCGCGATTCAGCCCCGCGCCCCCCGGAAGCCGGGCGTCCACCTCGACTGTCCCGCCCCCTGCCAGCCGCCGCCAGGCGAAAACCGATGACTCATATCGCTGCGCGAAGCCGCGGTCCGCGATGTGCCCGATGTCCCCATCCCACATCCAGTGGGGGCCGTGGGTGGGGAGCTTTTGAATCCGCGGGTTCGCAAACCGGTTTCCGTCGTTGAAAAATATCTTGGAGAGGGCGTGATGGTCGCCGTCGACCGTGTGGTTCACCACGGCCAGGTCAAGCTTCCCATCGCCGTCAAAATCGGCGGCCAGCCCGTCGGCGGCCGAATCATTGACGAGGGCCGTCCGGCGGCGCGGCGCAAAACCCGCCGGCCCGCCCCAATAGAGATACGACGGGAGGAGCTCCCGGTGGAGCTCGTCATGATAGTGCGGGAAAAAGATGTCGAGCCCGCCGTCGCCGTCAAAATCGGCGACGACCGGCGCCAGGGGCGTGATGGCCGGGAGCCGCTGGGCGTTCCAATGCTTGAAACCGCCGCCGCCGCCCCATAAAATCAGCGCCCCCGTATCGTGATGCCCGGTCACCGGGTCCATGTAGGAGCAGACGATGAGGTCGAGCCGGCCGTCCCGGTTGAGGTCGGCCGTCTCAAGGTCGATCGCGCCCGGAACATCGATCGTCCACTGCCGGTTTCCGGCGAACCCGGCGGCCCCGCCCCAGAACACCCTGACGCAGTTCAAGTCGTAAGAGCTGACCGCGATGTCCAGCCAGTCGTCGCCGTTGAAGTCGGCGATCAGGCTGCTGATGGACCGTCCGGGCGAGGGCACGGCGCGGCGGTTCCGGACATCAAATCCCTTGTCCGATCCGTAATAGATGATGACCTCTGTCGGCTGCCCGCCGTTCGCAAACTGCCCCAGGACAAGGTCGAGATAGCCGTCCTTGTCAAGGTCGGCCGTGTTGCTCGTCCCGAGCGAGATTTCCCGGAGGACCGTCCTGGACCCGGACGGGTTGAACCCCTTCGCGCTTCCCCGGAAGATATTGGCGCCGGCCCAAGGATCGAGTTCGGAGCGCTGGCCGGCGTGCATCGAATCCAGCGCCACCAGGTCGGGAAAGCCGTCGGCGTCAAAGTCGGCGCAGGTTGTCTCGTAGCCGCTGCGCATGGGAATTTCGAGCCGCCTTTGCGCGTCGAACCCGCCGGGGCCGCCCCAATAAACGAGCGTCGGAACCTCCTCCCGGAGGGACCCGTCCTGGCTGTTGCTGAAAATGACCGCGGCTTGCGATATTTTGCCCACGGCAGGCACAATCGCCACGTGGGCCGCGCCTTGCGTCGGAATGGTGTCGGCAGACCGCTCAAACCGCCTGCCGCCCGCGCCGAAAAATACGAGCGAAGAGCCAGCAAAGGACTTCGCGCCCTGATAGACCGCCACGGCGAGGTCCTTGCTTCCGTCGCCGTCGAGGTCGCCGGGGGCGACGGAGGAGGCGTTGAGGATATCGAGCCGTGTGGATTCCTCCGTGGAAAACAGCCGGGGGCCTCCCCAAAGTAACGAGACTCCCTCCGGACCGCCGCCGGCGGCGGCGCCGGGCTCGCCCCCGGCGGCGCGCGAAATAGAGAAATCCGTGACCGCAAGATCGACGAATCCATCTTGATCAAGATCTGAAGGCACAATCTGGGTGGCTCCCAGACCCTTGATTTCCTGCCCGGCCAGCCAGCGGCGTTTCTCCGCGCCCTTCAGGATGGATATCGCGCTTTCCGCGCCGACGAGGAGCTCCGGGCGTCGGTCGCCGTCAAGATCGGCGGCGGTTAGACAGGCGGCGGACCGTACCGGGACCTCCGTTTCCGAGGATTCGATACCGGGGACTTCCTTGGGGCGCGTCGCCAGCGCGCCCGAAGGCAGCGGTCTCGCGTCTCCGTCCGCGCCTTTTCCCCAAAGGAAAAGGATTTTGCCATCCGATCTCAGGACGGCGGCATCGCCGGCCCCGTCGCCGTCGAAGTCCGCCTGCGCCAGGCCGGAGGCATCCGGCACGCCGAGATCATGATACCGCGTCACCATGAACCCGGCCTCTCCCCCCCAATAAACCCGCACAATCCGGCCGTCCGGCTGTCCCGGCATCCAGGCGGCCTGGTTCAGGGTGACGATGTCCGGCCACCCGTCGCCGTTGAGATCGGCGACGGCAATTCCCGCCGCCCCATAGACGGGCAGGAGGCCGTTCGTCCGGCTCGCGGGCCAGCCGTCGGGCCCGCCCCAGATCATCGTCAGGAGACGGCGGGGATGCTGCACCCCGCTCGCGTTCGGGCAGAACAGAAGGTCCGGCCAGCCGTCGTGGTTCAGGTCGGCAGCGACCGACTGGATGCTCCCTTCGACGGCCAGGGGGCCGGTGGTCAGCGCTCTTTGGGCGCCCACCGCGGCCAGGGTCGCCGGGATGAAGGCGTTCGTGTCGTGTGTGCTGTTGAAGATCAGGTCAATAAAGCCGTCCTGGTTGAGGTCGAACCGATGGATCGTCCTTATCGACCCGTCGCGGCTGACATAGATATTCTGGCCCGCGGCGTCGAGCTTGCCGTCCCGGAAATCCTCGAACGTGTCCTCAACCCAGGTCTGGGCGGGAACGTCGAGAGCCAAAAAAAGCAGGCAGGGAACGAGCCACAGGACTTTCAGCGGTATTGGCTTCATGCCGGGTCATTTTAGCACAGAAGCGCCCCGCGGGCACGACTTCTGATCGCCCGGCCGGCGCATCGACGGATCACATCGAGGACCGCTTCGTGTACGTGATCTCCATCCACTTAATGTCTTTGCCGGCGGGCCCGGGCATGAACATCTCGAACTTGTACTTCCCGTCGGCGAGCCACGTGGTCACGATCTTGACCTTGCTCGTACCGCCGGTCATGGGGTCCGGCCAAAGGCCTGTCTCGGTGAAGACTTTTCCTGTGGGGTCGAGCGTCCCCGTCGTCGGGGCGAAGGCGGTGGACATGTTGTCGATCCAGATCGCAACGTATTTTTTCTGGTAAAGGTCGTAGCCCATGATCTGGAGGCCCTTGAACGGCATGTTCATCATGGTGGACTCGAAGGAGGTCCTGAGGTAACGACCTTCGAAAAGGATCTCACCCTTCATGGAGCCCTTGCCGACCATCGGCTCGGCCCCGGGCTTCTCCCAGGACTTCGTCTCGACATCCCAGGTCCCGACATACTTTTTGAGATACTCGTGCTCTTTGGCGGGCGTCCCGTACTTCATCATAATCTCCATCTGCTGCTGCTGGGTCGTTTCTTGGGTTGCGGCCTTTTCCTGACCCGAAACCGCGATCGGAGCCGCGAGGCCGGCGATGAGCAGAAACGTAAAAAAATGGGTTTTGAACTTCATCGATTCCTCCTTGGGAATAGGTTGGGTTGAAAACGCCCTACAATTTTATGCTAGCACACCCAACTGGAGTGTCAATTCCGGCCGTCTGCGATCCAGGTCAAGGCGTCCTATTCCGAGGGGTCTTCGGGGGGCCCGGCCATGATCATCTTCCCCAGCTCAGAATAACGGCAAATGCTGCAATAAGGGGGAATAAAGCTCGGGCCGCCTGAATCGTGGCGGGGTCGCGGTCATGATAAAAGTTGTCAACGCTTCGCCGCGGCGAGCGCCTTGGCAAACGCCGGCCAGAAGGGGTCGACCCGGGGGTGCTCGAGCGGCCGCTCCTTCCCCTTCTCGACGAGGACGATGCCGCGCGCTTCCGGGATGACCTCGCCGACGATGGAGGCAGGGATGCCCTTCCGCGCCAGCTTCTTGAGGATGAGACCCACTTTCGCTTCCTTGCAGGTGATGATGAGCGTCCCCTCGGAGATCGCCGAGTAGGGATCCATCCCGAACTTAGCGCAGATTTTTTCGACCTCATCAAGGACGATGATCTTGTCTTTTTCGATCCGCATCCCTACGCGGGACGCTTTGGCGACTTCGTACAGGCCGCCCCAGACGCCGCACTCGGTCGCATCGTGCATGGCCGTGACGCCCTTCTCCCGCGTTCCCACCGAGGCGGCCGTGAGCGCGTCCTCGACGACCGACATCTGGTAGAAAATCTTTTCGGCGCGGCGGCTGAAGGCCTCGCCGAAGGAGTCCCGGATCCTGTCCTTGAAGGCGAGGGCGAAGATCCCCGTCGCCTCGATGGCCGCGCCCTTGGTGATGATGACTAGATCGCCGCGCCTGGCCATCTGGGGAGTCACATAGCGCGATTTCTCCCCGATGCTGATCACGGTCGCACCGCCGACCATCGGATAGTGGCACCCGTCGTAGCGCGCCGTGTGGCCGCAGACGACGGCCAGCCCCATTTTCTTGCACTCGGCGTCGATGACCGTCCAGACCGTCTCGAGCTGGGCCTTGGTCATCTCGAGCGGCAGGGTGAGGTCGATCGAAAGATATGTGGGGGCTAGCGCCGACGTGACGGCGTCAGAGCACAGGATGTGGATGGCGAACCAGGCCGCCCGCTCGAACCCGTACTCGGGAACGATGAACACGGGGTCGGTGGTCATGGCCATGACCCGGCCGCCCCCGATGTCGACGACGCCGATGTCGACGCCGTGCTTCGGGCCGACCAGGACCGACCTGCGCGGCCGCCCCAGCCGCGGGTAGATCAGCTCATCGAATATCTCGGGGGTAATTTTCCCCATGTCCGGAAGTTCGTTGGCCATGCGCGTCTCCTTTTCTAAATTATACACGCAAAGCCGGACGGCGGCGTTGAAATTTGGGCGCTCAGCCTATAAAATAATCTCCGGGATCGGGTTCCCGGGCTTCGGCAGCGCGCGGCACGCCGGCCCGGGGGGAACCCGTCCGGAATGGGAGGCAGATAAGTGATCATCGCTGAGTTGGCCATCTTTCCGACGAGCGAGGGCCCGTCAGTCAGCCGGTACGTCAAGGAAGCCGTCCGGGTCATCGAGGCCTCGGGGCTCAACACCCGGACCGGAGGCATGTCGACAACCATCGAAGCCCCCGACTTGGCCGCGCTCTTCCAGGTCATCCAGGACGCGGACGCGGCGATCCTCAAGCAGGGCGCCCGGCGGATCCACATCGACCTTCATGTCGACCACCGCCTGGACAAGGAGGCGACGATCGCCTCCAAGCTCGGGGCCATCGGGAAAAAGTAGTTCGCGGACGACGTGTGGCGCCACGGACCCGGGTGCAGCGGAAGAGCCTGGAATCCCTCTCCCACTAGGAGAGAGGGTCGGGGGGAGGGTGAAGGGAGAATGGGCCCCCTCCCCTCCATCCCTCCCGCGAGGGGCGGGGAAATAGTCTGAGCAGAGATTACAGAGGAGACAATCCATGGCCGACACCCAAGGTTTCAGCGAAAACGCCCTGAAGATTCTCCGGGCGCGCTATTTCATGCGGAACGAGGACGGCGAGTTCCTGGACAAGAAGCCGTCCGACCTGTTCACCCGGGTCGCCCGGTTCATCGCCTCGGCGGAAAAGACGAAAAAGGACGCCGAGCTCTGGAGCAAGAAGTTCTCCGAGGCCATGATGGCCCGCGATTTCCTCCCCAACAGCCCGACGCTCACCGGCGCCGGCCGGGACATGTGCCTGAGCGCCTGCTTCGTCCTCCCCATCGAGGACTCGCTCGACTCGATCTTCGAGACCGTCAAGGACGCCGCGCTCGTCCATAAGGAGGGCGGCGGCACCGGG
>Ga0154742_1042_pt2 | contig 17573 bp, 10 predicted proteins | sample Rifle2008BG16ft_FD_105750 | JGI IMG/M metagenome (GOLD analysis project Ga0154742, IMG submission 105750) | Candidatus Aminicenantes bacterium RBG_16_63_16 | reverse complement strand
TCCGCATTCACTCCGCTCAACTGGTTCCAAGTCCCGCCCGCCCGGAGCCAGAGGCCAGTGGCGCCGAAATCCCCCACGACTTCATCACCGGTAGCCCCATCGACATTGGCCGCGATGAGATAATCCGGCCGCGCACCGCTGATCTGGGTCCACGCGCCGCCGCCCCACACCCAGGCCCCCAGGGAACCGAAATCGCCCACGAGATCTTCGGCTCCCAGCCCATCGATGTTGGCCCGCCTGATGTGATTGGGGTTGACCCCGCTGATCTGCGACCAAACGCCGCCATTCCACAGCCATAGGCCGGAAAAGCCGAAGTCGGCGGCGATCTCCTCTCCCCCGCTGCCGTAAGCATTAAATGCGGTGACATAATCCGCGTTGCTTGCGGAGAGCTGCGTCCAGATGCCGCCGTTCCACAGCCACAGGCCCGTGGACCCGAAATCGACGGCGATCTCGTCAGCCCCGTCCGCATCGACGTCGGCGGGCGCGAGGCTTTCGGGGTTCGAGTTGCTGAGCCCGGACCAGGCGCCGTTCCACAGCCACAGACCGTTCATGCCTAGGTCGGCGATGATCACATCAGCGCCGCCGCTGTCCGCGGCCATCAGGTTTTCGGGGTCGGCGGGAAGGATCTGGCCCCAGGGGCCGCCGTCCCACACCCAAACGCCGCTAGCCCCGAAATCCACGGCCGCCTCGTCCGCCCCGTCCCCGTCGAAGTCGCCCACGGCGTGCTTCGATAAGTTCTCATCAAAATAATAGACCTTGGCCACGAAGGCGTCCTCGGGCCCGCCGTTGAAGGTCAGGTCCGGGCCCCCCGTGACGGGGAATCCTGGCGCCGCCGAGAAGCTCGCCTTCCCGGTGACGTACGCGTTGCCGGAGCCATCCACGGCGACCGCGGACCCCCAGTCATAGTTCGTGCCGCCGATGTAGCCGCAGTACTCGAACCCGTAGCCACTCGGTCTGATCTTGGCGATGAAGGCGTCGCGATTCGCGTTATAGGTGAGGTCCGGTCCCGAGACGACCGGGAAGGAGCTTTCGGAGGAAGCCGTTTCGCCCGTGACATAGGCATTGCCCTTGCCATCAACCGCGATCCCGTTGCCGTTATCTCCCAGGCTGCCGCCGAGATACCCGCAGTAGTCGAGTTGGCTGCCCGCAGCGCCCACTTTGGCGACGAACGCATCTCGGTCGCCGTTTGCGCTCAGGTCGGGACCGACGGCCAGCGGAAAAGACGCCGCCGAGGAGAGCGTATGGCCAATGACATAGGCGCAGCCCGCCCCGTCCACGGCGATGCCGGAGGCTTCGTCCGAGCCATCGCCCCCAATGAAGCCGCAGTAATCGAGCGCCGTGCCGGACGCGTTAACTTTAGCCACATAGGCGTCATTGAGGCCGTTAAAAGTCAGGTCCGGCCCGACCGTCACGGGAAGACTGCTGGCGTAAGCCGTCCCGGTGATATAAGCGTTCCCGGACTCGTCCACGGCGATGCCGTATCCGTATTCGCTGCCCGCGCCGCCGATGTAGCCGCTGTACACAAACCCGGTCCCCGCGGCGTTGACCTTGGTCACGAAGATATCGGCGCCTCCGTTATACGTCAGGTCGGGGCCGACGAGGGTCGGGAACGTTGTCTCATAGTTCGTCGTGAAGCCTGTGACGTAAGCGCAGCCCGAGCCGTCGACGGCGATGCCGCGGCCTTCGTCCTGGTCCTGGCCGCCGATATACCCGCAATAGACGAGCCCGGTGCCATCGGCGCTCAGCTTCGCCACAAAGGCGTCGGGATAACCGCCCGTGCCGGGATGCGCTCCATAGATGAGGTCCGGCCCAACCGTTACCGGAAACGTCGTGTCGCTCGATTGCGTCGTGCCAGTGACGTAGGCGCAACCCGCGGTGTCGACAGCGATCCCCGTCCCGTGATCGGCATTGTCTCCGCCGATGAACCCGCAATAGACAAGCCCCGTTCCTGCGGCGTTGACCTTGGCCACGAATACGTCCAACCCCGCGTTGAAGGTCAGGTCCGGGCCGGCCACGACCGGGAAGGTCGTTTCGGTGGAAATCGTGGTCCCGGTGACGTACGCGTTGCTCGCGGCGTCCACGGCGATGCCGGTGCCGGACTCCGTGCCGCTCCCGCCGACAAACCCGCAATAGACGAACACCGCCGGGTCGAGGATAAGCGTTTGGCTTTTGTCATAGGCGCCGACCTCGAACCCGTAGACGAATCCCCGATCCGTTTCTTCTCCGTCCGTATTTTCCGGGCCGCTACTACGCGCGGACTCTCCCTCGGGGAGGAGCTTATACGCCGCCGAAACAGGCGCGCGGCGGCCTTCGATTTCCTGGTAGGCCGCAGGAATATCATCCGCAAAACCGCCGGCGGGCGTCTTCACTTCGAGGCGACCGTCGGCGCGGATCTTAACCTCACTCGCGCCACGATACGCGAGCTGAATCCGCGACGGGTCAGCGCCCGAACGGACGACAAACTCGTACTTCAGCCGGTCGAAAGTCCCGGAATAGACGAGGTCGATCCCCGGCCAGATGTCATGATAGGCAATCTGCGAATAAGTCGGGACGCCGGTCGTCCAATCTTCCGGCTTCCCCTTGAAATAGGAGACAACGGCGTCGGCCTTATCCTTTCCGGAGGGGCGGCAGGCCGGGTCCGAGCCGATAAAATCGAGCTTGACCGCCCATCGCTCCGGCGCACCCTCCCCACTACTCATGAGGATGGTCAAGCCGCCCGGGGAAAAATAAATGGTCTTGTTGCCCCCGGGAACGTAGTAATCGACGGCCTGATCCATCTGCCCCTGGTTGGCAATGAAGTGAAGCGGCATACGGCCATAATTTACCGCCGCGCGGACTGCGGTCCCCGACCCAGGCGATTCGACGACGGGCCCGGGCGTCGCGGCGATGGGGACGGTCTGCGCCCCGCCGCCCGCCGGTTTCAGCGCCAGCTGAGGCTTACTGCCGGATGCGCCGGCGACAAGCGCCAACATGATAATTCCAATGCGGAAATGGGGGTGTCTGTTCACGGATGGCCCTCCTCTGGAGGAGGCCTGGCGCCTGAAAGCACGGATCGGCGCGTCAGGCCGGCTCGGTTTGGGATTTACTATATTTCCCCTAGCGAGTCAACTTGCCCGGCGGAACGGGAGGCATGGCGCCAGTCCCCCAGCGTCCGAGCGGAAGGGGTCCCCCATTCACGTTGAGTTCTGGACTCGCGCCGTTCATGGTAAGATATCTCCAAGGTGCGGCCGATGAATAAAGCGATGGCTTGCTTCCTCATCAGCCTCGGTATTCTGTCCGCCGGGGGGTCCGCGCTCGCCGACACGCGTGCCGTCGTCGAATCAACCCGCATCTATATGGACCAGGAGACGAAGGTCACGCTCGAGTACTGGATCGCGCGCGACCGGAGCTTGAGGACATCGCCCGGCCGGGCCACGATCACGCGCGATGACCTCGGCCTCGTTTGGAATCTCGACCTCAACGCGAAATCCTACACCGAATCCGTGCTCCGGAAGCCGGCCTCGCCGCCGCCCCGGCCCAAGCCGGACATGAGGAAGCTGTGGCAGGATTTCTACGAGCCCGACTACAGCTGGACGATCAAGGACACTGGGGCGAGGAAAACGGTCAACGGCTTCGACTGCCGCGAGTTCCGGGCCGCGGGCGAGGCCGATTTCGCCGAGATCAGCGCATCGTACTGGATCTGCCTGACTCCCGGCCTCCCGGGCGGAAAAACGTTTCACGATCATTTCCTGGGCCAATACCGCGGAGACAGCCGGCTGGCCGCCCTCCTGAAGCTCCTGGAGGAAAACCCCGGAAGTCTCTGCGCTTACAGGGAGGAAGCGGTCGAGAATTCGATCGCCCCGGCCGTCCGGTCGCACACGGAGCTGAAGAAGCTCGAGGAGGCCGAGGCGCCGCCGGGAACCTACGAGATTCCGGCCGGGTTCAGGAAGGTCGAAGCGCGCGGAGACCGTTGATGATAGCTGCCGTGAAATCAAAGACGGTTCTCACTGCCGTCGGCCTTCTGCTGATCCTCGGCGGTCAGCCGCGGGGAGCGGATGAAAAGTCAGCGGGGCTTCCCGAGGCGGTCAGGATCGAGCTCCTGAGGCTCGAGGAGACGTACCATGTCCTCGACCACACGGCGGCCAAGGTCTGGCCGGGCTGGACAAACTACCGGGATTTTCCGTTCCGGTTCAGCTTCGAGAACGGTCTCCGGGTCCTCGTCGGCCATCCCAGCCCACCCCAAGGCTATGCCCTCGCGGCGGACATCACGGTCGACGGCAAGCCCGTTTACGTCGACGCCCGGCGGGTCGAACCGCTCCGGCTGGAGCAGCCGCTCTACGCCGGCGGAGGGATATCGAGCCTGGGGAGGGTCAACGAAAAGCCCATACCTCTGATCGACATGACGCTCGGCCGGTCCCGGCCGCGGGAAGAGGCCGGCGGCCGCCGGTTTCAGACGGAGACTTCGATCCTGACTTATATCCATGAGCTTTTTCACTGCTTCCAGGAGGACCACATCAGGATTTCCTATCCCAACTTCCGCTACAACCCGGATACCCTTTTCGCTTCCTACTCGGAAATCGAGGGGACGGCGCTCGAGAAGGCTTACGGCGCCGGCGGCCCGGAGGAGGCGAAACGGTATCTCAAGGATTTCCTCCTCGCCCGGAAGCTCAAGAGGAAGGGCATGCCGGAGTTCGACGCGCGCTGCGAGTCGGGTGACGAGGTGAGGGAGGGCACGGCCGTTTACGCCGAAGTCAGATCGCTCGAGGCGCTGGCCGCCGGGTACACGCCGCGGCTGACCACCGCCCAGGACCCTTTTTACAGGGGCTTCGCCGAGCTCGGCGCCCTGCTGCGGGTCTACTGGGCCCGGCTCGACAAAAGAAAAGCCCTGACCTACAGCTACCTCAAAGGCTATGAATACGGGTGTTACCAGGCGCTCCTGCTCGAGCGGCTGTTCCCCGGCTGGCAGAAGCCCTTCTCGGAAAGTGCGGGCCTGCTGGATGAAGAGCTCGCGGCGAGGATTGTTCCGGACGCTGAGGACGAACGGCAGGCCCCGCGCCGGTTCGAGAAGGTCTATGGGTTCAGCAGGATCCGGGCCCGGCACGCCAAGGCGGTCCGGGAACGGGACGCGGCCTACCAGTCGATCTCATCGCGTCAGGGGCGTTCCTATATCGTGAGCTTCAAGCCGATCCGCCAGTTCGCCTCGGCGCTCGTCGACCCGCGAAAGAAAAGATATGAGGTGGGGCTAATGAACATCCTCCCCGCGGGCGCCGGCACGGTCAAGACCGACGATATCGAAATCCGGTTCGGCAAGGTCCCCGCGGAGATCAACCAGCTCTATTACTTCAAGGTCGTGGATACGGGGTGGCGGGCGAGGAAGGCGCCCTACGCCATCCGGTACGAAGCCAAGGAAGCCGGGGACATCTACACCAAGGTGACGCTGACCACGCCGCTGTTCGAGCTCAAGGCGCCCAGGATCAGGATCACGGAGGAACCGTCGCGGGTGAAGATCCGGATCCTCAGCCGCGTCTCCTGATCCCCGGATCAGGAGAGGCAGTGGCGCTGGATCTTGCGGACGGCTTCGGCAAAGCTCTCCATGTCCGAGCGGTCGCCGAGCAGCGCCGGCTGCAGGATCCAGACCGCTTCGTCGGTGCAGGCCTTCTCCGTCACGGGGCAATGGACGCCCGAATAGTCGACATCCGGCGGAATCGCATAGCAGGAGAACCTCTTCTCCAGGAACAGGGGCTGCTGGTAGAGCGGCCGCGGATAACCCATGAAGGCCGGGACGCCCTCGGCGGCCAGCCACTTGGCGAACTCCGGCTTGGGCAGGTTGTTGAACTTGGCTGCGTCGTACCGGAAGATGAACAGGTGGTAGGAATGGCGCGTCTCGCCCCGGCCGCGGGCCAAAGGTGAGATGCCGTCGATCTCGCCGAGCAGCTTGGCCAGGTAGCGTCCGTTCTCGTCCCGGAGACGAGTCTGGTCCTCGAGCCGGCCGAGCTGGGACAGGAGCAGCGCGGCCTGGAGGGTCGTCATCCGGTAGTTGCATCCGAGGTTGAAGTGGTCGTACCACTGATGGCCCTTGACCCGGCCGACGTTGCGGAGCGAGCCGATCTTCTCGTACAGCTCCGGATTGTCCGTGATGGTGATCCCGCCCTCGCCGCTCGTCAGGTTCTTCGACGACTGGAAGCTGAAGGCGCCGGCGTCGCCGATCGTGCCCAGCTTCCGGCCCCGGTATTCGGCGCCGTGGGCGTGGCAGGCGTCCTCGATGACCGCCAGCCCCCGCTGCCGGCCGATGGCCATGATCCGGTCCATGTCGCAGCCCAGCCCGCCGAAATGGACCGGGATGATGGCCCTGGTTTTCGGTCCGACGGCTTTGGCGATTTCGGCCGGGTCGATGTTATAGGTATCCGGGTCGATATCGACGAAGACGGGAACGCAGTTGGCCTCGAGCACAACCGAGGCCGTCGCGATAAAGGTGTAGGGCGGGATGATGACCTCGTCGCCCGGCTTGACGCCGGCGGCGATGAGCGCCAGCCGGATGGCCACCGAGCCGTTGGCCGAGGCCACCGCGTGCCGCGCGCCGCAATAAGCCGCAAATTCCCGTTCGAACCGGGCGACCAGAGCCGAGACCTCGGAGTCGCCCCACTGGCCGCTCCGGATGACGTCGGCCACGGCCTTGACATCGCCGTCATCGAACACCGGCCAGGGGAATGTCTTCTTGACGGTTTTTTCGCCGCCGTGAATAGCGAGTTTTTGGGGAGCCTTCATGTCGTCCTCTTTCCTCTCCCGGAGCCTCGGGTTCGAAGGCCCGGACCCGGATGGCCTATTGAGACCGGCGCTTCCGGTAGAGCTTTTCGTCCACGGCGGCCGCCATGGCCTTCTCGTCGATCCCCGGCTGCCCGATGAACCCGGCCATCCGCCGGACCTCGGCCGCCGGGTCCTTGACGATCGCGTTGTAGTTGACGAGCAGGAGCCTGACGTCCGCCCGCCCGCTGATGAGTCCCTTGATCATCTCGTTCAGCTTGATGAAGCTGGCCCGGGTTTCTTCGCGGTTGGCGTCCTCCACCCCGGCCATCTTTTCCATCGAGTCCAGGACCTCCTCGATGTTGCGCTCGGTGTAGATGACGCAGTATTTCCCGGGCGGCAGGGACTTCATCCCGTAAGCGGTGATCTTGATGAACCGGCCCCGGTAATCGGCCAAAGGAAACACGCCATCCCGCAGCCGGCTGATGACCTTCCCGCCCTCGAGCTCGAAATAGCCGCGCGGGTTGTTGTCGTCGGGCGGCCGCGATGAGGTGTCGAAGGCGCAGGGCACGCCGCCCGCATGAAGGGCCTGCATGACGAGCGAGGTGCCCGAACGTTCCAGTCCGGAAACGATGTAATTGGTATTATCGTCGAGCTTCATAAAGGATATAATACGCATCTGAGGCGCGGCCTTCAAGCCACCCCGCTCAATGTGGATGTATTCTCTTTATGTGATCGTGGTGTTCATCAATAGGGTCCTGTCACGGCGCGTCCCTGTCCGTCCTCGCGCCTCACCCGTCAACGACTGTTTGCGCTTTCCGAGGGGAGAGGGGTCCCCGTCGCTCCGGGCGGGCAGGGACTGGCGCCGTGCCACCCTCCCGATACCTTCTGCGCATCACATAAAAGAGATACGATTTGGAAACGCCGAGTGCTTGGAGGAACCATGAAAAGAGCTCCATTCCTTTGTCTGATCGCGGCGGCTTTGGTCATGGCCTTGGCCGGCCCGGCCGCGGCCCAGATGGCGGCCGCCGACCTGGAGAAGATCCCGGCCTGGCTCGCGGAATCGGAGACCTACGGGTTCGGCGTGGGCCTGGAAGCCCTGAGCGGCACGGCCTGGAAGTTCATCACCCACGTGCCTGATACCGCCGAGTTCCTGGGCGAAGCCCGGCGGCGGGGCGTGCGCACCTTCCCCTACATGACCTTCTACCAGGCCTACCTGGCGATGACCTACCAGGATTTCCGTCTCTCCGACCACCCGGACTGGATCCTGGTCAATACGAACGGCCGTTGGGCGCCGACCGGGTTCTGGGAATCCGAGGACGCCAAGAACATGTACTGCACGTGCCCGAATGTCGCGGGCTACGCCGACGCCGTTCTTGCCTACCTCGAGAAGGTGATGAAACGCGGGGCCTCCGGCATTTTTCTCGACAACGTCCATCCCAACAGGGAATGCTACGGCGAGAATTTCGGCAAACACAAACATATGTTTCCGACCCAGGTCGAAGCCTTCGCCGACCTGATGCGCCGGGCCCGGGAGCTGATTAAGAAATACGACCCCGACGGCGCCCTGCTGATCAACTCCGCCGACCCCGCCAGCCTGCCCGCCGAGTTCTGGCCGTCGACCGACGCGGAGATGAGTGAAAGCTACATCTGCACCTGGGTGGCCACCGACCGCTGGGGCGATTGGCACAAGAACTGGAACGGCCTGGACAAGAAGGTGCCGGCCGGCAAGCAGGTCTGCTGCCTGAGCTATCTCGGCCACGACACGAAGCACTCCTTCAAGGACGACGCCTACTTCTGCTACGCTTCGGCGCGGATGATGAACTTCATCTGGGGCGCGGGCTATGACAAGGCGAAGGTCGGGGACGACAGCGCCATGCGGACGCTTTACAGCCTGACCGTGGGTCAGCCCACGGCCCCGGAGACGGTCGTCGATGACGTCCACTACCGGCTGTTCAAGAACGGGCTGGTCACGGTCAATCCGACCGACGCAGAAAAAACGCTCAAGCTGCCGGCGGGACTGCCGACGCCGCTACTCTGGGACGTCTACGAGGAGAAAGAAGTGGGCGGCCAGGGCGGCCCGATCACCCTGACCCTGCCGCCCCAGAGCGGGCGCGTTTATCTCTTCAAGCCGTCGTCCGCCAGGGACCGGGAGCACAATCAGCACCAGCTTATCGTCAGGACGCAGCCCAGCCTGGGCAAGACCCGGTTCGAGCTCGACGGGCAGCCGATGATGACTTACGGCGGGCGCTGGACGACCGAGTACATCAAGGGGCCGAACTACGGAGATTTCATCGCCGGGTTCGATGCCCCGGGCTGGCACACGATCACCCTCGTGGACGAGGTGCGCAAAGAGATGCTCGTCGCCAATAGCTACGAGGACGCCTATGCGCTCAATGAAACGAAGATGCCCGGCGCGACGGCCGGGGCGGCCCGGGCCCCCGATCGCCTGGGGAAATACATGGACCCGTCAGAGCCGGGCAAGGTGTTCGAGGGCAAGCCCTTCCGGTTTGCCGGATGGGCCGGGCCGGTCAAGGGCAAGAAGAAAACAATCCGCGTCTACGTCGAAGGAAAAACCGAGGTTACGGCGAAGTTTGAGAGAGAGTAGAGGAGCAGATCTCAAAACGGGGCCTGGCCCCGATTTGGGGCCAGGCCCCATCTGCGCTATTTGCCCAGGGCGGCCTGGACGGCCTTCTTGAAATCCGGGTTGACCTTGGCGCCGACCGCCTCGGCCTTCTCGATGTACTCGAGCGCCTTGTCGTACTGCCGCGCCATATAATAGATATTGGCGATATTGTTCAGCGCTTTCCCGTGCTTGGGCTCGGCGGCGACCGCCTTTTCGTACTGGGCCAGCGCATCCTCGAACTTTTTCTGCCGGAAGAGGAGGTTCCCGTGAACATAGGAATACTCGGCGGGAACGTTGAAGACCTCTGATTTCTGTTCTTGTGAATCGGTCTGGCTTGAGGCCGCGTCCCGGCGCATCGTCGAGATGTTCGTCGTGACCGGCTCGCCCGTCTTCTGCTGCTCGCCCATGATCTGGTTCTCGAGATCCGCCCGGTTTTCGCTGCCCGTGTTGATCGTCCCCATCTGGCGCCGGTACATCATCTTTTGGATCAGAGGAAAGTTCTTTTCGGCTTCGACGATCGCCGCCAGTCCTTTCTCGAATTCGTTCTTCTCGTAGTAAGTCTCGGCCAAAAAGAACGAGGCATCGGCGTTTTCGGGCATCTCCTGGAGGACCTTGAGCAGGGTCTCCTCGGCCTTGTCGAGCTGCTTCTTCTTGAGCTGCCCCTCCCCCTTGATCAGGTCGGGCCGGGTCATCCTGAATTTCTGGAACAGCAGCCGGTCCTGGTCGTCCATCTCCTGGCCGGCCAGCAGCGGCGCGAACAGGGCGGCCAGAAACAGGACCGCCGCCGCCGTAGAAAAACATCGTGTTCTCTTGGTCATGACATGTCTCCATCAGCTAGGGGACGTTCCCCAGTCTTATTCGAGCTTAAGCGGCATGAACGGCCCGAACAGAGAAAAGTCCGAGTCCTTCAGCAGCTTCTTGAACGCCTCCACTTCCTTCTCATAAAAACCGTTGACCTTGGCCAGGAACTCCTGGGCCTTGGGCACGACCTTGTCGTACCGTACCTGGGCGGCCTGGGAGACGGGCTCGATCCCGGCCCCGCTGATCCCCATCACGGCGCCCATCACCTGGCTTTGGAGGCTGGCGGACCGGTCGGCCATACCCTGTTTCGCCGGCGTCGGGTTCAGTGCCTCGGTCAGCTCCTTGAGTTTCTTTTCGAGCTCCTCGGCCGCCTTCTGGAGGTCCGAAGCCTTCGGGTTCCGGCTCAGCCTCAGGTTGTCCTTGACCGTCTGGATGGCCCGCTGGGTCTGCTGGAGCTGACGGCCGGCGCGCATGATGACCCGGCTCAGGTTCTGGGCTTGTCTGGCTTTTTCGTAGTTGGCCTTGAGGACCTCGAAATCGACCTTGAGCCGCGGGTCGGACTGCACCTGGAAAGTCTGGATGAGCTCCTGGTCCTCGTACCTGACCCTGGCCGTGTAGGTCCCCGGCAGCACCGTCACGCCCATGCCGCGGCCGAAAAACCGGCCCGCTCCCCTCTCCTCGGTCTGCGTTTCCTCCTGCTGCTCCTGGCCCGTCGGCTGCTCGCTCTCCCGGAAATTCCAGTAGACCCGGTTGAGGCCCTTCTTGTCCGGCCCGCTGAGCTGGCTGACGAACTTGCCGTTCGTGTCGAGGATGGTGATCGAGACGCGGCCCGCCCGCCCGCCCATCATCCCCATCCTGCTCGCAGGCATCTGGCCGCCCCCCGCACCTCCCATCATCCCGCCGAACCCGCCGGACCCCTCGGCCGGCGCGGCCGCCGTCTCCGGCGCCTCCTCGGTTTTCTTCTCGCTCGGGATAAGGCAATAGGTGATGGCGGCGCCGGCGGGCTTGTTTTCGCCCATGAAAGCCGCGTCGCCCGGGTTCATGTAGATGCTCATCCGTCCCTGCTGGAATTGGGTGGCATCAAGCACCTTGAACAGGAAGAGCTTCTTCCTGGTGATCTCGTCGGTGAGCTGGCGGAGCGGCGTGATGTCGTCGATGACGTAAAGCGAGCGGCCGTGGGTGGCGATGACCAGGTCGCTCTCGCGCGGCTGGATGGCCAGGTCATAGACCGGGCAGGTCGGGAAGCCGCTCGTCCACTTCAGCCAGCCCGCCCCGCCGTTAAAGCTCACGAACAGGCCGAACTCCGTCCCCACGAAAAGCAGGTCCTTGTTGACCGGGTCCTCGCGGGCGACGAAGCAGTAGCCGTCGATTTCGGGAGTCACCAGGCTCTTCCAGGTCTTGCCGAAATCGCGGGTGACCGCCACGTAAGGGGCGAAGTTTGACCGGCGGTGGTCGTCAAGGACGACAAAGGCCGTCCCCTCCTCAAAGTGGGAGGGCTCGATGTGGGGGACCGCCGCGCCCGCCGGGGCGAGCGGCCGCCGCCCCGAGGTCATCGCCCTAGAGATGAGCTCCCATGTTTTTCCGGCATCCCGGGTGAGCTGGATGTTGCCGTCGTCGGTCCCGACCCAGATGAGGCCTTCCTTGATGGGGCTGGGCGCGATGCTGATGATGGTGCAGTAGTTTTCGGCGCTCGAGATATCCAGGGTCAGGCCGCCGCTCTCGGACTGCTTCTGCTTGTCGGCATCGTTCGTCGTCAGGTCGGGACTGATGATCTCCCAGGTGCGGCCCTTGTCGGGGCTGCGGTGGACGAACTGGCTGCCGTAATAGATCGTCGCCGGCCGGAACGGGTCCACGGCGAAACCGGCGCTCCAGTTGAAACGGTGCTTGACGTCGGATTCGGTGGGCACGATGTTCCGGCTCGAACCGGTCCGGACGTCGAAATAATAGAGGGAGCCTCCCTGGGACATCCCGTAGCCGCAGTTCGGGTCCTCCGGGTCGGCCGCCGCGTCGAACCCGTCTCCCCCGCCGACGGACAGCCAGTTCTCGTTCGTGACGGCCCGCTCGCGCAGGTTATAGGCCGGGCCGCGCCAGGTGCCGTTGTCCTGGAGCCCGCCGTAGATATGGTAAGGATACTGCGTGTCGAGGTTGATGTGGTAGAACTGGCCGAGGGGCAGGTTGGCGACGAACCTCCAGTTGCGGCCGCGGTTCGTGCTGATGACGACCCCGCCGTCATTGCCCACGATCAGCCGCTCGCCGTCGGGATGGATCCACATGGCGTGGAAGTCGACGTGCGACTGGCTGGCGGCCGTCAGCGGCCGGAAGGTCTTGCCGCCGTCCTCGCTCACCGAGAGCTGGGTCGCGAGCATGTAGACCAGGTTCTCATTCTGCGGGTTGACCCAGAGGCGGCTGTAATAGAAAGGCCGGTTGTCGATGTTGGCGGTGTCGTTGACCACCTGGAAATTGTAACCGCCGTCGGCCGACCTCAGGAGCAGGCTTTTTTTCGCCTCGAGCAGGGCGAAGACGATCTTCGGCGACCCCGGGGCGAAGGCCAGGCCGCCGCGGCCCAAGTCGCCGGCGGGCAGTCCGTTGGCCGTCGTCAGCTTGTCCCATTTCTCCCCGCCGTCGGTGGAGATGAACAGGCCGCTGCCCGGCCCGCCGGAGGTGAAGAACCAGGGCAGCCGCCGGTGTTCCCACATCGAGACGAGGAGCTTGTTCGGGTTGGTCGGGTCCATGGCCAGGTCGGCCGCGCCGGTCTTTTCATTCACGTACAGGACTTTTTTCCAGGTCTTTCCTCCGTCGGCGGTCTTGAAGACGCCGCGGTCCTGGCTGTCGCCCCAGGTCGCTCCCAGGGCGGCCACGAACACGATGTCGGGGTTATCGGGGTGGATGATGATCCTGGCGATCTTTTCCGTCTTCTCGAGGCCCATGCTCTTCCAGGTCTTGCCGGCGTCGAGGCTGAGGAACACCCCCCGGCCGACGCTCACGGAATTGCGAGGCGCGGCTTCGCCCGTCCCCACCCAGACGACGTTGGGGTTCTGGGGCGACACGGCGATGGCGCCGATCGAGGAGACGGGCTGGTCGTCGAAGACCGGGAGCCAGGTCACCCCGCCGTCGGTGGACTTGAAGACACCCCCGGCCGCGCCGCCCACGTAAATCACGTTGGGATCCGAGGGGACGCTTTCGATGGCGCCGATCCGGCCGCTCATGTTCGCCGGGCCGATCGAGCGGGCCTTCAGGCCCGCAAAGATATCCTTGGTGATCTGGGCGGGCAAGCCGGTCAAGCCCATAATAAAGAAAGAAACGATGATGATCGCCAAGAGCTTTGGCGCCTTTGAGTTACTCATGCGGCCTCCTGCGGGAGGGGTTTCCGATGGCTTTTCCCTCGCGTTCACGGAGATGGTAGACCAGGGCGCAAAACGATGTCAAGGCGCGGCGCAATCGGGCCGCCTTTCTTGACAGTCCGCCCCTGATTCTGTATATTCGACGCATTCTCTGGTAAATTCTGGTCATTGCTTATCACTTCGCCGAACCGGGGCATGAAGCAAAACTGGAACGCCGTCTCGAACCCGGCCGCCTCCTCATCCCAGGTTTTCTCCATCGTGGTGCTCACCCACAACCGGCGGGAGCTGCTCCGGGCATGCCTGGCCTCGCTCATCGGCCAGGCCGACCCCGGCCTGCCGATCGAGATCCTGGTGGTCGACGACGGCTCGACGGACGGCACCGGCGACCTCGTGCGCGGCCTGCAGAAGGCGCACCCGCACATCCGGTATTGCCCACAGCCTCACCGGGGCATCGCCGCCGCCAGGAATCACGGCATCATGAGCGCGGCGGGGAGTCTCATCGCCATCGTCGCGGACGATTACCAGTTGGCGGCCGACTACGCCCGGACGGTCGTCTCCTTCTTCCGCGAACACCCGGACGCGAAGGTCGTCCGGTTCAAGCTGGCCGCGGCCGACGATACGTTTTTGAGCCGCGTGGGCCATGCCTATCAGGAGGCGAGCGCCAAGCGCCGCCTGCTCGACGGCTGGACGTTCCCGGGCTACGGCGGGATGTGGCGCCTGCTCCGGGAGGAGGAGAAGACGACCACCGAACACGGCCTGGAAGCGGCGGGCGCCGCCGCCTTCCGCCGCGAGGTCTTTGACCGGGTCGGGCTTTTCGATGAGTCGTTCGCCCGGGCCGAGGACTCGGACTTCACCGTGCGTCTGAGGGCGGCCGGGATTCCCATTCATTATTACCCCTTCCACCTCGTCCGCCATCGCTATGATTCCAGCCTGCGCTCCGTCCTGAGGACGAGCTACCTCAGCGGCCGGTACCGCTGGCGCTACTATGCCAAGCACGCCGGCAGACCGGTGAAATTCCCGCCTCTGGTGCGCCTGGGATTCGCTATGAAGCTCTCGGCGCTCTATTGGGCGTGCTGGCGGGCCCGGCAAACCGGCTCCCTCACCCGCTTCGTGATGTATCTTCCCTTCATGTTTTGCATCGAGGCCGCGACCAAGGCCGGCTTCGCGGCGGAAGCGCGCGCCGCGAGGAAGGCGGAGCGAGCGGCCGCGGCCCGACGCTCCCCGAGGGTCCTCGCCCGGCTCCGCCGGCTGGGCTCCCGGACCAATCGCCGGGTCCTTCTCGAGCTGGTGCGCGCCAACCTCAAGTCCAGCGACTACCATTCGCTGCTCGGCGGGCTCTGGAGCCTCCTGGGCACGGGCGCCTTGCTGGCCTCGCTGTACTTCGTATTCGGCCGGCATTTCGGCGCCGCGGTCCGAGGCTATCCGCTGTACCTGCTGGCCGGCATCGTCCCGGTCAACTTCTTCATCACCGCCACCGGCCATCTCCTCAAGGTCTTTGTCAACAACCGGGACATCGCGTTGAACTCGACCATCCCGCGGGAGAGCCTCGTCCTGTCGGCGGCTTCGCTTCACGGCTGGAAGCTCGGCATCGAGATGCTGATGTGCGCGGCGGTAAGCCTCGCCTATGGTTTCTTCAGCCTGAGGGCGGCGCTTGTCCTCTTGCCCGTTATCCTCTTCTTTCTGGCCCTGGTCGTGGGGGTCGGCCTCTTCCTCGCGCTCGCCCTCTGTTTCGCGCGCGATGTCGAACACGTTTGGACGATCCTCTCCCGGCTCTTCTTCTTCGCGTCCCCGGTCTTCTACACCCTCGATAGCTTGTCCCCGAAGGCCCGGGCGCTCGTCACGTATGGGAATCCGCTCACGCCCTTTCTGACCGCCTTCCGGGGCGTCTTCCTGCAAGGGGGGAACGTCACCGCCGCCGCCCTGGCCCAGTGCGCGCTGCTCGGCACGGCCACGCTGGTCCTCGGCTACCTGGCCTTCGTCCGGCTTGAAGGCGCCGCGATGGACCGCGCATGAACGCCTCGGTCGAAGTCCGGGAACTGTCCAAGTGCTACATGGTCATGCGGCGTCAGCGCACCACGCTGCGGGCGGTCCGCGCTCTGCTCCGGCGGGACCCGCTCACCCGCGAGCTCTGGGCCCTGCGCGACCTGTCGTTCACCATCGCCCGCGGGGACAAGGTCGCGCTCATCGGCCGGAACGGGTCGGGCAAAACGACGCTGCTGCGCCTGCTGGCCGGAATCATCGAGCCTTCGGCCGGGAGCCTCCGCCTCGAACAGCAACCGCTCGCCCTGTTCAAGTTCTGGATCGGCCAGAACGCCGACCTTCCGGTCATCGACAACATCTACCTGTTCGGGGCCGTCTGCGGCATGGGGCGCGCCGAGCTGCGGCCCATGATCGTCGGCATCCTCCAGGCCGCCGGGATCGCCGAGCTGGGCTTCGCGCCGCTTCAGGACCTCTCGACCGGACAGCTGCAGCGGCTGGCCTTGAGCATCATCTTCAGGGCGCCGGCGGACTTTCTCATCTTCGACGAGACGCTGGCCCACCTGGACCAGGATTTCGCCCGCGAATGCGACGCCTTCTTCGCGCGCCTGGCCGATTCGTCCACGACCGTCATCCTCACCTCCCACGATGCCGGGTTCCTCAGGAGACACTGCCGCCGGGCCATCTGGCTCGACGGCGGGAGGCTGCGCCTGGAGGGCCCGGCCGGCGCCGTGATCGACGCCTACGCCGGCGCCGGGTGATCGACCGATGGTCTCCCTGTGGACGATCAAGGCGGCCCTTCTCCAGGTGCCGTCTCTTAAGCTCAACCCGTTCGAGCGCCGCGGCCGGCGGCTCAGGCTTCTGGCCACGACGATGGTCCGCGACGAGCGAGACAGCCTGCCGGGAATGCTGCGGAGCGTCGGGCCGCAGGTCGACGGCATCGTGGCCCTCGACGATGGCTCGGGCGACGGTACCGGAGGGATTCTGGAGCAGTCCCCGCACGTCATCGAGGTGCTGCGGAATCCGCCGGGCCGACCCACTTGGGACGAACCCGGGGGCCAGAAACGCTTGGTCGCCGCCGCCTTGCGCCAGGGGGCCGACTGGATTATCTCGGTCGACGCCGACGAAAGGCTCGAGCGCGACTTTCGGTCGCGGGCCGAGCGCGTGTTCCGCCGGGGCAGCCGGTTGGGCTTGTCGGCCTTCGTGGTCCACTTCCGCGAAATATGGGACTCCCCCGACCGCTACCGGGTGGATGGCATCTGGGGAAAGAAGCGGGCGGCCCGCCTCTTCCGCGCGCTGGCCGATCACGAGTTCGACGAGCGGCCGCTCCACGGGTCCAAGGCCCCGCTCCAGGGGAAGGTCCTGGGCGTGTTTCCGTTCGCCGACCTCGTCATTTACCACCTGGGCATGATGAGCCGGGAGGATCGCGAGGCGCGCCGCGACCGCTACCTGCGGCTCGACCCGGACGCCCGCTGGCAGCCCGACATCGGCTACGCTTACCTGACCGACGAGCGCGGACTCAGATTGCGCCGCGTTCCGGCCGGAAGAGGGTACCTGGAGTGACCCGGACCGCGGCCACCCGGAAAAAGACCATGAGCGAGATACCGACGCCGGCTGGCCGGGCGCACCGCCCCTTCCCGATGTCCAACCTGCTCGGCCGCCTGGGGGCGCGCTGGCGAGGCGGCCCTCACGTCTATCTCGCGAGTCGCGAGGATATCTTCCATGTCAGGCGGCTGCTCGGCGAGCTGCCGGTGATGGCCGGGAGCACCTATGTAGGCATCATCGGCGGCCTGGGTACGCTGAACTACATTAGCGCCTTGGCGCCGGACCGGATCATCCTTGTTGACGTCAACCGCGATCAAGTTGAGTTCGCAAGATGCGTCGTCGAGCTGATCGAGGTTTCCGCCTCGCGGCGGCGATTCATCGAGGCGTTTTTCTCCAGAAGATTCAATGAGGACGAAGCCGCGTTCCTGGAGCAAGCCGGCGATCCCGCCTTGTTCAATGACACGCTCTCAAGGATTCAGTCAGGGGACGCGTTTCAGAAATTCTTCACCGCGATCAGGGACGGCAGGGCCGGCGGGAATGGCCTGGCGATCGCGGGCAACCGT
>Ga0154742_1126_pt6 | contig 17615 bp, 19 predicted proteins | sample Rifle2008BG16ft_FD_105750 | JGI IMG/M metagenome (GOLD analysis project Ga0154742, IMG submission 105750) | Candidatus Aminicenantes bacterium RBG_16_63_16 | reverse complement strand
GTCAGGCTGAAAAACTTATCCGGCGAGGCGATCGTAATCCTGGCGCCGGCGACCGGCCCGCCGCGGGCATCCTGGACGCTCCCGAAAATAACTGCCTGCTCCTCGATGGCTTCGGCGACATGCGGAACAATAAAAAGGATAGCGATAGTGAGAAGAGCCGCCGCCGAAGTCGTTCTTTTTCTCGTGAAGTCCGTCAGCTCTCGACTCTCCTAGGTTGGGAATCGCCATATCATTCTCAATTTGTCCGTTCACTGTCAAGGTCACCTTTTTGAATTCACCGCGGAATGCCTTTATAATGGCCTGCGATCAGGAGGCGACATGGCGGAGAAACGAGACCTCGTAATCATAGGCGGTGGGCCCGGGGGCTACATCGCGGCTCTCAAGGCCGCCCAGCTCGGGCGGCGGGTCACCCTCATCGAGGCCGACAGGCTCGGCGGCACCTGCATGAACTGGGGGTGCATCCCGACGAAATTTCTCCTTCACCAGACGGATATTCTCGCCGCCTGGAAGCACAATAAGAATCTTGAAGGATCGCCCGGCGCGCCGCGCCTGGACTGGAAGCGGGTGCTGGACGAGAAACGCGCCGTTATCGACCGGCTGGTCCGGGGCGTGGAGTTTCTTCTGCAGCGCGCCAAGGTCGACGTGGTCAAAGGGAAAGGCGCCCTCCGGAGCGAGCGCGAGGTCATCTGCCGGACGGCCGATGGAGATAAGATTTTCGAGTTCGACCGGGCGATCCTGGCCACCGGCAGCCGGCCCGCCGGCCTGCCGTTCCTGAACCCGAACAGAAAAGAAATCATCACCCACATCGAGGCGCTGGAGCTCGAGGCCGCGCCCCGCTCGCTGATCATCGCCGGCGCCGGGGCGGTGGGGCTCGAATTCGGCGTCATCTTTTCCCGGTTGGGGACGGATGTCATAATCCTCGAAATGATGCCGGCTATCCTCCCGGGCATGGACAAGCAGATGGCCGCCCGGCTCGAGCGGCTGCTCAAGAAGCAGGGCCTCAAGATCCTGACCGGCATGCGGATCGATTCGGGCGCGGTCGAGGCCGGCGGCGTCCGCCTCCGGGGGACGAGCCTGAAGACGCAAGAGCCGTTCGAGTATTCCGCCGAGAAGGTGCTGCTCGCAACCGGCCGGAAGCCGAACTCCGAAAGCCTGCTCCCGGCCGGGGGCATGGACATTTTGGACCGGGCGGGTTTTGTCCGCGTCTCGAGCCGGCTCGAAACCTCGGTCCCGGGAATTTACGCGATCGGCGACCTGATCGGGGGGAAGCTCCTGGCGCACAAGGCTGAGCACGAGGGGATCCTGGCCGCCGAAAACGCCGCCGGCGGGGCCGCGGAGATGGAGTCCAATGCGCTCCCGATGTCGGTGTTCACTGACCCTGAGTTCGCCGCCGTCGGCCTGACGGAAGAAGAGGCTAAGGAAAAGGGGATTCACGCGGCCACGGGAATCTACATGCTCCAGGCGAACGGCCGGGCGGTCACGCTGGACAGCGTCGAAGGCATGATCAAGATCCTCTCGGGCCCGGGCGGCCGCATCATCGGCGCCCATGTCCTGGCGCCTTTCGCGAGCGAGATGATTTCGGAAATAACGCTCGCCATCCGCAAGGGGCTGACTCTCGAGGACATCGGCACGACCGTCCATATCCACCCCACCGTCTCGGAAGGGATCATGGAAGCCTCGCTCAAGGCCGAGCGCAAGGCCATCCGCATCCTTGATGAATAGCAGGCCTGACCTATTCACGAGTTGAGGCAGCCCCAGATGCGAGGCTCGAGGGGTGAAGCTGTACTCCTAGTACTGCGAGCCCCAAGAACGAAGCAGATGGGGCTGAATCGGCTCGCCCAAAGGGTAAAAACGCCCTTCTAAAGATAAAGATAACCAACGCAGGGCGTTTTTATGAATAGGTCAGGTCAGCGGATGTAGCCGAGAGCGCGGAGCATTTCTTTCGTCTTGTCGTCGATCTCGATGTCCTCTTTGCCGCCGAGGACGCCGCGGGCGAATTCTTCGAGCCTGAGGCGCAGCGCGGCGACATCGGGGGTCGCGCTTTCCTGCGGGTAGATATTCTTCCTTTCGCTGGGATCCTGAGCCAGGTTGAAAAGCTCGAACACCCGCTTCTCGGGCGTCAGGATCAGATGCCAAGGCGGCGCGAACAGCCCGAACCGGTCCTGGTACGATTCGGGTTTGTAGGTTTCCTCAAAGAAGCTAGAGTCCGCGTTCTTCCCAATCCGGAAAACGTCCTTTCCCCGGAAGCCCGCCGGCGCTTTAAACCCCATCATCCGGGCGATCGTCGGCGCGACATCGAGGATGGTCACGACGTCGTCCCGCGCCTCCCCCTTGCCGGCGGACATCGCCCGCTTGATGATCAGCGGCACCTTCATGTAAACGTCATAAAGATAATGGACGTGGCCGACGTGCGGGTCCCCGAAATCGTTGTGGTATTCTCCCAGGCCTTCGCCGTGATCGCCGACAAGGAGAACGGCCGTCTTGTCGTAGAGCCCGAGCTCGCGGAGCTTATCCCACAGCCTACCGACCTCGCCGTCCATGTACTCGACTTCCCTCGCATAGCTCGCGCGCGCGGCCTCGACCGAAAGCACCGGCTTCCCCCGGAAGCTGAACCGGACCGTTTTCAGGCCGGCCGGGTTGTCGATCGTGACGGAGCACTCGCCCTTGAAAAAATAGACATCGTCCGGCCGGCGGACGAACCAGCCCCGCCGGAAATCCGCCTGGAGCTTCCCCTCTTCGAGGGGAGGGGAGAACTCGACGAGGTCGAGCCGGCCGAGAAAGTGATCGGGGTTCTGGTCGAATGCGTTGGTGAAGGCGAAACGGAGCTCGTTTTTTCCCGGCCGGAGGCTGAGGTCGACCGCGTTCAGGGTGTAGGTCTGGAGGCTGGTTTGGTAGACTTCGACCCCGTTTAAAAAGAGCTTCAGGTCCCTGGTGGCGCCGGGCGGAGCGTAGGGGTCATGGGGGTCGGAATAGTGGACCCAGATGAAAAACGGCCGGTCGCGGTTCTTGTCGAGCCAGGGGAAGACGCGCGCGTTGACCTCGCCCGCGGAAAGATACCAACGGTCGGCGGGAAAGGTGTCCTCGTAGGTGGCGAAGCCCTGATCGAGCCCGTAGCCCGAGGCGAGGACGCCCAGCGACACAAAGGCGCCGGTCGCGAACCCGGCCTTGCGGAACAAGTTGGCGAGAGAGGGTCGGGAGCGACGGACCCCGACCTTCTGTCCGTTGTTGTAGTTTCGGATCTCGTGCGGAGCTTCGGAGAAAAAGATCGAAGCATGGGCCGGCATGGTGATCGGAATCAGGCTGTAGGCGTTCCGGAAGATGACGCCGTCCCGGGCCAGGGCGTCGATCCGCGGGGTCGCGGCGTTTCCCGGGACATAAGAGCTGATAAAATCCGCCCGCTGGGTATCGAGGGTGACGAGGATGAAGTTCTCCGGACGGGGCCCCCGGCCGCACGCCCAGAAGGCGAGCGCGGCCAGCAGTCCCGGCAGGAATCTGAGCCGTCGCGTGGTCTTCATGGTGTTTCCCGGACGGGGTTGGAATGCGTCCTCGATCGTTCGCTCTTGACGGGCTATTATCGGGGATTAAAAAAAAATTGTCAAAAGTTTGCAGATTTCCGGATGTTTGGTTAGAATGGGGTCCGCCCTTTTGGCAGAGAAGGAGTGACGTGGTCGAGCTCGCGCTGGTGTTCGTAATTTTTGGGGGGCTGGGCCTCATCCTGATCTCGATGAACAGGCTCCTCGGCCCTTCCCGGACCAACCCGGCCAAGGAGCAGCCGTTCGAGTGCGGCAGCCCCTACCTCCAGCAGGGGATCAACCCCTTTCCCGTAAAGTTTTATCTTGTCGCTTTCATCTTCCTGCTTTTCGACATCGAGGTCGTTTTCTTTTTCCCCTGGGCGCTCGTGTACAAGGAAATGATCGGACCGGGCCTGGCGATCATGATCGCGTACCTTGCGGTCTTGGTCCTGGGGTTGATCTACGCCTGGAAAAAGGGCGCCTTCGAGTGGGATTGAGACCTGAAGCGTCATGGCTGAGATAAAAAAGAAACACCCCCCGGCCGGGCAGTTTATCACGACGCAGTTCAACTCGCTCCTCGGCTGGGCCCGTAAGTATTCGCTCTTCCACTATCCCTTCGTCACCGCCTGCTGCGGCATGGAATACATGTCGGCCGCCTGCGCCCATTTCGACATCGACCGGTTCGGCGCCGGCTGGACCCGGTTTTCGCCCCGGCAGTCGGACATGCTCCTCGTCGTGGGCACGGTGACGCAAAAGCTCGCCCCGGCGCTGCGCACGGTCTACGACCAGATGACCGAGCCCAAATGGGTCATCGCTTTCGGCACTTGCACGGTGAGCGGTGGCATCTATGATAACTACGCGGTCGTCCAGGGTATCGACCAGATCATCCCTGTTGATATCTATATCCCGGGCTGCCCCCCCCGTCCCGAGATGGTGCTCGACGGGCTGCTCAAGCTGCAGGACAAGATCCAGCACCAGGAACAGGATTGGCGATGGAAGAAGAAAATACCCTAGCCGTCCTCGGGAGGCGCTTTCCCGGCCGGGTCCGGGAGGTCCTCGTCTCTCCGGGGGACGAAGTCGCCGAGATCAACCGGCAGGACCTTCTCGAGGTGGTTGATTTCCTGAAGTCGGCGCCCCAGGATTTTTCCATGCTCCTCGACCTGACCTGCGTCGATTACGCGCCCGGGAAGCCCCGGTTCGAAATGGTCTACCACTTCTTTTCACTCTCCCGGCTCCGGCGGCTCCGGCTCAAGGTCCGGCTCGATGAAGCCGAAACCCGGGTCGCTTCCCTGACGTCGCTCTGGAAGAACGCCGACTGGCTGGAGCGGGAGGTGTTCGACCTATTCGGCGTCGTGTTCGACGGCCACCCTTATCTCCGCCGCCTCTTCATGTACGACGGTTTCGAGGGGCACCCGCTGCGCAAGGACTATCCGCTGCGCCGGCGCCAGCCCCGCATCCGGATGAGGGACTGACATGGCGACGAGGCTCGAACAGCAGGCGCGTCCGGACACGATGCTCATCAACATGGGCCCGTCCCATCCGGCCATGCACGGGACGATTCGGATCATGCTAGAGCTCGACGGCGAGCGGATCCTCAACTCCGAGGTCGAGGTGGGCTACCTCCACCGGGCTTTTGAAAAGACCTGCGAGAACAAGACCTACTTCAACCTGCTCATCTACACCGACAGGCTGAACTACGTCTCGCCCCTCATCAACAACCTCGGGTACGCGATGACCATGGAGAAGCTGCTCGGCGTCGAGATCCCGGAGCGCGCCCAGTATATCCGGATCATCATGAGCGAGCTGTCCCGCATCTCCGACCATCTGACGTGTCTCGCGGCCATGGCCATGGAAACCGGCGCCTTCACCGCGTTTCTTTACAAGATGAAGGCCCGTGAGTTCCTCTGGGACGTGATCGAGCAGACTACCGGCGCCCGGATGACGACGTCTTACATCCGGATCGGCGGCGTCCGGGCCGACCTTCATCCTGGTTTCGACGCCGCCCTGAAAAAGGGCCTCGAGGAAACCCGGGCCGTGCTCAAGGACGTCCACGGCCTTCTCGACAAGAACAAGATCTTCCTCAACCGGACCAGGGACGTCGGCGTCATCTCGAAAGAGGATGCCATCGCTTATGGCTGGACCGGCCCCGCGCTTCGTTCGACCGGCGTTTCCTACGACGTCCGCAAGGCCTTTCCCTACAGCAGCTACGACCGGCTGGAATTCGAAGTCCCCCTGGGCGAAAGGGGTGATAACTACGACCGGTACATGGTCCGGATGAAGGAAATGGACCAGAGCCTGCGGATCATCGAGCAGGCCGCCGTCCGGCTCCCCAAGACAGCCAGGGCGTTCATCGTCGACGGCGTCGAGCCAGCGGCATCGATCCGGGCCTCCCGGCGCGTCCGGGTGCGCGAGGACATCCAGCTGTCTCCGAACCTCGAGGGCTCGGAGAAAAAGCGGTATCCCGATATCCTGACGTCGTCTCCCGGATGCGCAGTGCCCCCGAAGGAAGACACGTACACCTCGATCGAGGGACTCATCAGGCACTTCAAGTTTTTCATGAAGGGGCACGGCATCCGGCCTCCCAAGGGCGAGGTCTACTTTTCCGTCGAGGGGGGAAACGGCGAGCTCGGCTACTACATCGTCTCGGATGGAACGGACCGCCCCTGGCGCCTGCATCTCCGGGCCCCCTGCTTCCACATCGTGTCCGCCCTGGAGCAGCTCATCAAGGGCCGCTATGTCGCCGACATCATCCCGACCTTCGGCTCGATGAACATGATCGGCGGGGAGCTCGACCGATGAGCCGCGCCTACTCGGAAACCCTCCTCCGGAAAATCGATGAGCTGGTCGCCCGGTATCCGAAAAAGGAGGCGGCGCTCATCCCCGTGCTCCGTCTTGTCCAGGACGAGGCGGGCTGCCTCGCCCCGGACGAAGAGGAATTCGTCGCCCGGGCGCTCGGGCTGAAGAAGATGCGGGTCCGCGAGGTGATCACGTTTTACACGATGCTGACGCGCCGGCCCCTGGGCAAGTACCACATTCAGGTCTGCACCAACCTGAGCTGCTCGCTTCTCGGTTCCGGCCCGCTCCTCGACTACCTCCGGGAGAAGCTGGCCATCGGGGTGGGGGAGACGAGCCCCGACGGGAAATTTACCTTGACGACCGTCGAGTGCCTGGGAGCCTGCGACCGGGCGCCCTGCATGATGGTCAACACCGATTATCACGGCAACCTTGACGCGGCGGGAATCGACCGGATCCTGGCCGGGCTGGATTGAGGGAATGGACGATAAAACTCTCACCCGGGACTTCGGCGTGGCCGACCTCCATGAAGTGGGGGTTTACCGCGGCCGGGGCGGCTACGCGGCCGTCGCGAAAGCTCTGAAGATGGCGCCCCCGGACGTCCTGTGCGAAGTGCAGAAGGCCAGCCTCCGCGGCCGGGGCGGGGCGGGCTTCCCGGCCGGCGTCAAATGGGGGTTTGTGCCCCAGAACCTTCCCGGCCCCAGGTATCTGTGCGTCAACGCCGACGAGGGGGAGCCGGGGACCTTCAAGGACCGCTACATCATGCTCCACAATCCCCACCTTCTGCTCGAGGGGATTGTCATCGCCGCGTATGCCGTGGGCATTCACGAGGCCTATATCTACATCCGCGGCGAATACGAGGCCGTGGCCCAGAGACTCGAAACGGCCATCGCCGGCGCCGAGGGGAAAAACCTTCTGGGAAAGAACATCCTCGGGTCGGGGTTCGACCTCGACGTCTTCGTCCACCGGGGCGCGGGCGCCTACATCTGCGGCGAGGAAACCGCCCTCCTCGAGTCCATCGAGGGCAAGCGGGGGCATCCACGCCTCAAGCCTCCGTTCCCCGCCGTCGTCGGGCTCTTCAACGCGCCCACCGTCATCAACAACGTCGAGACCCTGTCCAACGTCCCGGCCATCATTCAAAACGGCGCGGACTGGTTCCTGAAACAAGGGCTGCCCAAGGACGGCGGCACGCGCATCTTCGGCGTCAGCGGGAAAGTCAAGAAACCCGGCATCTACGAGCTGCCCCTCGGGACGCGCCTGCGGGCGCTCATCGAGGAGCACGCGGGCGGCCTGAAGGAAGGCTGCGTCCTCAAAGCCGTGATCCCCGGCGGCCTGTCCGCCCCCATCCTGACCGCCGAGGAGATCGACTTGCCGATGGACTTTGATTCGCTGGCGGGCGCCGGGTCGATGTTGGGGTCGGCGGCGGTCATCGTCATCGACCGGGAGACCCCGATGCTCGAGGTCCTTCGGATCACCTCCAAATTCTATGCCCACGAATCCTGCGGGCAGTGCACGCCCTGCCGGATCGGGACGGCCTGGATCCACAAGATCGTCACCCGGATAGCCGAGGGCCGCGGCGAACCCGACGACATCGACACGATCATCAGCCTGGCTTCGAACATCAAGGGAAAGACGGAGTGCCCGCTGGGCGACGCCGCGGCGCTCCCCATTCTTTCGATCTGCCGGAAATTCCGGGGCGAACTGGAACGGAGCCTGAAATGAGGGAGGCGGAAAGCTGAGCCCATGGTCAAGCTGACGATCGACGACCGGGTCCTCGAGGCGAGGGAGGGACTGACAATCCTCCGGGCGGCCCAAGAGTCCGGCATCGACATTCCCCATTTCTGCTATCACCCGGCCTTCGCCCCCGAAGGCAGCTGCCGGATGTGCCTCGTCGAGATCGAGGGGGTCCCCAAGCTCGAGCTCGCCTGCTCGACGCCCGTCCGGGAGGGGCAGAAGGTCAGGACGCGGAGCCCCAGCGTCGTCGAGGCGAGGAAGTCCGTCCTCGAATTCTTCCTGGCCGAGCACCCTCTGGACTGCCCTATCTGCGACAAGGCGGGGGAGTGCCGGCTTCAGGATTTCTATGAAGAATACGGCCGCTTTGACAGCCGCCTGAAGGAGGCCAAGGAGAAGCGGGAGAAAAAGGCGGCGATCGGTAACAAGCTCATCCTGGACCGCGAGCGCTGCGTCCTCTGCACCCGCTGCGTCCGCTTCTTGAAGGAGGTCACGGGAACGGGCGAGCTCGGGGTCGTCAACCGGGGCAATCATTCGGAAATCGCCACCTACGAATCCGAGTTGGTCGATAACAACTACACGGGAAATCTCGTCGACCTCTGCCCGGTCGGTGCCATCACCGACGCGGATTTCCGGTTCAAGGCGCGGGCCTGGTTCCTGGACTCCCGGGAGTCGATCTGCCCGCTCTGCGGCCGGGGATGCCATATCTTCGTCGACGTCCATCCGGGGTTTCCCCGGGTCCTGCTTCCGCAGCGCGCCTACCGGATCCGGCCTCGCGAAAACCCGGACGTCAACGGGCACTGGATCTGCGATTTCGGGCGGTACAGCTACGCTTATCTCGACCGCGGCCGCCTGGACAAGCTGGTCCAGAACAAGGGCGGCCGGGAGACCGTGCTCACCGCGGAGAAAACCTCGCAGATTATCGCCGCCAAGATCCGCGGCCTGGTCGAGCTCGAGAGGCGGCCCCGGATCACGGTTCTCCTGAACACGACCTTGACCAACGAGGAGCTCTACCTTGCGGACCGTGTCTTCCGCAGGGGTCTGGGCCTGAAGAATATCTTCGTCGCCGACCCTCCCGAGGGGACGGCCGACGGATTCCTGCAGACGGCTGAGCGGACCCCCAACCGGCGGGGCGCCGCCGCCATCGGCCCATTCCCGGCCCTCCCCGGTCTCGGGGAGCTGGCGGGCGCCACGGACCTCCTCCTGATATTCGGGCATTTCCTGGCCGCGCGGGCCGCGGCTGGCGAGCTCAAGAGCGCCTTCGACCGGATCGAGGCCAAGTACCTCTGGGCCTCACACCGGAGCCCGCTCGACGAGCTCGTCGATATTGTCATCCCGACCCCCGTCGTGGCCGAAAAAAGCGGCACCCTGACGAATGTCGAGGGCCGCGTCCAGCCCATCTCGCCCGCCCTGGGTTTCTGTTCCGAGGGCTGGCCGGAGTGGCGGGCGCTCCTGGATCTGGCCGGCGCGCTCGACCTCGACCGCGGGTTTTTCGAGCCCCTGGCCTCTCCCGCGGATATACTGGCCGTGATGAAAAAAGAGATTTCCTTCTTCGGGTAGGATGTGATGGACGTCGTTATCGTGGTCATCAAGATCGTCGCCGCCCTGGTCTGGTTCCTCACCCTGACCCTCTACCTGACTTGGCTCGAGCGGAAGGAGAGCGCCCTCATCCAGGACCGGATCGGCGCCAACCGGGCGAACATCGGCAAGTTCCGGTTCCTCGGCCTGTTCCAGCCGTTCGCCGACGCCATCAAGATGATCTTCAAGGAGGATTTCGTCCCCGCTTTCTCGAACAAGTTCCTGCACACGCTCGCGCCTTTCCTCTCCTTCTTCTTCGTGGCGGTGACCATTTGCGCCGTTCCCTTCGGCAGCGAGCTCCGGATCGGCGGGAGGAGCATCAACCTCCAGATCCTGGACATGGACGCGGGACTCCTGTTCATCCTGGCCATGCTGTCCGTGGGCATCTATGGCCTCATCCTCAGCGGCTGGGCCTCGCGCAACCGCTTTGCGCTCCTGGGCAGTGTCCGCGGAGCCGCCCAGCTCATCTCCTACGAAGTGGCGCTTGGGCTCTCGCTCATCGGCCTGATCATGGTTTACCCCTCGCTCCGGCTCCAGAACATCGTCGCCTTCCAGGGAGAGAACCTCCTCGGCTGGATCCCGAAGTGGGGCGTCCTCCTCCAGCCTCTGGGCTTCATCATCTTCCTGTTTGCGGCCCTGGCGGAGACCAAGCGTGTGCCGTTCGACCTGCCCGAGGGTGAATCCGAGATCATCGGGTTTTTCGCCGAGTACGGCGGGCTGAAGTGGGGCCTGTTCATGATGACCGATTTCATGGAGATCATCGTCGTCTCCGCCCTCCTGACGACGCTGTTCTTCGGCGGCTGGCAGGTGCCCTGGCTGGCGGCCGATGGTTTCCATTGGCCCTGGGGGGGGGCCTGGGCGCTGCCCCACGGGCTGGTCGTCCTCTTTCAACTTCTCGCCTTTAACGTCAAGATCATCTTTTTCTGCTGGCTGCAGATCCTCATCCGCTGGACCTACCCCCGGTTCCGGTACGACCAGCTCATGGACCTGGGCTGGAAACTCCTCATCCCGCTGAGTCTCGTGAACATCGTCGGGACCGCGGTGGTCATGGGGATCCTCAAATGATCAAGTCGCTGGGCTATTTCCTCGAGATCATCCGGGGCGGGCTGATCACGGCGCGCCACTTCTTCGTCAATATGCATTACCATATCCTCAGGGCCGTCGGGATCAAGACCCGGCGGCGGGGCGCTGTCACCATCCAGTATCCCGAGGTGCGGAAAGAGCTGGCCGCCCGGCACCGCAGCCTGCACCGGCTGACGCGGCGCGACGACGGCCAGCCGCGCTGCGTTTCCTGCATGCTTTGCGTCACGGTCTGTCCGTCCGAGTGCATTTTTGTCGAAGCCACGGAGGACCCCGACCCCGAGATCCAAAAGCTCCCGGCCCGGTTCATCATCGACGAAAGCCGCTGCTGCTTCTGCGGGTTTTGCGTCGAAGCCTGCCCGGAGGACGCCATCCGCATGGATACGGGGATTATCGAGGCGGCCGATACCGTGCGCCGGGACCTGATTTATGATATGAATAAGCTCCTCCGATGACCACAGAGCGCATCCGGCTCGGGGAATTCGATATCTTCGGCCTCCGCGAGGGGTATTTCCTGCTCGACGGGGGCGCGATGTTCGGCGTCGTGCCCAAGACGCTCTGGGAGAAGGCCTGTCCGGCGGACGCGAAGAACCGGATCCGTCTCGGCCTGAACTCGCTCGTCATCAAAACGCCCCGGGCCCTGGTGCTCGTGGAAACCGGCATCGGGACCAAGACCGATCAGAAGTTCGCCGGCATCTACTGCGTCGAGACCGAGCCCGGCTTGGTGCCGGCGCTCGCGGGCGCGGGCTTCCGGCCGGAGGAGGTCGATTTCGTCATCAACACCCATCTTCATTTCGATCACTGCGGGGGGAACACCCGCCTGGACGAATCCGGCCGGATCGTCCCCACCTTCCCGCGGGCCCGATACATCATCCAGCAGGGCGAATGGGAGGCGGCCGTCCGGCCCAACGAGCGCGACCGGAGAAGCTATTTCGCGGAGAACTTCCTCCCGCTCCGGGAGGCGGGCCTCGTCGACCTCGTGGACGGCGACCGGGAGGTCACGCCCGGTGTGGAGGTGGTCGTCACCCCCGGGCATACCCGCCGCCACCAGTCGGTCAGGGTCCGTTCGGGCGGCCGGACCCTGGACTTTCTGGGCGATCTCGTGCCCACCGCCGCCCACGTCCGCCTTTCGTACATCATGAGCTACGATCTCTATCCGCTCGAGACTCTCGAGACCCGGAAGAAGCTGTACGAGGAGGCGATCGCCGGGGACTGGATTCTCGGGTTCGTCCATGACCCGGTCCATTTCTTCGGCCGGGTCCGGAAGACGGACTCCCGTTACGAATTCGTTCCGGTTTAGGGCAGGAACATAATTCTCGTCGTCCAAAAGGAGGTCTCAATCCATGAAAGAAGTCACGATCGAAGAACTGCTTGCCAAAGCCGAAAAACCCTCGGCGGAGGCGAAACGCCTCCACGCCTACTACCGGGGAAAGATCGCCGTCACGCTGAAGTGCCGGATCCGGAGCTTCGATGATTTCGCCATCTGGTACACGCCGGGCGTCGCCGCCGTCTGCAGGGAAATCCACCAGGACCGGGAAAGGGCCTATGATTACACCAACAAGTGGAATTTCGTCGCCGTCGTCTCGGACGGCTCGCGCGTCCTCGGTCTGGGGGACATCGGGCCGGAGGCGGGGCTGCCCGTTATGGAAGGGAAGGGCCTCCTGTATAAGTACCTGGGCGGAGTGGACGCTTTTCCCCTCTGCCTCAACGCCAAAGACCCCGACCGGCTCATCGACATCGTCAAGGCGCTCCAGCCGACCTTCGGCGGCATCAACCTGGAGGACATCTCCCACCCCAAGTGCTTCAAGATCCTGGACACGTTGCGGGAGGCGTGCGAGATTCCCGTATGGCATGACGACCAGCAGGGAACGGCGTGCGTGACGGTGGCCGGACTGATCAACGCTCTCAAGATCGTCGGGAAGAAGATCGGGGAAGTGAGGATTACCATGGTCGGGAGCGGCGCCGCCGGCGTGGCCATCGTCCGCCTGCTGATGTCCGCGGGCGTCACTCCGGGGAATATCCTGGCGGTCGATTCCAAGGGCATCCTGCACCGCGACCGGAGCGACCGGGACATCCTCCAGGAGCAGTTCAAGGAGAAATGGGACATCTGCCTCAAGACGAATGAGATGAAGGTCAAGGGGGATGTCCCTGACGCCATGCGGGGGGCCGATGTGTTGATCGCCGCCTCCAAGCAGGGGCCGGGCACGATCCGCCGGCAGTGGGTCCAGACAATGGCCAAGGATGCGATCGTGTTCGCCGAGGCCAATCCTGTGCCCGAGATCTGGCCCTGGGAGGCGAAGGAAGCGGGAGCCCGGATCGTCGCCACCGGCCGCTCGGATTTTCCGAACCAGATCAACAATTCGCTCGGCTTCCCGGGGATTTTCCGCGGAGCGCTCGATATCCGGGCCAGGACGATCACCGACGAGATGTGCATCGAGGCGGCCCGCGAGCTCGCCCGGGTCGCCGAAGACCACGGCCTCAACGAGGAGTACATCGTCCCGAACATGGACGAGTGGGAAGTCTTTCCGAGGGAGGCGGTCGCCGTCGGCAGCAAGGGCATCGAGCAGGGGGTGGCCCGCATCCAGGCGCCGGCCGAGGAGCGCTTCAAGACGGCCGAAGCGATCATCAAGCAGTCCCGCGATCAACTGAAGATGCTGATGAAGGAGAAATTCATCCTCGATCCCGACGCCTGAGCGCGATTGACATTTGGATTCCCGTGTGCTATAAGCACATCCATCGAGGTTCTCTAATATCATTCATTGAGAGGAGGTTATCTCTAATGAAGCATTTTACAAAATTCCTCGTCCTGGGTATTTTTGCGGTTTCTTTGTTTACCAGCTGCGCCAAGCAGCCGACGGAACAGATCGACGCCGTCAAGGCGGCCATCGCCGCGGCGCAAGCCGAGGGTGCCGACGTCTACGCTCCGGAAGATCTCAAGAAGCTCAATGACTCGATGCAGGCGGCCATGGATGAGATCACGACGCAGAGCAAGAAGTTCTTCAAGAAGTACGGCCCGGCCAAGGAGATGCTGGCCAAGGTCCAGGCCGAAGCCGACGCCGTGAAGGCCGCCATCCCGGCCAAGAAGGAAGCGGCCAAGAACGCCGCCATCCAGGCGCAGACTGACGCCAAGACGGCCCTCGACGAAGCCAAGGCCCTGCTCGACAAGGCCCCCAAGGGCAAGGGCACCAAGGCCGACATCGAAGCCATGAAGGCGGATCTCGCCGGACTGGAGATATCGTTCGCCGAGATTCAGACCGCCGTCGACAGCCAGGACTATTTTGGCGCCTCGGGCAAGGCCGCCACGATCAAGGAAAAGGCCATGGCCATTTCCGAACACGTTAAAGCGGCCATGGAGAAGGTCAAGGGAAAATAGCTGCCGTTATCTGAGCAGCTGATTTCGTTTTGCGGCTCTCGTCTTTGCTTAGAGGCACAGTTCCGCTGGGCCTCATTTTGCTCTCGTCTTGCCAGGCACCGCCGGTCCCTCCGGAAGTCGAGCGGGTGAAAACCCAGGAACACGAACTCTGGAGGGCCGGCGCTCCTCTTTATGCCCAGCAGGATTATGCCCGCTACCTGGAATTCCTCCGGGCGGCCCGGGACAAACTGAACAGGGAAAAAGCCAGGATCCGCTGGTTTCGCGATTATGAAAAGATCCGGGCCGATTTCCTGGTCGTCCTGAACCAGGGGGAAAGCATCCTGGAATCGGTCCGGAACGAGAAACTGGCTCAATCCGAGGATTATTCGCTCAGGCTGAGCCGGCTCGGGGGACGGATCGCCAGGATCAAGTCCCTGACCGAGACCATAAATGAGAACGGCCCAATCAGGAAGAACCTCGCGCAGGCGGACGTCGCTTTCCGCGAGGCCGGCCTGCTGCTCAAGGAAGAGAAGTACAGGGATCTCGAGCCCCGGCTCGGGAGGATCGACGGGCACCTCCGCCAGGCCGAGGACGCGCTTTTCTCCCTTCTCGCGAGGTATGCCGACGAGGGACAGGTTACCCGGTGGCGAAAGTGGGCCGAGGAGACGGTCCGCGAGTCCCGGAGGCGGGGCAGCACGGCCATCGTCGTGAACAAGCTTGGGCGGACGCTGACGGTCTTCCGGGCGGGGCGCCCGGCGGCGGTCTGCGAGATCGGCCTGGGCCGGTTCGGATTGTCCGATAAGCTCTACGCCGGCGATGAGGCGACCCCCGAGGGTCGCTATAAGGTGATCAAGAAAATCGCCCACAGCCGTTTCGGGAAAGCCCTGCTCATCGATTATCCGAATGACGAGGACCGCCGGGAGTTTTCCCAGGCCAAGAAAAAGGGCCTGATTCCGGCGAGGGCCGCGATCGGCGGGTTGATCGAAATTCACGGCGGCGGCAACGACAGCCTGACCAACGGGTGCGTGGCCCTGCGGAACGAAGTAATCGACGACCTCTTTCCGACCATCCCGGTGGGCACGCCGGTGACGATCATCGGCAGCCTGGAGAGCGCCGACAGGCTCCTGAGCTCGCTGGGGAAATCCTGACCGGCCATGAGCAGAAAAAAAATCATTCTCTTTTCGCTGGGGATCAGCCTGGCGCTCCTCGTCATTATCGAGGCCGTCGCCATCGTGGCGGCCCTCCCGCGGGCGGCCGCCGAGCCGCCTCTTCCGCCGGATCTGGCCAGGGGAAAGACCGGGGCGGCCTCGCTGGAGGCCGATATCGCCTCCCTCCAGAAGAAGATCCAGGCGCTCTATCCCCGCGGCAATTTCATCGTGGTGGACTCCGCGCGGAACGTCCTCCTCCTGAAAAAAAACAGCGAGGTCATCCGGCAGGCCGTGGTCTCCTGCGGCAGCGGGAGCGTGCTCGAGGAGCCGGGGGGCGGACGGAAATGGATCTTCGACACGCCCCGCGGCGCGTTCCAGGTCGAATCCAAGCTCCTCAACCCGACCTGGGTCAAGCCCGACTGGGCATTCATCGAAGAGGGCAAGAAGCCGCCGGAGAAGCGTGAGGAGCGAATGGAATCCGGCGTCCTGGGGGATTATGCCCTTGGTTTTGGAGAGGGGTTTTTCATTCACGGCACCCTGTACACCCGCCTGCTCGGCCGGAGCGTCACTCACGGCTGCATCAGGGTGGGCGACGCCGACCTCAAGGCGATCTATGAGGCCGCCTCGATCGGCGCGAAAATTTTCATTTTCTAAGATGCGCAAACCAGCGGCTCTGGCCTGTCTCGGGTTTCTCCTGGCGGCCCCGGCGCTCGGCCAGAAGCCCCCTTCGCCCGCGCTCCGGGACCGGTTCCTGCGGGAGGACCTGGCCCTGGCCAAGACGTCATCGCTGTATTTTGTCCTCCAACTGAAGAGCCGGACGATGTCCCTTCGGGCCGGCGGGCTGACTTTGAGAGAGTGGACGGTTGCCGGCCTCCGCGCCTGGGGCGCCCAGCAGCCGTTCGAGCCGCTGGCCATCGAAAAGAAAAGCACGCTCTTTCCCCCGAAAAGGTCGGAGATCATACCCACTCCGGAAGAAGGCGCCGAGACGGCGCCTGCGGAAAAGGCGGCCAAGAAGGAAAAGAAAGAGAAACAGAAGACCCAGGTACCTGAGCTCGAGGCCCTGGAGCTCAAAGACATGCCCTCGAGGTTCATTCTCTTCTTGAGCGACGGCACCAGGGTTTATTTGCGGCCCAGGGCTCAGAAATTCCTGGCCCGGGTCGCTTCCTTCGGCCACTCTCTTTCGTGGTACTCCTGGGTTCCCCTGAAGCGGCTCTGGTTCCGCCTGCGAAAGAAGCCGTTTTCGGCTATCGACCTCAAACTGCAAAGCGCGGAGGATTGCCGGTCCATCTACTGGTCTTTGGCAGAAGGGGCAAAAGGGCTGATTTTTCCTCTCTGATCCGGTTTCCTTCAAAGTATCATCTATAAGCCCAATCAATTGGATCATCCAAAAGCTATATAACAATTACTTGACAATCGAATACTCAAATATTATACTCGATTGATAAATCAAGGAGGATTTAATGGCAAAGATTATCGGGATAGATCTTGGAACCACTAACTCGGTTGTGGCCATCATGGAGGGCGACCGGGTCACCGTCATCCCTAACGAGGAGGGGGGCCGGACGACCCCCTCGGTTGTCGGGTTCACGCCCAAGGGGGAGAGGCTCGTCGGGCAGGTGGCCAAGCGGCAGCGGGTGACCAACCCGGAGAACACGATTTACTCGATCAAAAGATTCATGGGGCGGCGATACGAAGAAGTTGGCCAGGAGATCAAGCAAGTCCCTTTTAAAATTACACAGGAAGCGAACGGTGACGTCAGGGTTGACGCCCTGGGCAGCCACTATGCCCCGCCGCAGATCTCGGCCATCATCCTCCAGAAGCTAAAAAAGGCCGCTGAGGATTATCTGGGCGAGAGTGTGGAAAAGGCCGTGATCACCGTTCCGGCCTATTTTAACGACAGCCAGCGGAAGGCGACCAAGGATGCCGGAAAGATCGCCGGCCTGGACGTGGTGCGGATCATCAATGAGCCCACCGCCGCGGCCCTCGCCTACGGCATGGACAAAAAGAAGGACCAGACCATCGCCGTTTACGATTTCGGCGGCGGCACCTTCGACATTTCGATCCTGGAAGTCGGCGAAGGCGTCGTCGAGGTCAAGTCGACAAACGGCGACACCCACCTCGGCGGAGACGACATCGACCAGAGAATCCAGGACTGGATCGTGGGGGAATTTAAGAAGGACACGGGCATCGACCTGACCCGCGACAAGATGGCCCTGCAGCGGCTCAAGGAGGCGGCCGAGAAAGCCAAGATCGAGCTGTCCACGACCCTGGAGACGGAGATCAATCTGCCTTTCATCACCGCGGACGCGGCGGGCCCGAAACATCTTCTGTTGAAGCTGACCCGGTCCAGGCTGGAACAGCTGGTCGAGGACCTGATCCAGCGCTCGGCCGGGCCGTGCCGGCAGGCCCTGTCCGACGCCG
>Ga0154742_1101_pt2 | contig 18031 bp, 16 predicted proteins | sample Rifle2008BG16ft_FD_105750 | JGI IMG/M metagenome (GOLD analysis project Ga0154742, IMG submission 105750) | Candidatus Aminicenantes bacterium RBG_16_63_16 | reverse complement strand
GGCCGGACCTCCTCCTCGTCGCCGGCAAGGACGTCGAGGTCATCGCGGCGAGCTTCATCGACAACAAGACCGTGTACAAGGCGAACCCCTCGGTCACCCCGCTTGTCGACCAGAAAGACCTGAAGCGGATCCTCGTCCGCAACGGGCATCCGGGTAAAACGACCCGGACGGCGGTGCTCCTTGTCAAGGGGTCCGGGACGATGACGGTCGCCTATGACAGCGTCAAGGGCGGCAAAGTCTCGAAAACGGTCACAATCCAATAATTCCCCCCCTCTTTACGGGGGCGGCCCCTCCCGGGGCCGTCCCCTTTTCTTTTTTGGCGAGTTCTGAATCTGCCCGCCATCTAAGCTGCCCGGGGCTGGGATGGGGTCCGCGCAGAGCCCCCGTAGCGGAGGGGGAAATATCTGGATCGAGTCTTGGATATCAGGTCTCAGAAGATTCGCAAAATTGAGATTCCCTGGCCGACCGCCGGGACTGGTTTCTCGGGGGGCCGGGGGAGATGCGTGGACCCCATCGCAGCCGAAACGGGCAGCGTCCGTCGGCGGCGATCAGAACAGCCCTGTCACCTTTCCGGTCTTGAGGTCGATGTCGACGTCATAGAACGCCGGCCGTGTCGGCAGGCCGGGCATGGTCCGCATGTCTCCGCACAACGGGTAGAGGAAACCCGCGCCGACGCTGGCCCTGATGTCGCGGACAGGAAGCCGGTAGCCGGTGGGGACGCCTTTCCAAGCCGGATTATGGCTCAAGCTGAGGTGGGTTTTGGCCATGCAGATGGGCAGGTTGGCGTAGCCGAGCCTCGTGTAGAGCTCGATCTTGGCTTCGGCCGCCGGCTTATAATCGACGGCCGAGGCCCCGTAGATCTGGGTTGCGATCGTCTCGATCTTCTTCTTGATGTCCCATTCGAGGGGGTAGAGAAAACGAAAATTTCCCTTCTTGGCGGAAGCGGCGATGACAGTCCTGGCCAGGGCGACGGCCCCGGCCCCGCCTTCTGCCCAGTGGTCGGACATGACGGCGTCCTCGGCCCCGGCCTCGAGGGCGGACTGCCGCACCATTTCGATTTCGGCGTCCGTGTCCGAGGTGAAACGATTGACGGCGACGACAACGGGAACGCCGAAGCCGATGGCGTTCTTGATGTGGGCGACCAAATTGGACAGGCCGTTGCCCAGCAGGCCGAGATTCTCGTCCGTGTATTCGGGGGCGAGAGGCCTCCCGGCCAGGACCTTGGGTCCGCCGCCGTGCATCTTGAGGGCCCGGATCGTGGCCACGATGACGACGCAGCTCGGAACGAGGCCGCTCGCCCGGCACTTGATATTCATGAACTTTTCCATGCCGCAGTCGGCGCCGAAGCCAGACTCGGTGACGACGAAACCGTCCTTGCCGACAAGGCGGAGAGCGATCTGGTCGGCGATGATCGAGGAGTTGCCGGGGGCGATGTTGGCGAAGGGCCCGGCGTGGACGATGGCCGGCGTGTTCTCGAGCGTCTGCATGAGGTTGGGCATGAGCGCGTCCTTCATGAGGACGGCCAGCGCCCCGGCCACTCCCAGGTCCTCGGCCGTGACGGATTCGCCCGACCGGCTCGTGCCGATGACCATGCGGCCCAGCCTTTCCCGCATGTCCTCGAGCCCCGTCGTCAGGGCCAGGATGGCCATGATCTCGGAGGCGACGGAGATGTCGTAGCCCGTCTCCCGGGCCAGCCCCAGCTCCTCCGGGCCGAGCCCGATCTTGACCCTCCGGAGGAAACGATCGTTGACGTCGATGACGCGGTTCCAGGTGATGCTGGCCGGATCAATGTCGAGCCGGAACATCCTGCGCTTTTCCTCGGGCGTGAGCGCGGCCGGGTCGGTCTTGTCGAAACCGAGCTTTCTGAGGCGCCGGAACATGGTCGGAGAGAACCGCCGCTGGCCCTGCTTGTCGGCCGGACAGAAGGCGCCGAACAGCTTTTCGTCATCCTGGTAATACTCGTGGAGGATGCGGGCGTCGATGGCCGCCGCGAGCAGGTCGTGGGCCACCGTCACGGCGTGGATGTCGCCGGTCAGATGGAGGTTGAAATCCTCCATGGGTACGATCTGCGAATAGCCCCCGCCCGCGGCCCCGCCCTTGATGCCGAAGGTCGGGCCCATGCTGGGCTGGCGGACGACGGTGATGACCTTTATTCCCATGTGGGCGCCGAGGGCTTGGCAGAGGCCGACGGTGGTCGTCGTCTTGCCTTCCCCGAGGGGAGTCGGTGTGATGGCGGTCACATCAACGTAATGGCCCAGAGGCCGGTCCTTGAGCCGGTCGAGGACGTCGAGGTGGATCTTGGCCTTGTGCCGGCCGTAAAGTTCCAGGTCGTCCTCGCCGAGGCCGACCATTTTGGCGACCGTAACGATGGGCAGAAGCTCGGCGGACTGGGCGATCTCAATATCGCTCGGGACGGGCTTGACGCGTTTCACAGACATGTTGAACGGCTCCTTTTGCGATCGCTCGTTCCGGCCGGAGGCTTGTCGCCGCTCGCGGACGTCTCCCTGCGCGGTGAGGGAACGACGTTTTTCGGGGGGAGAGGGACGACGGTCCGGAGCGCGCGCGGTTCTGGGCTCATCATCGACGAGCCCCTATCGTAACGATTTGGCCCGGAGAAAACAAGGCCTTCCGGCAAGGCCTGCCGGCTACATGCTGATTGAGATGCTCCGACCGCCGTTGCCGAAGCGAGGGTTGACGATGTTACTCCGGGTTGAGCCGAAGGTGAAGTTCAACCCCACGGAAAAGGAGTATTGATAGCCCGTGGCCAGCTGTCTCTGGCGGAGGAGGACCTCTTCATAGGACGCCCCGCCGCGGGGTAGGGCGATCTGGTCGCGGATCTTGGCGTAGCTGCCGCCGACCTCGAAGCTCAGCCCCCGCCAAATCCGGAACGAGACCTCGCCGCCGAGCTCGACCCGGTTCAAGCTGAAGTCGTGGAAGTAATGCGATCCTGCGAGATTCAGACTGACCGTCCCCCAGGGCTGCTTGACCTCGTAGGCGAAGGACAGGGACTCCTGGAGAAGGCTCTCGGCGGTCTTGAAGTAGACCGTCTCCTCATTGTACCGGGTGCCCTTGTAGCCGATCCGGTAGAGGACGCGGAACTGTTTTTTGGTCGATTCGGAGTAGGGGAAGACGTTGAATTCGAGGGCCGGGGCCGCGCTGACGCTGAACTTGAGGTTGGAATATGTCGAGGACTCGACACTGAGGAAAGCCCCCGCCGACCAGTGTTTGCCCAGACTCTTGACGACGAGGACGGAGAAGCCGTAACCGTGGGACGAGTTCTCATAGATGTCGTCGCCAAAGTCGAACCATGATTTCGAGAGGTTGCCGTAGACGGACGTCCGGATCTTGAGCTCGGGCGTGACCCGGCTGGCCGAGAAAGAGCCGTAGTACGACGAATCCCTATATTGCGTTTCGCCCATGAGGAAGGAGCTGGCGCTGAGGCTGAAGACCCAGAAGTCCCACTTGTCGACGACGGCCGTCGGTTTGACCAGGTCTTGGAAATTGACCGAGACGAACTTCGCGGCCGGGGTCTTGGCGACGTAACGCATGAGGCCGAGTTTGAGGAGGCCGGCCAAACCTTTGCGGACGTCCTCCGGCTTGTCGCCGGGAGCGGGCGTGTGGGTGAACGTGTTGTCGTCGCCCTGGAACTCCTTGAGCCCGGAAAAAACGAGGACGAACGTTTCGCTTCCCGGGGGTCCTTGGGGCGTGACCAGGACCTTGATCTGAGCCTCGTCGAGGCCGGGGACGAATTCGACGAAGGGGATCTCCGCCCGAAAAAAGCCGATGTCGGCCCCGGGCCAGTCCAGGAAGACCTTCAGGAGGGCCCGGGGCGGTCCGGCAGGTTTCGCCGGAGGGGTCTGAGCGCCTGACGTCAGGACGACGAGGACGACGAGCGCGCTGAGAAGGGCCGCGGTTGCCGAGATGAGTTTTTTCATGGTCTTCTCCTTGCCGCCCGTTTCCCGCTAGTTGATGCGGATGCTCATGCCCCCGCCGCCGGACGAGCCGAAGCGCGGGTTGATGACGTTGGTGAAGATGGAGCCGAACGTGAACTGGAAGCCGATGGATACGAAGTAATCGCTGGTCCTGGGCAGCTCGCGGAGACGGAGCAGCTGCTCCTCGAAGGTTGGCTCACGGCCGAGCAGCGAAAGCTGGTCGTGGATCCAGGAATACCCCACCAAGCCGAAGACGCTGAGGCCCTTGTAAAGGTTCAGGCTGACGATGCCGAACAGGTCCAGCTGGTTCTTGCCGAAGTCGTGGAAATAATGGGAGCCCGTCGCGCTGACGCTGACCGTCCCCCACTTCTCGCGAAGGTCGAGGGTAGCGGACAGGGACTCCTGGAAGAGCGTCTCCCGGGTCTTGCCGTAGATCGTCTCCTCCCGGTACTTGACGGGATTCACGGCCAGCTTGTAGAGGAAGCGGAGCTGTCTGCGCGTCGATTGGGAATAGGGGAAGGCGTTGTATTCCAGGGCGGGCGCGGCGGTCAGGCCGAGGTCGATATTGCTGTAGAGGGAGGATTCGGCTTCGAGAAAGAATCCCGCCGACCAATGTTCGCCCAGGCTCTTGACGAAGAGGCCGCTCCCGTCCCAGCTCGATTTGGTGCCGGTGATGATCTCGTCCTCGATGTCGTATTTCGTCTTCGAAGTGTCGAGTGAGAGGCCCAGCCGGACCTTCGACTTCGTGGTGACGCGGTTGGCCGAAAAGGAGAAGTCGGCATTTCGATCCTTGTAGGATTCCTCGCCGCTGAAGCGACCGCTCCCGGTCAGGCTGAAGACCCAGAAGTTCCAGCGGTCGCGGCCGGGTCCGGCCTTGTCGGGCGGGAGATAATCGACGGTGATCCGCCGCGCGATGGACGTTTTTGCGACGTAGCTCATGAGGCCCATTTTCAGGGCCTTGACCAGGCCGCGGCGGACGTCGTCCGAAGTGTCGGTCGTCGACGAGAAATATTTCTGGATGTCGTTCGTGCCCTTGAGGTCGTTCTGGCCCATGAAGTTCAAAGTGTATTCGCGTCCGCCGCCGCCCGTCGACTGCGTCGTGATCAGGATGTGGACCTGGGCTTCGAGGCGGTCCCGGACGTAGTTGACGAAGGTGATCTCGGTCTTGACGTACTCGACGTCGCAGCTGTCGCAGTCGAGGAAGACCTTGACGGCGGACTTCTTCAGCTCGTCGACGTCAGCTTGGCCCTGTTGAGCGGCGGTGATGGCCGACGTCCCCAGGACCAGTATCAGGCTGAGCGCGACACCTAGGGTTTTTCGCATGCGCTTGCTCCTTCGCCGGCCTATCCGGATCGCGGGGAATCGTTCATTCTGCCAAGTAACGCAGCAATTCTCATGCCACGGCCAAAAGGTCCGTTCGAGGGGAGGTAGGCCGGGCATCTTAGATATATACGTCGGGACGTAAGACATGTTTACATTATTAAAACAATAGGGCTCACAGAGTAAACGCCGGCGGGCAGGGTTCGGATCCACTGCGAGGGCGGATGCGTGTCCACGGGACCGCGCGAGAGCCGGGACCCCGGCCGCCGCATGCGGGATCGACCGCGAATCTGTGATAAAATCCGTGTGCCTTCATGACATGACGGATAGGGGAGAAACCATGAGAGTCCTGCATCGCGCTTTCGTCGCCCCGCTTATCCTCTCCATTCTTTCCGGGCTTTCCGGCCAAGTCCGCAACTTCCGACTGGGGGAGGAGGATTTCCTCCTCAACGGCAAGCCCTACCAGATCATGGCCGGCGAGATCCATTACCAGCGCATCCCGCGCGAGTACTGGGCCGACCGGCTGATGAAGCTCAAGGCCGCGGGTCTGAACACGATCGGGACGTACGTCTTCTGGAACGCCCTCGAGCCCGAGCCGGGCCAATGGGATTTCTCCGGGGGGAACGACCTGGCCGCCTTCATCCGGACCGCCCAGCGGCTCGGCCTCTGGGTCATCGTCCGGCCCGGGCCCTACGCCTGCGCCGAGTGGGATTTCGGGGGGCTCCCCGTTTGGCTCCTGCGGACGCCGGACATCAAGGTGCGCTGTTCGGACCCGCGCTACCTCGCCGCCTGCGAGACCTACATCCTGAAGATCGCCGAGATCATCCGCGATCTCCAGGTCCACCGCGGCGGTCCGGTCCTGATGGTCCAGGTCGAGAACGAATACGGCAGCTACGGCAACGACCGAGATTATATGCTCGCCCTCAAGGGATTCTGGGAGAAGGCCGGGATCGAAGTCCCTCTGTACACGGCCGACGGCGCGACACCCTACATGCTCGAGGCCGGGAGCCTGCCCGGCGCGGCTATCGGCCTCGACCCGGGGACGAATGAGAAACACTTCGCCGAAGCGGCCCGGCTCGAGCGCGGCGTGCCCGTCTTCTGCAGCGAGCTCTATCCCGGCTGGCTGACCCACTGGGGCGAGGAATGGGCGCGGGTCAAGACCGAGAACGTCCTGGCCGACCTCCGCTGGCTCCTCGACCACGGAAAGTCCTTCAGCCTCTACATGTTCCACGGCGGGACGAATTTCGGCTTCTGGGCCGGCGCCAACTTCAGCGACAAGTACGAGCCCGACGTCACGAGCTACGACTACGATGCGCCCCTGAACGAAATGGGGCAGCCGACGCCCAAGTATTTCGCGATCCGCGACCTTCTCCTGCGCTACCTGCCGAAGGGGGCCAATCCGCCCGACCTTCCCCGGCCGGTTCCGGTGATCGAGATCCCCTCGATTCCCTTCGACGAAAGCGCCTCGCTTTTCGACAACGTCCCGCCGGCTGTCCGCAGTCCCCAGCCCGGGCCCATGGAATCCTACGGCCAGAATCACGGCTTCATCCTCTACCGGACGAAACTCCTCGGCCATCGGGGCGGCAAGCTGACGGTTGCGGACGTCCACGACTACGCGAGCGTCTATGTGGACGGGAAGTTCCTTGGGACGATCGACCGGACAAAAAAAGAGACGGCCATCGACATCCCGAAGGCCGAGCCGGCCAACGAGACGCTCGACATCCTCGTCGAGGCGATGGGCCGGATCAACTTTGGTCCCCGCCTCATCGACCGCAAGGGCATCACCGAGCGGGTGACCCTGAACAACATAACGCTGATGACCTGGGACGTCCACGGCCTGCCCATGGACGAAGACGGCTTGCGCCTGCTGAAGTTCGGCGGGAGGCCGGCCGACAGACCGGCCAACTTCTTCCGCGGCCGCTTCGAGCTCCGGGAGACCGGCGATACCTACCTGGACATGACCGGCTGGAAGAAAGGGGTCGTCTGGGTCAACGGGCACAACCTCGGCCGCTACTGGGACATCGGGCCGCAGAAGCGGCTCTACTGCCCGGCCCCCTTCCTGAAAAGGGGCAGGAACGAGGTCGTCGTCTTCGACCTGCACGTTCTCCGGCCGGCGCCCGTCCGCGGCTTTACGACCTTGGAATAGCCCCATCCCTCGGAGGGATGGGGGTGCCCGGCGTTCGTTCGCCCGGGCCGATGGCATCCCGGACTAGAGCATGCACCGGATGCCCGTTGTCAGTGAGAAGCCCGGGGCGCCGTAACCCCAGACCTGCTCGTAGCGGGCGCCGAGGATGTTGTCGAAGCGGGCGAAGAGCTCGAGCCGGGGGCCGACGGCCGTCGACAGGACGGCGCCGAGGAGGACATAACCGGGGAGCCCGACCGTCTCATAGGGATAGGCGCTGAAGTCCCGGTCGAGCCTGCGGCCCACGTAGAGGACCGTCACCGTCAGGTCGAACCGGCCGGCGAGGAGTGCGCCGATGTCGGCGGAGAACTTGTCGCGGGGCCGCCGGAGGAGGTCCGTCCCGGCGTCCTCGTCCCTGGCCGTAAGCCGGGTGTAGGAGGCGCCCAGACGGACTCCGCCGCCAAGCCGTGTTTTGGCCGAGGCCTCGAGGCCCTTCGTCCGAGCCCGGCCGATGTTGATGTAGCCGGCCGCGAAGTCGAAGTCGACGAGGTCCCGGAAAGCGTTCTCGAACCAGGTCAGCCCAAATGTGAAACGCTCCTTCATGAAGCTCTGCTCGAATCCCGCGTCCCAGCCCGCGGCCCGCTCTGGCCGCAGGGCCGGGTTGCCCACCGGCCCCCAGGAAGTCTCCGGCGCGAAAAGCTGGTAAAGGGAGGGCGACTTGAAGCCGGTGCCGAAAGAGGCCTTGAGTTTCGTTCCCGTCGCGGCGACGAGATAAGCCGGAGCGATGCGGAACGTCACCGCGGTCCCGGTCCGGCTGTGGCGGTCGGCCCGGACTCCGGCCGTGACGAAAAACCGTTCTCCGCGTTCCCAGCGATCGAGAATATAAACGCCGGTCGACCCGGCCCGGACGGAGGGAAACCGGGCTTCCACGGTGCCCCAAGCGCTTTCCGAGAGGTAATCGGACCGCCCTCTTTCTTGCTCGAGCTCGAGGCCGGCCGTGAGCGTATGCGCCGGGTGGAGGAAGAAATTGTTCTGCCAGTCGAGCTTGAAGATGTCGCTCTGATAGAGACCCTCGTCCCGATCCTGGGGATGAGTGTCGTCGACCGGGTTCCTGTTTTCCCGCCTGGCACCCAGCCAAGACACGGAGAGGGCCTGCTCCCAGCGGCCGGTCGCGGCGAGGCCGCGATACTGTCCGCGGACGAGAAGAGCCCCGTAATCCTGGCGGCTGTTCGGGTCGTCCCCTCCGGGCCCGCCGAAGTTGTCGAGCTCGGTCCGGGCCTCCACGGCCTTGACCGTCAAGGTCAGGCTCTTCGTCGGCCGGAGAGCGTAGCCGAACCGGGCGGCGAGAGACAGGTTGCGGTAGCCGTCCTTTTCGGCGTTGCCCGGATAGGCGGACGAGGCCGCGGATATGCCCGCGGTCCGTTCGTGGAAAAGGGAGAGCGAGTACTCCGCCTTTCGGCCCGAACCCGAGAGCCCGAGATCGGAGGTGAGCGTTTGGAGCGTGCCCGCCGACGAGGCGAGGGTCAGGCGGGGCTTGCCCCGGCCGACCCGGGTGATGATGTTGACGACACCGCCGAGCGCGTCCGAACCGTAGAGGAGCCCCTGGGGGCCGCGGAGGATCTCGACCCGCTCGACCTGGCTGAGGGACAAATGGGCCAGGTCATACGAGCGGGAGGGGTTGATCGGGTCGTTGAGCTCGAGGCCGTCGAGAAGGAATAACGTGTGCTCGCTACCCGCCCCGCGGATCGAGACGGAGGCCGTGGCGCCCGGGCCGCCGTTCCGGAGAGTCGACAGACCGAGGACATCCTCCAAGGCTTCGAGGACGTAGGCCTTGTGGCTGCGGGCCAGCTCCTCGCCCGTTATGACCGTCAGGGAGCTTCCGACCTTCTTCTCCGGCGTCTCCAGCCGCGTGGCCGTGACGACGATGTCGCGCCGCAGCGCCGAGCTGGCTTTGTCCTGGGGGTCGTCGGCGTGAAGGCCGACCGGGATGAGCGCGAGCAGGCCGGCGAGGACGAGCGTTCTTCTGTCCATGGAAGGAGCTCCGCAGCCGCCCCCGCCGCTTTTAGTTTCCCGTCTTCCGCCCGAAGACCGGTCGACCCTGGCTTACGGAAGGTCTCCTGACTCCCGGATCGCTCTCCTCCCAAGCCTTCCAGTCTTGCGGCCGTGGCGTCTCTTGGGATTCGTCCCCGGTTACAGTAGCGGGGGCTGTGTCCGCATCCGACGGACTTCCCTTCAAATAAGCCGTGAAGATTTTAATCTAAAAGAAAGAAGGGGTCAAGGGAGGCCGATAAGAAGGCGCAATACGACTGGTGGGGCGAAAGCGTTGCAAAGAGGGCCGGGGAGGACAGAAAAACCGAACGGCTATTTTTCTAAGTTTTTAAAATTCCCCTTGATGACTATTATTAATTATACCACAAAGCCGCGAGGAAAACAATGACTTTTTAGGATCTTTTTAAAATTACTGCGATGGCCGGATTAACGACCGATTTTTACCTGTAAAATCGCCCCATATTGAGGTTTTTACAGAAATGACCAGGCAAGGGCCCTCATTTTGAGATTCCCCCTTAAAAATAGTATAGTGGGGGTGCCTTCAAGAGAGACAAAAGGGCCCTTTATCGAGGAGAAAGGCATGAAAAACGATGATTTTCGGCTCGTCGGGCACCAATTCGTGGACTGGATCGCCGATTATTTCGAGAATGTCGAGAAATTCCCCGTCCTTTCCCCTCTCGAGCCGGGCGATGTCAAGAAAAATATCCCCGCCGTCCCGCCTGCCAGGGGCGAAGCCATGGAGGGGATCTTCCGGGATTTCGAGAGGGTCCTCCTGCCCGGCATCACCCACTGGCAGCACCCCGGTTGGTTCGCCTACTTCCCGGCCAATAATAGCCCGCCCTCGGTCCTGGGGGAATTCCTCACCGCCGGCCTCGGCGCCCAGTGCATGGTCTGGCAGACTTCTCCGGCGGCGGCCGAGCTGGAGGAAGTCGTGCTCGATTGGCTGCGGCAGATGACCGGGCTCCCCGAGAACTTCTCCGGCGTTATCCAGGACACGGCCTCGACCGCCACCCTGTGCGCCCTTCTTTCGGCGAGGGAGAGGTCGACCGGGTTCGAATCGAACGACGCCGGCCTCCGGGCTCCCCTGACCGTCTACGCGTCCGAGGAGGCCCATTCGAGCGTCGACAAGGGCGTCAAGATCGCCGGATTTGGGAGTAAGAACTTCCGCCGTCTCCCGACGGACGAGCGGTTCGCCGTCATCCCGGAGAAGCTCGAGGAGGCCATGACCAGGGACCGGGACGCTGGGTTCGTCCCGGCCTGCGTCGTAGCCACGGTTGGCACGACGTCGTCCGGAGCCATCGACCCCTTGAGGGCGGTCGGCGAGATCTGCAGGAAGCACGGCGCCTGGTTCCACGTCGATGCGGCCTGGGCCGGGACGGCCGCCCTGCTCCCTGAAAAACGCTGGATCCTCGACGGGATCGAACTCGCCGATTCTTTCGTCTTCAACCCCCACAAGTGGATGGTGACCAACTTCGACTGCTCGGCCTATTTCGTCAAGGACCCGGCGACGCTTGTCCGGACCTTCGAGATCCATCCCGAGTACCTCAAGACCGGCGTCGACGCCAGAGTGAAGAATTACCGGGACTGGGGCATCCAACTGGGCAGGCGTTTTCGGGCCCTCAAGCTCTGGTTCGTCATCCGGGCCTACGGTGTCGAGGGGCTCCAAGCCATGGTCCGGGAGCACCTCCGCCTGGCCGCGCTCGTCAAGGACTGGGTTGAGGGGGACGGCCGCTTCGAGCTCCTGGCCCCGGTCGACCTAGGCCTCGTCTGCTTCCGCCTCGACGACGGTCGGGAGGAAAGGGGGCTCAACGAGCTCAACCGTAGGCTGCTCGAGCGGGTCAACGCCTCGGGACGCGTCTTCCTGACCCACACGATGCTCCGGGGGAAATACACCATCCGGCTGGTCGTGGGGCAGAGGACGACCGAGGAGCGCCACGTCCGGGGCGCCTGGGATATCATCTCCGCTGCGGCCGGGGACGTCCTGAAGACCTGAACCTCCGGCCTATTCAGGCTTGAGGGCGGAGCGCAGCTCGCCGCCGGGGCCCGCGAACCGGAGGTAATAGCCCTGCCGCCGCCCCGGTCGTAGGACGAAACCCGGCGGCTCCGGCAATCCTGTTTCTCGCCGAGCATCCTGAGGATGTCCCGGCCGGCCAGGACCGTCGAGGCCAGCAGGACGAGCATGGCGGCGGGAGCGAGCCGCGATCTATCGCGCGGGGCGGCCCTTTTTCCGGAGCCAGCCCGTCCGTATCCGCGATTTCCGGTCCCGGGTCGTGTAGGGCTTGAGGTCGAGGACCGGCGTCCCGTCGACGAGGTCGAGGCCGGAAACCTCGAGGACCCGGCCGTCTCTCCCGAGCAGCTTGACGACGGTCATGCCCAGGGGATTCGGCCGATGCGGCGAACGGGTCGAGAAAATCCCTCGAGGGCCGGACTCGCCCGGCGGAACGGTCTTGAGCTTGAACCCCGTGGAGCGGTGGAAATGGAAGAGGACGATGACGTGCGAAAAGCCCTCGAGGTCGTCGAGGCCGTCGGCGAATTCGGGGAAGACCTCGATCTGGCCGGCGACGCGTTCGAGGAAGCGGGGCGGGGCGAAGGCCGGAGGCGGCAGGTCGGCCGGCTCCTTGAAACGCGACCTGACGACCCCCACCGGCCGGAGCCGGACGGCGCCCGTCAACCGTTGACGTACGTCAGCCATTTCTCGTAGCGGGGGGAGCGGCCAGTAACGGCCTCCTTGTAGGCCCCGACCATCCTCAGCGCGATCGGCCCCGGCACGCCCTTCCCGACGGTGTGCTTTTTTCTCGGGCCGGCCGGGTCGGACCCGTCCGTGACGGAGATGATGGGGATGACCTCGACCGCCGTTCCGCAGAAGAAGGCTTCCTCCGCTCCGAAGAAATCCTCCCTGCTGATGGGCCCGATGGCCGTTTTGTAGCCGAGGTCGCGGGCGATCTCGAGGAGACTTATCCGGGTGATCCCTTCGAGAACGGATTCCTTCCGGTCGTTCGTCACGAGCGTCCCGTTCTTGACGAGGTAGATGTTCTGGCCGGGCCCTTCGGCGACGCGGCCCTCGAAGTTCAGGAAGACGGCCTCGTCGAAGCCCTCCTCGCGGGCCTCGAGGCCGCAGATCGCCGACTGGACGTAGACGCCGCCGAGCTTGGCGGACATGTTGAACTGCGTGTGGTGGACACGGCGCCAGGGGACGATGTAGGCGTTGACGCCGCCGCCCGCCTTCTCGCCGAGGTAGGCCCCCCACTCCCAGGCGCTGATGGCCAGCTCCACCGGGCAGGCCTTGGGCACGAGCCCGAGGTTGCCGTAGGAGAAGAAGATCAGGGGCCGGATGTAACAGCTCTCGAGCTTGTTCTCGCGGACGGTCAGCTTGATGAAGTCGGTGATCTCGTCCTTGTTGTAGGGAGTCTTCATCTTGGCCACGCCCGCCGACAGGAGGAGCCGGTCGACATGCTCCGGCAAGCGGAAGATCGCGGGTCCCCGCGCCGTGCTGTAGGCCCGGATCCCCTCGAAGACAGACGTTCCGTAGTGGAGGGCGTGCATCATGGGGTGGAGGCCCGCCTCGGACCAGTCGAGAAGCTTCCCCATGTACCAGTATTTCTCGGCCTTGGGAAAATGGGTGTTAAGAAACATGGACGACTCCTTTACGGAATACGGGAGTATGGATGATGGGAATTATCAGGCATCGAGAATCGGTCAGCCCGGAGAAAGCCAATTCATGCTTGGTGAAGACACTACCTCGCTGAAAATCCATGCTATCACAGCCGAACGGCCAGAGTAAAGCTAGCCGCGCGCCCGGGCGAAGTACGTTTTCCCCTCATGGGCGGCTTTCCGGACTTTCCGCCGGCTGCGGAGTGAGGAAAGGGCCTTGAGGACCTCGTCCTGGTGACGGCCCAGGGAGAGAGAAATATCCTTGGCGGTCATGGGCCTGCGCCCGACCGCGGTCAGGAGGGCCGCTTCGAAGTCGCCGGCGGCCGGCGCCTGTTTCCGCTTTTCGAACGAGGCGATGATTTCCGCCCGGGGGCCGAGGGCATCGCGGATCTTTCTCATCGCTCCGGGGCTCAACGGCTTCGCTTTGAGGTCGGCGGGCGGCCGGACGACCGTGTTCAGCTGGATGCGCTCCGGGCGGATCCTGTCCGCGGCCGTCCTGAGGGCTTTGATATGGGCCGGGGAATCGTTGACGCCCCTGATAAGCATGACCTCCAGCCAGATCTCGCCCCGGAATCCCTCGCGGAAGCGGGCCAGGCCGTCGATGATCTTTTCGGGATCGAGGGTCCTGTTGGGCCGGTTGACGCGGCGGAACAAGTTCCCGGGAACGGCGTCGAGCGAGGGCACGACGATGTCGGCGGCGGCGAGGTCCCGCCGCACCTCTTTCCGGGTGAGCAGGGTCCCGTTGGTCAGGACGACGACGGGGATCCGGGTCATCTTTTTGATGGCCCGGATAATGCGGCCGATGTCCCGGTTGAGGGTCGGCTCACCCGAGCCGGAGAAGGTGATGGCGTCGATCTTCTGCCCCGACTCCACGGCCTCCTTGACCTGGGCCAGGATCTCCTCGGGAGGAAACCAGCTCCTCCGCCGGAAGACGGTTTTCCGCGTCGACCCGAGCTGGCAGTACGTGCAGTCCAGGGTGCAGGTCTTGAAGGGGATGATGTCCACGCCCAGGGAAAAGCCCAGGCGCCGCGAGGGCACTGGGCCGTAGACACGGCGGCGGCCGCCCATCAGGCCTTGCCCTTGTAGATCTCGATGAACTCCCGGAGGGACCGGTCGTAGGTCTTCTCCACGGCATCGGGGAACAGGCAGGCCGGTAGCTCCCGGAGGCTCCAGTGGTAGGCCAGGCAATCGCAGCAGAGCCCCTTCCGGCTGCAGGGCTCCCAGCTGCAGTTGCATCGGGCCTTGTTTTTCGCGCTTTTACACTCGCCCATCCGTCGCTCTCTTATATAAGGAATATCGCTCTCCTTTTATTATAGGGTTTCCCTGACCATAAAGAAACCGCCCCCGCACGAAAGCTGCGGCTGCCCCTTGACGGGCCTGAGGGATAGCCGGCACCAGTCCACAATATGCAAGGGCGATGCTCGGCGGAGGCGCGATACTGGTATCCATTCGGATGGGCGGCCTTGACGCCACCCGGGCTGTGACGGGGACCATCCAGAGCCCCCGTAGCGGAGGGGGTCCCATCGGCTTGCCGATGGGGGAACCGCCGGGACTGGTTCCCGGGGGCCGGGGGATGTGGGCGGTCCCCGTCACAGCCAACATGGGTGGCATCTCGCGTCCGACAAGGTTATATGCAACGAGCTCCAAGGCGGGCCACTCGGCCCCATTGTTCAGGCCGCGGATTTCGTGTATCATAGCCATCTTCAAGAGGTTAGTGAGGAGTCCCATGCCCCGATACACGGACCGGGAGGCCAAAGCCGGCCTCGAGGCGAAACTGCCGCCGCTCGAGACCTTCCCTAACCAGTTCCCGGACTACGAGATCGCCATCGAGTTCCCGGAATTCACATCGGTCTGCCCCAAGACGGGCTTGCCCGACTTCGGGACGATTTTCCTGCGTTACGTCCCGGTCGGGGAGGTCCTCGAGCTCAAATCCCTGAAGGAGTATTTCCTGGCCTACCGCAACTTGGGCATTTTCTACGAGAACGTGATCAACCGTATCCTCGAGGACATCGTCCGGGCCTGCCGCCCGTCGAGTGCCGTCGTCAGGGGCGAGTTCAACCCGCGCGGCGGACTCCGGTCGGTCGTCGAAGCCCGTTACCCCCGCCCCCGGAAACGGCGGCGCTGAGGACTTCCCCGCCGTCCCCGTGCTCGAGCTCGACCTCCAAGGAAAAACCAGCATGACCCCTTCATTGAATGGTTCGCGAATGGGCCGGACCGACCTGCTGATATTCCTGACGGTCTTCCTCTGGGCCGTCAACCTCACGGTCATCAAGATTGGCCTGCGGACCCTCTCGCCCCACAGCTTCAACGCCATCCGGCTCGTCCTGGCCTCGCTCGCCTACATCGCCGTCCTCGCCGCGAGCCCGGGCAAGTTCTCGCTCGCGCGGAAGGGGGACGGCTGGAAAGCGGCCGGCCTGGGCCTCCTGGGGATCACCGGCTACCAGCTCTTTTTCATCCAGGCCATCAACGGCATGAGCGCGTCCACGGCTTCCGTGATCTTGGGGACGAGCCCCATCTTCATCGCCCTCCTGGCCACTTTCCTCGGCCAGGAGCGGATCACCTTGGCCGGGTGGGTCGGCATTTTATTTTCCTTCGCCGGCTTTCTTCTCGTTGTCTCCGGCGAGAACGGCGGCTTCGTCTTCGCCTGGAGCGCCCTCCGCGGGGCCGGCCTGATCCTGCTGGCCAATGTCTGCTGGGCTGGCTACACCGTTTTCTCGAAGCCCGCCCTCGACCGGAATTCGCCCCTCCGCTTGGCGGCCGTGGGTACGGTGGTCGGGACCCTCCTCTATCTTCCGTTTGCGGCCCGGGACCTGGCGGCGCTCGATTGGACGAAGATTTCCTGGCAGGGCTGGGGCGCGATCCTCTATTCGGGCCTCGTCTCCATTTTCCTTTGCTTCGTCCTCTGGTACCAGTCCGTCCAGAAGGTCGGGAGCGCCAAGACCGGAGTCTACGGCAACCTGACCCCCGTACTGGCCATCTTTTTCGCGGGGATAGTCCTCGGCGAGCGGCTGACCGGCGTCCAGGCCATCGGCGCGGCCATCACCCTGGCCGGCGTTTACCTGACGAGGTCCGGGTACCGCTTCTTCGAAAGGAAGGCTGCCCGCCGCGCTCCGGATGCCGCCCCGCAGGGCTAGCGAAGCCCGTAGACTTTGTGGAGTTGGACGGACAGGCGGATCCCGGCGAGACCCGACCGTCCGGCGTCTTCGAGGATCTTCAGCGCTTTCTTCCGGCTCCATGGAGCGTTCGACTGGGGTTGGAGGATGATGGGCGTGGCCGGGGGGAATATCGTCCTCATGGTCCTGACCGCGTCGAGCGTCAGCGTCCGGCAGACGACCAGCTTAACCTCCCGGGCCCGCTTCAGGAACCCGGGGTGGACATCGTAATCGGGCGGCTTGGGCGACACCGTCAGCCAGTCCGCTCCTGGCTCGGGAGGGAACGTCCCGTTTGTTTCGACCTGGACCTTGAGTCCTTCTTCGTGGAGGCGCCGGACGAGAGGCCGGACGTCCTGGGCCAGGGGCTCGCCTCCGGTCAGGCAAACCCATTCCGCGGGGCTGCCGAGGCGGAGCCGGCCGATCTCTTCGACGATCTTTTCGACGGGCGTCTCGCGGCCGCCACGCCAGGCCTTCTTCGTGTCGCAAAAGCCGCAGCGGCGATTGCAGCCGGAAAGACGGACGAAGATCGTCGGCTCGCCCTGGCGCAGGCCTTCGCCCTGGACAGAGGCGAAGATCTCAGTCGTCTTCAGAGTAGGCGGCCGACGCATCCTCGGATTCCCAGACCGTCACCGACTTGACCGGGTACGTTTTTTTGAGTTCGTTGTAGAGATGGCGGGCGATATTCTCCGCGGACGGATTGAAAGGGAAGACCTCGTTGAGGAAGGTGTGATCGGGCAGGGCCGCGGCTAGGGCCTTCTTGACTTCCGTAAAGTCGAATCCGATGCCGGTCCGGTCGAGTTCGCGGACAGCGATCTCGACCTCGACCTGGAACGTGTGGCCGTGGACCCTTTCGCATTTGCCCTTGTATTCCTTGAGATAGTGGGCCGCCGAGAACTTGTCCCGGACCTTGAGTGTCCAGCTCATCGCTTTCCTTCCTTTCGAAGACGGACGAGGAGGGGATCTTCGCGGCCGACGGCCTTCCAAGCCCGGCCGCGGAAGCGGCAGGACGAGCACGTCCCGCAGGGGGCCACGCGTCCGGAGTAACAGGAGACCGAATAAGAATAATCGGCGCCGAGGGAAAGGCCCTTACGGATGATCGACGCCTTGCTCAGCCCGAGGAGAGGCGCGATGACCCGCGTCTTCGGACCGCCGAAGGCGGCCTTCGTCCCCTCGCGGATGGCCCTTTCCATGGCCCGGACGAACGCCCTCGTCGTGTCCGGGTAGTCGGGGGAATCGGCGACGTGGAAGCCGCAGACGAGGTCCCGGACGCCGCGCGCCTCGGCCCAGGACGCGGCCAGGGCGAGGAAGATGCCGTTACGGAACGGGACGTAGGTCGAGGGCGGTCCGACGGGGCGGCGGGCTTGCCGCGCGGAGAGGGGGAGGGGTATGGCTGGGTCGGTCAGGGCCGAACCACCGATCTGCCGCAGGTCGGCCTTAAGGACGCTGTGCGGGACGCCCAGCCGGCGGGCGGCTTTCCGGGCGAGAGAGACCTCGATGCGGTGCCGCTGGCCGTAGTCGAAGGTCAGGGCGTGGACCCGGTCGTAACGGGCAAGGGCCCAGGCCAGGGCCGTCGTCGAATCGAGCCCTCCCGAAAAGAGCACCGCGCAGGATGTCACCGACGTTCTCCTCCCGGGACGATAATAGATGACATTACGGTGATTTTCAATACATTCAGGGCCGTCCAGACGCCACATGGGCCGTTATGGCGGCCAGCGGGGGAGCGGCGGGGAGCGGACTCTTGGAAGCGACCGGCAGAATTGTGGCGGAGCGGCTCGAAGCCCCACTTCTGGTAAATATCTGAAACG
>Ga0154742_1046_pt2 | contig 18182 bp, 10 predicted proteins | sample Rifle2008BG16ft_FD_105750 | JGI IMG/M metagenome (GOLD analysis project Ga0154742, IMG submission 105750) | Candidatus Aminicenantes bacterium RBG_16_63_16 | reverse complement strand
CGGCGGCCACTGGTCGTCGATGAAAAAGCCCAGGGAATCCGCCGTGCGCACCGTCAGGAACGGGTTCATCGTCAGCTTGTTGTTGTAAAAAAGAAGGCCCTGCTGGATCGCGTTCCCGTAATACCAGGTCTGGGTCTTGAGATAATCGATCTTGTATCCCAGGCCGGCGACATATCCCCACCAGCCGCCCAAGGGATAAGTGAAGTTGGCGTAGTTCTGGAAATAGCCGCCCATCCAGTTGCCCCGGCCCTTGGTGAACTGGGCGCCGAACTTGATGTCGTGCTCGCCGAGGAAGTCTTCGGCGTAGTAGGACATGTCCGCCTGGACGGTCTGGCGGTTGGATTTCTGGGCCTCGACATAGGGGAAATCCCCGGCGATCCCGTACTGGGTGTTCCATTTCCACCAGTTGATGTACCCGGGATGGCCGATGCGGCCGTCGGTTGGAATGTGAGGCTGGTCGTCGGTCCAGAACCCCAGGTACTTGGCCGTGAAGATCATGGTGCTCGTGGGCAGAAACTGCCACTGGGCGGACAGCGTGTTATTGTAGCTCGTGGGGCCGTACGTCATGGTGGTGTCCCATTCCGGCTCCGTGCCCCAGCTCCAGCCCATCGAGTCGTTCTTCTCGTAATGATAGTTCACCCAGGCCCGGTTGTTTCGGAACGGCTCGGCGGAGATCTTGGCGTCAAAGTACCGGCCGGTGTAGGTGTTGAGCCGGCTCCAGTTCACGGGCAGGCTGTCCGAGCGGATATAGTCAAAAGCGCCGTAGAACCAGACTTTATCCCTGATGATCGGCCCGCCTAGGGTGAAGTTGCCTTCCCAGTTAGTCTTGGTCTCTCCCGAAAGCTTGTCTCCGCTCAGATAATAGAGCCAGTCATAGTCGCCCGACAAGGGGAGCGTGCCCTTTCCCGCGGGCATGCCCGGCTGATTCGTCTTGAACCAGCTCTTGACCTCCGTGTAATAGGCGGCGTTGCCGTGGAAGGCGTTGCTCCCGGACCTGGTGAGGACGTCGATCGCGGCGCCGGAATAGCTGCCGTATTCGGCCTTGGCGCCGACGGAGACGATCCGGACCTCCTCGACGGCGTTGTAATTGACTTTGACCAAGGGCCCGAAAGCCGCGCCCCGGGGGTTGGTGGTGTTGACGCCGTTCACCAGGAAGACGTTCTCCATGCTGGACCCGCCGTAGGCCGTCGGGCTGGGCAGCCAGCCGCTCGAGGTCCCGACGTCGAACATGCCCGGCGTCGTCAAGGACAGATCATAGAACGCGTCGCGGCTGGTCGGCAGCTTGGCCAGCATCTGTTCTTCCAGCCGGGAATCGACCGTCGAGGTCTTGACATCGACGATCGGGCTGGCCGCGATGACCGTCACCTGTTCCTCAATCTTGCCCAGCTGCATAATCACCTTGATCTCGGCCGCGCCGCCCGCGCCCAAAATGATGTCCTCCTGGACATATGTTTTGAAACCGGATAGAGTTACGGTGAGCTTCATTTTGCCGGGAGGCACGTTCAGGAAGACAAAGACACCCTTCGCCGATGTCACGGCGGAGCGCTTGCCCATGATGGCGACGCCCGTTAATTCCGCAGTCGCCCCGGGAAGCTGCTCACCTTTGTCATCCGTCACCGTCCCCGTCAATTTTCCTTCTAGGACGGATTGCGCTTGAACAAAGGTCACGCTGACGGCGACAAGGGAGATTGCCAGGAAGCCGATGATAACGTGCTTTTTCAACCTCTGCATCTTCCCTCCTATAAGACAGTTGCCTCAAACCCTGCTTCTTCCGGAGACACCGGGAGAAACAACCCAGACCTCGACCTTAATGCGTCTCTTGATTCGCCCTCCTGATGGGCATTTTCTTGGAGACTAATACACGCAGCGCTTCTGCCCAGAAACATTCTAAGAAGATAGTTAGTATTTTCGGGACGGTTTGTCAAGCCCGGGTCCGGGAGCGCGAACCGGCCCTGAAAAGTAAAGAGTTGGCCGGGCTATCTTTTGATCTGCTCTTTGAGCTTCGCGATGAAGTCGTCCAGGAACTTGACCCTTTCAGGGTCCGCGTATCCCGCTTTGGCTTTCTCCAGGTATTCGATGGCTTTGGGATAGTCGGCCTGGTTGATATAGCACCGGCCGGCCATCTCGAGGTACGCCGGGTCTTCCGGCTTCAAGCCCAAGGCTTTCTCAAAAAAAGCCAGGGCTTCCTCGACCCGGTTTTTCCCGAACAGGATCAGGCCCGAGTTGAAGGCGGCGTCCGGGTTGTTGGGGTCGAGCTCGGAGGTCTTCCGGTAAAGGTCGAGCGCCTTATCGATATCGTTCTGCTGCTGGTAGCAGATCGCGAGCTCGAAGTAGGCCGGCGCGAACGTGGGGTTCGAGTCCGTGACCCGGGTCAGGGCGTCGATCGCCTCCGGATACACTTTTTTCCTGGAGTAGCCGATCCCCATAAGGTAGAGCGCGTTGGTATCCGCGGGATTCTTCTCGAGCGCCCCTTTGAGGAGTGCGATCGCCCCATCATAATCTCTTTGCCGGATTTTTTCAGCCGCCTCCTTGACCGTGCCCTGCAGCTCTTTCAACTGCTCCTGCTTCTGGACCTGAGCGAGGGAGACGAGCACGACGTCCGGGATCTCGGTTTTCTGCATGGTATCCTGGGGCGTCTCGAACCGCCACTCGTCCTCTTTCGTGGCGTAACCGTCCTTCTTAAAGATGACTTTGTAGGTCCCGTGAGGAAGCCCGGCGAACTTGAACTCGCCTTTTTTGTTAGCCTTGAAGGCATAGCTCCGGCTGGTTCCGAGATCCCGGAGAGAGATTTCGACTCCCTCGATGGGGTTCTTCTGGGTATCGACCACTTTCCCGTGGAAATAATACTCACGGTACTGAGCCTGGCCGGGGAGGACAAGAATCAACCCGATCCCCAAGATGGATATTACAAAGAGTTGGGCGGCACGGCATCTCATGCTTCACTCCTTTTTCGATCTATACGAATTGGCCTTTTGCAGGGCTTCGTTCATCTTCTCCGTCCGGTGTTCACGGTTATAGATATCGGCCATGAGAAAGTAGCCGAGGGCCTTTAGCTCTGGCGTCTCGGCCAGGGTGAGCCCCGTCGCGACGTGCGCTTTCACGTCTTCCAGCGGGACGGGCTCGTAGAGGAGCCCCCTGGCCAGCAGAAGATGTCCCTCGGCGAGCTTGGGGGTGAGCTTGACCACCTCGCGCATCTGCTCGAGCGACCCCGGCCTGTCGCCCAGCTTGAACAGGACCTTCCCGAGGTTGAACCGGGCCTTGAACTCCCCGGGAAAGTTGGCCACTTCTTCGGAGTATTCCGCCCGGGCTTGCTCAAGCCGGCCTTGCTCTTCGTAGAGCAGCCCCAGGTTGTAGTGCGCCAGGGGAAACTTCGGCGCGTCCCCGATAACCTGCTTTAGCTCGGCTTCGGCCCGGTCATATTGCCCGAGGCCGACGAGGCACGCCCCCAGTGTGAGCCGGTTCCGGGTGATCTTCGGCTGCGTCTCAAGCGCTTTCTCAAGGAAAGGCAGAGCTTCGCCGTACTTCAATTCCCCTAGGTAGATTTCGCCGATGAGCGTATAGGCCTGGGTGTTCCGTTCGTCCAGAGCGAGGGTTTGCTTGCAGAGGGCGATGACATCCTCGTTCTTTTTCTCCTCGAGCAGGATGTTGGCCATGCTAATCAGGGCCTGGATGCTCTCCGGGTCCTCTTTCAGGATCAGCTCGAGCTTGGCCTTCGCTTCCCCTTTTCTTCCCAATTCAACATAGCAGGTCGACAGGATCAGCAGCGCCTGGGGGATCATGGGCTCGTCCCGGAGCGCGGCCTCGACCCTGGCGGCCGCTTCGGCATACTTGTTTTCCAGGATCAGCTCGCCGGCCGCCGTGACCGCTTGAAAAACCGGAAACTTGTCCTTGGGGTCGGCCAGCGGTCCCCTGCCCGAGGGCTTTTTCGCTGACACCGGGCCCCCGACATAGCCCAGGGCGGTCAGCCTCTCCATCGTTTCCTTGTCCAGGTTGGCCGCCTGGGGAGTCGGCGCTCCCCGGCTCGTCTCGGCCATCAGCCGGTCGAGGTCCGCTTTCATTTTCCTCGCGATATCGGGGGCTTGCGCGAGGAGGTTCGTTTGCTCCTCGGCGTCCCGGGAGAGGTCATAGAGCTCGGCCAGGGGAGCGTCGATATATTTGTAGCGCGGCGTCCTCAGGGAATGAAGGGCGCTCCAGCCGAACTGGAGGTTGGGCGACATGGACTCCGCGTAGGCCGGCGCCACCACCTTCTTTCCCGGCCGGAACATCAAGTCGAGAAGCGATGGGCCCTGAGTCATGGACGGCGGCGCGGCCCCGGCCAGCTCGAGAAGCGTCGGAAAAACGTCGACCGCCCTGACTTGGGACGCCACGCGTAGCCCCCTCAAGGTTTCAAACGGAGTCACGACGATGAACGGAACATGGAGGGCGTATTCATAGATGTAATAGCCGTGCGTCCCTTCGCCGTGGCTCCCGAGGCCCTCGCCGTGGTCTCCGATGAGCACGAGGACCGTGTTTTTGTCCAGGCCGTTTTTCTCGAGCCAGGTGACACACCGCCCGATCTGCTCGTCCATGAATGCGATCTCGCCGTCGTAGAGGCCGGCCAGGCCTCCCCGGCCGAATTCCGAACGGTAGGGCTCGGGCGGCTCGTAAGGAGTGTGGGGATCGTAGAGATGAATCCAGGCAAAAAACGGGTTGCCTTTTTGACCGTCGAGCCAGCCCAGGGCGGCGTCCATCACCAGGTTGCCGGGCCTCTGGATCGCCCCCAGGTCGAGGTGCTTGTATTTTTTCAGGTCGAACTGGTCATCATAGTGCTGGAACCCCTGATTGAGCCCCCAGCGGCCGTCGAGGACGAAGGCGCCAATAAAGGCCCCGCAAGTGTAGCCCTGCTTGGAGAGGACTTCGGCAATGGTCGTCTGCTCTTCGCTCAAGGCCGCGTTGCCGTTGATCCGGACGCCGTGGTACGTCGGGTACATGCCGGTCATGATCGAACAGTGGGCGGGGAGAGTCAGCGGCGAGGAGGTGGCGGCCTGCTCGAACAGGATTCCCCGGGCGGCCAAAGCGTCCAGGTTGGGAGTCCTCGCGCCCCCATAGCCATAGCAGCCGAGCCGGTCGGCGCGCGTCGTGTCCAGGGTGATCAGGATGACGTTGGGCTTGGCGATGCCCCTTTTCGACCAGAATCCGGCGATCCTTCGGGCCGGGTCCTGTTCGGGCCGGAGCAGGAGCCAGGCGGCGGCGGCCAGGGCCAGGACGCCGGCGAAAACGGCGATTTTTTTTGGCGTCATCCTAAGATCTCTTTTTCGACAGCGCCTCCGCCAGGGCCCAGACCGCTCCGGGACGCATGTACTTCATGGCCCGGAAGACCCTGTCGCCATAAGCCGCCGAACGGTTGTTCCACTGCTTCTCCCCGGGATCGCAGTAGGCTTCCGGCGTCTTAAAAAAATACCCGTGGCCAGAGGGGCTATAAGTCACATAATATACACCAAAAGCCGTGCGCAGGGCTGCCTCGCGGAGGCCGTGAAGGGCCTCGTTGGCCGCCAGGGTGTAGGAGGTTCCCACCCAGACCTCGTCGGCCTGCTGGGAGAAAAGCTGTCGGCCGTCCTTCGTCCTGCCGTTGACGGCGCCCATCAGGCCGCGGCCGAACCCGATAACGTTTTTTTCATGAATGGTGCGCAGGGCTCTCTCCGCCTGCCCGCGGGGGATGATCAGATCGGCCGGGTCGTCCTCCAGGCCGAGCATCTTCGAGTACCAGACGCCGAAGAGCTGGTCGGCCATGATATCGTCGGTCGCGGCGTCGATATGAAAATACCCCGCGGCATCATCCCAGAGTTTCTGAAGCGATGTCCGGCCCGCGGCGAACCAATTCCTGTACTTTTGGACGATCTCGATGAGCTTTTGCCCGTTAAGAACGGCGGTGCCATTATCAATCAGACGTTGCCCCATGGTCCCGGTCGCCTTGACCGCCGCCAGCCAGAGCATCGAGATATAGGCGCTCTGGCCTTTCATCTTCCAGGTGTCATAGGTTTGGTCCGGGATTCCCTCATTGAGCGGCACGTGCGTCGCGGGATCGCCGAACCTTCCTTCCAGGGTGTCGAGGGCCGTCACCGAGGCTTCGAAGCTCCGCGCCAGGAAATCGAGGTCTTTGGCCCCGGTCGCGAGAAAATCGCGGTAGGCCCGGAGCGGGAATTTCGGGCTCAGGTCCTTCCAGACGTTGCCGTTCTGCCAGTCGAAGGCGTTGAGGACGACCCAGGGACGGAGCCGGGGCGAGCCCAGGTCGTGGGGCATCATGCCCCGGACCTTGTTTGTGTTCCAGTAGTAATGGGTTTTGTCCGCGGGGACCTCGTCTTTATAAACGGTCGGGTACTGATAGGCCTTGTAGGCGGGGTCCTCCAGGTCCACGGTTTTGGCCAGGAAGCGCGCGTTCCTCATCTCGAGCTCCGGCCAGAGCGTCAGGACCTGCCAGCAATACGTGTCCACATCGGTCGTGCCGTACATCAGATAGTCGGCGCTCTCGAGGTAGGTATGGAGGTCCGTCGAAGCATCCCAGATGCTCGTCTCGGCAAGGACATAGAGCTCGTTGAACAGGGCCTGTTTCAGCCAGCCGGGGAGGTCCCGGTCCTGGATGATCTTGCTCTGCCAGTCATCGATCGCCCTTTCCCAATCCGCATATCTATCGAGGGCTTCGCCGGCGATGGCGAACGCCCGGTCGCCGCCGGCGCCGAAAAACTCGGTGTACTTCTTCCGGTACTTGACCCCCGTCTCGAACTCGTAGTACGGAAGGTCCCAGGCGACAACCACCGGAAACTCGCACCGTTCGCCCGGGCGAAGGCTCAATTTGACGGCGATGGCGCCAGCGGTCGAGTCCTTTCCGGAGACAACCCGCGCCGTCGCGTCATCGGCCAGCGTCCCGTCGGTGGCAAAGGCCGCCCAGATTTCGCCGCCGTCGCCCGCGGGGTCGAAATCGGCGTCATACGAGACGGACAGCCGGCCGGGAACTTCGGCGGCGGCGATGGCCATCGACCCCGACATCGCGTTCCCCGTTTTCAAGTCGGAATCTTTTCTTCTGAAGGCGATACCTTTCTTAAGCCCATCCTGGACGTATTCATTAAAATTGCCGGCGCTCTTCCTGTCCCAGCCGAAGTCGGCGGCGGCCGCGCGGGAAACAGGCTCCCAGCCGATCATGTTCTGCCAGGTCAGCATGACGCCGACCTCGGCCGTGCGGCCCGAGCGGTTTTCGGCGGTCCATTTGTAGACGGCGACGGGATAGCTCGTCTCTTTGTAGTTATGCGGAATAACCGGGGAAAACTGGGTCACCGCCAGGGCGACCGGAAAATCCGCGTTGCGCTCATATGAAAACCCGGATTTGGGAAAGAGCGCATAATAGCTCCCCTTCCCCGCCGGGTATCTCCATTTCCAGGACCCGAGCGCCGCTCGGGGCGGGGCGTCGGCCGAGAGGGTCTGGACGATAGTTTTTTTGCCCTGTCTCATGAAAACATGAAACTGGCTGGCCCAGAGCGTGTCGTCGACCAGCCAGCCGGATTTCAGAAACCAGTACCGGAAGTTGCCGCTCATCGTCCACTCGTAGGCGCCGCCCCCGATCCCGCCGGCCGGGCAGGCGCTGCCCTCCGCCTGGGCCTCGATGTTGCCCGGGGCGACCGTCTTGCCGTACCAAGCCAGCTTGTGGCCGATGGGGCGGTCAAAGGCGCAATCCGGGAAATGCCCCAGGTTCTGCGGCTGATAATTCAATCCGGCGAGAATCGAGTCGAGGACGGCCTTGTCTCTCTTGAGGCCTTCGGCGCGGGCGGCGGCGATGGCCTGCCCGATCCGGCCCTCGATTTCGCGGCCGCTCTCGTCGCAGAGTCCCTTCTCGGTGAGAAGGTCTGCCTGCCGGGTGACGAGGGTCTTCCGGATACTTCCGTCATCGCCCGGCGCGGCCGGACTCGCCGCCCGGCTGGTCCCGGCAGAGCCATAAAAGAAAAAAAGGATGAAAACGGCGAGCGCTGTCCTGTCGGCTTTTTTCCGCCTCAGGCTGATCACGGCATTTGTGATCAGCGGCCGGGACCAGAAGCCGATGCTCAGGATATAGACCAGGGTTACATAGAGAAACATCATCCCGTAGCGGAGACCGAGGCGGTCGCCCAGCCAGCCGATGACGAGCGGCACCAGCGCGCCGCCGATGACCCCGGTCACCAGGATGCCCGAAAAGGAGCCGTGGTGCCTGTCGAGCGAATTGAGCGCCAGGGAAAAGATGATCGACCACATCACCGAGATGAAAAACCCCACCAGCGGAAAGGCGATGACGGCGGTGGCCGAGGAACCGAACAGCCCGAAGGTCAGGGTGACGACGGCCGCGGCGGCGAATCCGACCAGGACGCGGCGGCTGTCGAAGAGCTTCAACAGGACGAGGCCGAGCACGCAGCCGGCCGTCAGCAGGCCCCAAAAGAGAGAGACCGTCGAAGCGCCCCGGGTTTGCGGGTCGATCCCGTGATAGATCGCCAGGAACTTCGAGGTCCAGTTGGCCACCCCCTGCTCCGTCCCCACGTAGGCGAACAAGCCCAGGAAATAGAGGATGACCATCTTTTTCCGGAAAAGCTCCCGGTAAACGGACCAGGCGCCGGTCCTCTCGCCCTCCTTGAGCTCGACTTTCGGCAGCCGGACCGAGGCGATGACCGCCAACATGGCCAGTGTGACCAGGGAGAATACCCAATACAGGGAGACCCAGGGAAGCTCATCCGGCACGACTTTTCTCAGAATATCGAGCGCCGGGTTTCGCCGGCCCGAGGACCGGGGAAGGTTCAGGACAAGATAGGAAAAAACCTTGGGGCTCAGGAACGAGGCCAGGCCGAAGATGAGCTGGGCGAGGACGGAGTTGAAGGCAAAGTGCTTCTCCCCGCCGGCCACCCGGAGCAGCGGGTTGATCGCGACCTGGAGCATGGCCATCCCGGTCCCGATAAGAAAAAGGGAGACCATGGCCACCGAATACCGGGGCAGGGCCGCAAACAGGAGCGCTCCCGCCAGGGCCATGAGGAAGGCCGCCAGCATGACCCGCTTTTCCTTGTAGCGCTCGACAAGCATTCCGGCCGGGATCGAGATCCAGCCGTAGGCGATAAAGAAGGAAAAGGGCAGGAAACCGGCCAGGGTCAGGCTCAGGCGGAAACTGTTGATGATGTCCGGGACGAGCGGACCCAGGATGTTGGTCAGGAAGGAGATGACGAAAAAGATGAGGAAAATCAGGGCGACGATCAGGTTGTTTCGCTTCATGTCAGGCTACTCCATATACCTAAGGAGTCAGGGTCCTGTCACGGCGCCTTGACATTCCAGCCATCTACCCGAAGCTCGGGCTCGTCGCCCTGAAGATCGCCGGAGGAAAACGTCGCGGTCAGGGTTCTGCTCTCGCCGGGGAGGAGCGAAACACAGTTATCGTCCCAATAGATCGGCAGCACCGCCCGGCCGCTCTGACGGCCCACGACGCTGAGGTTGACAAAGAACGCGATTGTCTCCGATGGGTTCTGCAGGGTTACCCGGACGCGCCGGTCCGCGGCCGCCGGCTCAAAGGCCGAAGACACATTGAGCATGACCTGAGGGAGGGTATCCAGGGAGGTGAAGTCGGCGAATTCTTTGATCGGGGTCACAAACCACTCCGTCGCCGGGTAGTCCATGACATCCTTCTTCGAGGACAGCCAGTAGAAATTCCTGGCGATGAGCCCGCCCGTGCCGTCCTCCAGCTTGAGGTCCAGAAAATGAACCGGAGACGGATCCCTGGTCTGCGGCAGGCCGGCGATCTGCGCCGCCGTGTTCGCTCCAAGCTCAACATCCTGGGCGTCTTTGAAAACCTCTTTGGACCCGACGTCAAAAACCCGAATCCTGGCCCTGGCGCCGGCGAGCGGCTCCAGGCGGTCGTTGACGACGTAGATCCCGTCGTTTCCCGGATGATAAAGGATGTGGACAGGCTGGGATGCTATCCTGGCCCCGTAAAAGGCTCCGGTGGGCATCAGTTGGTAATCATACAACTGCCAGCAGAGCTTGGGCCAGGCGGCGTTGAGCATCCACTGGATGACGCCGGTTGCGGCGGGCCGGTTGGCGGCAAAAGCCTCGAACATGGCCCTCATCGCTTCATAGTTTGCGACCTGGGCTTTCCGGACGAAATCCTCCAGGTCCTTCGGCTGCCCGTAGCGCTTGCTCATGGCTTCAAGGTAGCGGCTGAGGTCCTTGAACACGCCCCGGGCGCAGTGGTAGTTCCAGACATCGTCGATCGGCCAGAGATGTCCGGCGGGGAGCATCTTTTTCAGGCTCTCGAGGGGCGGCGGTTGGGGACCGGGCCCGGTTTCGGTATTGAACCCGAAGGCACCGCCGTTTTTCGAATCCTCAAACCAATAGATCGGCGGGACATAATCGTAGGGCCCGTTCATCTTGACGGCCGTGTCCCCGCTGATTTCGCTCCGGAGCCCCTTGGCGGACATCACGGCCGGCCGGGTCGGATCATCGGCTTCGAGGATCCGGTCATATTTCCGCTCGAGCTCGGGACGGGGGAGCTTGTCGCTCCCCAGCATCCAGACCAGGACGCTCGGATGATTTCGCCACAGCGCGACCTGGTCCTGGAAGGAACGGGCCACGAGGTCCATGTCCTCGGGAGTCATCACTCCCCCGAAATCGTCGACCGGCTTCCCGAGATAATTCTCCCACTCCCACTGGCAGCTCCAACCGGCCATAATGAGGATCCCGTATTGGTCGCAGAGGTTGAAGAGCTGCGGACCGCTGCCCCAGAATCCTTCGAGCCGGATGGCGTTCAGGTTCATGTGGCGGGTGTATCTGACCTTGGCCGCAAGCACCCGAGGCTCCTCGACCAGGAACAGATCGTCCACCCAGCCGCCGCCGCGAACCAGGATTTTCCGGCCGTTGACCATGAACCCGCGATGGCCCTGGTCGTTGATATAATCCGCCACTTCGCGGATGCCGAAGGTGACGGTATCCTTATCGGAAATGAGGTTTCCGGCCTGGAAGCTCAGCTTGAGCGCGTACAGGTTCTGATCGCCCAGCTGGTGCGGCCACCAGAGGCGGGGCTTTGGGAGCTTAAGGCCGGGATGCCGGTCGGGCGTCAACTTGATGACCCTGGCCTCTTTCGGGCCGAGCTTCACCCCCTCGCTCAAGGCGAGGCTTTCGAGCTCCGCGCGGAGCGCGCCCGCGACCGGCCCGTCCGAATGATTGACGACCTTGACCGTGATGGACAGGTCGGCTTCGGCCAGGGTTTCGAGGTTCACGCGGCTCGTCACGAACGGCTGCTCCAAGGAAACCGGGCCGCAGAGCCGCAGCGTCACCGGCCGCCAGAGGCCCAGGTTCTGGTCGGGAGGCTTGGGGTTCCAGTCGACAAACCCGATCGTGAAATCCCCGGGCTGCGGGGGGAAGACCTCGACGGCCAGGACGTTCAAGCCTGTCTTGGCGGCCGGCGCGATATCCAGGTCGAAGGTCCGGAAGGCGCCGAAGACCTCGTCCCGGGAGGCGAGCTTCCGGCCGTTGAGCCAGATGTCGGCCCGGTAGTTGATCCCGTCAAGCCCCAGGCGCAGGCCGGCCGCTCTTTTTTCTTCGGGGATCTCGAACTCCTTGCGGAACCACCACGGGCCCGCAAACCGCTCCCGGGGAATGTCCTCCAGGTTCTTGCCCATAAACGGGTCCGGGTACTCCCCGTTTTTCCGGAGGGCGGCCAGGACGGTTGTCGGAACGGACGCCGGGCACCAGCCCGCCAGATCCAGCCCCGGAGATGAGACAACGGCCCCGCCGTCCCTGACCTCGGCCGATGACCGGATAGCCCAGCCGTCAACGAGGGGGATGTCATAGTGCGGCAGGCTCTGCGGCGGGTTGGGCTTGCAGGCCGTCCCCGCGGAGATCGCGGCGAGCATGACCGCCGCGAAAAGAAAATAAATGTTCCTGGGAATGGACATCCTGGCCTCCTTTCTATTCATAAGAACGCTATCCTAATTCTTAATGATTCTATTCAATTCTTGTTAATTCGGCCCTTGAGGCGCGCGGCGACCGCCGCCGTTTTCCCGGGCTCCTTGGCAAGCGCGTCCCAGTTCCAGAAAATTACCCCTCGTGACGGAGGGCGCAAGGCTTCGTCGAACGCCTCTTTGAACTCCTCCAAGGAGAGCTTATCGTTGATATAGGCGTTGCCAACTTGAATGCTGGGAACTACCATAGCCCGGGTTTGGGAAGAAACGTCCTCGACCACCTCGCGGACCCAGGCCGGCTTTCGCTTGAGCATGTGCCAATAACACATGGGTGAAACCAGGTCGACCAGAGGCCCGAGTGACGACAGGTCCTGCCCCGCGACGACCTTGATCGCTCCTCCAAAATCCTTGCTCCGCCAGGGAACGGAATGGAGGTTGATGACGAGCCCCGGTTTGACGGCTTTCGCCCCGGCCACGATCGACTTGACCGCCCCGGCGATGAGACCGCATTTCCAGGCCGTCCACTCAGGCTTATGGGCGGCCAGGATCCACCTGGCGGCCGAGGTCCCGACGAGCCCTGCGGGCAGGATGATTCCCGTGTCCTTTTGGAACTTTTCCAGGCAACTACGGTCGAAGCAGCTGTTGGCGATCGATTCCGGCGTCCTCTCCGGATAAATCATCTCCCAGAAGACGAAATATCGGATGAAATCCAGGCTGATGCCGTCCGGGTCGATATCCCGGATAAGGGCCTTGATCCAATCGACCCGACGGCTGAGATAATCCGGACGGCTCGGACAGACAAATTCCACCCAATCGTCCTTGGCCCGTTCGCCCCGGTCGGTCAGAGCGAAGAGCCCGGGGTCGGCTTTGGTCTCTCGGGGATTAAAGAAAATCGGCAGGATCAAGAAAACGGAAACCCCGTGCCTGCGCGCGAGCGACCGAAATTCTTCTCTTGCCGCCAGTTCGGGGCTGGCGAAAGCGGCGTTGATTCCGAGGGAGCGCCATTCGCCAAACAGCGCGGGGAGGGCGCCGTCATAGGCATAGATTTTCACTCCGATCATCGGGTCGTGGCTTTTTCCGAGGCCGAACGCCCGGACCGATGCTGCCCAGGCTGAGGCCGCGATTCCAAGGATAAAGATAAGGGTAGGCTTCCTCGTTTTCATAGCGCTCTCTTCGGCTTCTGGAGGGCTTTATTATCCCCGATATCAATGGCCTCCGGTCAACTACTTTCTGGTCGAAGCATCCTCGGGCAGGCGCATCTGCTTATAGAGTTCCCGCCGGCCGGCCTTGTCGTTCTCCATGACTTGCCGGGCGAAGGCGGCCACAGACCGCGCCTGGGCCCTGGGGACGACGATGACCCCGTCGCCGTCCGCGACCACGACATCGCCCGGCATGACCAGTACGCCGCCGATCGAAACCGGCCGGTTGACGGACTCGATTTCGTTCCGACCGGGGCGGATGCCGCGGCCCCGCCGGCGCAGGTAGAGAGGGACTTTCTCCAGGGCAATCTCATCCGTGTCCCGGGCCGCCGCATCCGTAACAACACCCGCGCAGCCTCGCCGCTTCCAGTCCATGATGTTATACGAGCCGATGCTCCCGATGTCGGCCTCCTCCACGTCGTCGATGACCAGGGCCGTGCCCGGGCGGATCAGCGCGGCGTAGGGCTCGGATGAATACCGACTGTAGAACTCGCCTTCCCACCGGTCAAACTCCTCCGGCGTCAGCTGTCCGGCGTGCGGCTTCTGGGTCGGGACGTAACGCGCCGTCACCGCGATGCCCGCAAACCGGTGGCTGAAATTCTTGAGGTCGGTCCACAACGGCAGGATCGAGGGGTCCACCAGGCCGATTCCCGGAAGGCCGGCTTTATCCATCCCGTCCGAGACATCGGCGACCCGGAGACCGGCAAAGACTTTCAGGATCCCGCCGTCTTCCTCGGCGGAATAGGCAGTCACAGGCAGGAAGTCCTTCCCGGAGCGGGGGAATTGGGACAATGCCTCCTGGGACCGGGCGGTTGCGGCCAGAAAGGCCAGGCATGAGACGCCAAAGAGGACCAAGATCGTTCGGGTTCGGGCGTTCATGGGCGCTCCTTTCGGCTATCGTTTGCGGCTCCGCTATTCTATCACCATTGGCCCCGCCGTCCACGAGTTTGCGCGAAACCGCGCTTTTTGCCGTCCGGTTGCCATGGCCCCCTTTTCCATTATATCCTCTCCTGGAGGAGAGAACATGAACAAGCGAACAATCACAGCCGCGGCGGTCCTCCTGACCGCGCTCTGGCTGCTGGCAGCCTGCGCTCCCAAGGGCGCGAGCACGGTGCCGGCCGTCGGCCGCCCCCTGGTCCTGGGCCTCCATGTGATCATCGAGGATAAACCGGCCGCCGAAGCGCTCACCGGCGCCGTTCCGGCGCTGGCCGCGAGGGGCGTCAACCTGCTTGTCGCCGAGGTCGACTACAACTATGAATACGTTTCGCACCCCGAGCTCAGGGGCAAGAACCCGGTCTCGAGGGACGCCGTCAAGCGGCTCCTCGCCGCCTGCCGCCGGTCGAACGTCCGGCTCGTACCCCAGTTCCAGAGTCTCGGCCACCAGTCCTGGGCTGAAGAGACCCACCCGCTCCTCGTCAAGTATCCGCAGTTTGACGAATCGCCCGGCATGTATCCCGGGAACAAGGGCAAGGAACCCTCGGGCATCGATTTCTATTGCCGGAGCTGGTGCCCCCTCCACCCCGACCTCAACCCGATCATTTTCGCCCTGTACGATGAGCTGATCGACGCCTTCGAAGCGGACGCCTTCCATATCGGGATGGACGAGGTCTTCATCATCGGGAACGACGCCTGCCCGCGCTGCCGCGGCAAGAACCCGGCCGAACTATTCGCCCGGGCGGTCAACGACGCCTACGGCCACATCGTCAAGACGCGCGGGCTCGAGATGATGATGTGGGGCGACCGCCTGATCGACGGCCGGGCGACGGGCTATGGCCTGTGGGAAGCGTCCAAGAACGGCACTCACCCGGCGATCGACCTCATCCCCAAGGATATCATTATCTGCGACTGGCACTATGAAAGAAAATACAGGGACCAGGGAACGAAGAGCGCCCTTTTTCCCTCCGTCGGGATATTCCTGGACAAGGATTTCCGGGTGCTGCCCACGAGCTTCCGGGACGTCAAGACGGTCAGGCTGTTCATCGACCAGTCCCTCGCCTTCCCGTCAGAAAGGATGCTCGGGCACATGTGCACGATCTGGCGGGAGCTCAAGCCCGGCGAGGCCGCCCGGTTGCGCCAGCTCAAGGCGGCCGCGAAGCGGCTGAGGAGGCGCCCGCCCGAACCTGAGGCTGATCAGCCCGGGACCAGGCTGCCGTCGGGTTTGTACCGGCCAAACCTTTCGGCCGCTTCGACGAGGGCCATCACATTCTCCTCGGGAGTCTCAGGCGTCAGGGCGCAGCCGGGGCCCAGGATGAACCCCCCTCCGGGCGCCAGGACTTCGATCGCCTCCCGGCACTTGGCCGTGGCCTTCTCCGGAGTGCCTCGCTCGAGGACGTTGGCGGAGTCGACCATCCCCAGCACCGCCGCCCGGCCGCGAGTCGCATCTTTCGCCGCCCGCAAGCTGGTCGAAGGGTCGAGCTCGAGGATGGCGGCGCCCGAGGCCGCCATGTCGCCCAGCACCGCCGCCGTGTTGCCGCACTGGTGAAGGGAGGCCGGAAAGCGCACCCCGTTCAGGGCGGCATAGAATCTTTTAAGCCGCGGAAGGGTGAAGCGCCGGTACATCGCCGGCGAGATCGTGTCCGACCCGAGCTCGCCCAGCGAAGTCCCATGTGCGCCGGCGGCCTTAAGGGCCATCGCGTAGCGCAGGCCGGCTGCGGCGCAGACGTCCATCAGCCGCTCGATCAGCGGGGCGTTCGTCTCGTCCGCGATGTCCAGGAAGAACCGGCTGTGGCCGCGGAGCATCGCCGCAAGAGACATTGGGCCCTGGTCGGCCCTGCCCATAACGAAGACGCGGTCTCCGAACTCGCGCCGCAGGATCGTCACGGCCCTGAGAACCTCATTCAGGGGGAAATCCCGCTCGGGGTCGGGCGGCCGCAATTTATCAATGTCCCGGAGATCCCGGAGGGCAGGTTCGACGGCGAGGGGGGCCGTATCGTCAGGATAGATGACGCCGCACCCCATGGCCTGGGCGAGCGCGGCCGTCCCGTTTTCAATAAGGAGCATATCGTGCCCGAACCGCCGCCAGGCCAGGACCTGGGATTCGGCCATCAGCTCACCGCTCCGGAAGCACTCGGATAGCCTCATCCCGGCCGCTTTCGCCGCCGGCAGGAAATTGTGGAGGTCGGTCGGGACCCTATCCGGAATGCCGCCCGCGAGGACCGTCATCACCCGCTCGAAAGAGGTCATGCTCATGAGGGCTCAACCTATCACTCCTCGCCGACCCGAGTCAATGATTCGCCTTGACATGTAGGAGTCTCTTCTCATGTGATTGTGCTGCTCGTTAAGGGGGTCCTGTCACGGCGGATGCTGGGACGACCGGCCACCGTGATGCTCCACTTTGACGGCCGGATGATCATCCGCTTTGAAGGCCGGGACCTGGCCTATCGAGAGATCCCGGAGCGACCACAGCGCGTCCAGGCGATGATCGTCATCCGGCGAAAGCCGCCCAAGTACACACCGCCTCCGACACATCCTTGGCGGACCTATAGAGACCGTCACGCCGACGACGCACCCGAGAGACCATAGCCCATGACAAAAGCGGAAAGATTCACGTTGCCCATGATAGGAAATATTCACGTTGCCTTGACAACGAGATGCTTCACCTTGACATCGGATTGCGCATGGGTTTAGCATCGGCCGCGAGAGACAATTTCTCTAAGGAAGGCGCCGATGAAAAAATTCCGGACGATCATTCTCATGCTCGGCATATTCTGGCTGGCGAGCCTGGCGGCGGGGAGCGATAAAGCCACGCCGCCACAAGAGAAGGCGGAGCGCATCGCCCTGCCGGCGCTCGTCTTTGTCGTCCCGAACTTTCACCCGGCAAGCTGCGGCTGGCTGACCAACTGGTCGGCGGAAAGGGATTACTGCGCCAACTCCTATCTCGACCACCTCGACCGGGTGCGCGATGACCGGAATTATGAATTCGTGCTGTCCGAGTGCAACAACATGATCGCCATCCTGAATTTCGAGCCCGCGCGCTTCGCCGAGCTCAAGACCAGGGTCAAAGAGGGACGCGTCGAGCTGGTCAACGCGTTCTTCCTGGAGTCCACGGCGAGCCTGTCGGGCGGCGAGGCGCTGGCTAAAATGGGCATCGAAGGACTCCGCTGGCAGCGGGAGGTCATGGGTGTCCGGCCGCGGTTTCTGTGGGCCATCGACCTCTGCGGCACCCACGAGCAGATGCCGCAGCTCGCTGCCGGACTCGGTCTCGAAGCTCTCATCTACACCCGCCTAAACCCGACGGGCAAGAGCCTGTTCTGGTCGGAATCGCCGGACGGCTCGCGCATCCTGACGCTTGTTCCAGGGGAGTACGCGGAAGACCTGGGAGGCGCCTTCCAGGCCAAGGAGCGGCTCACCGCCGACCAGCTTGCCAAAACCGCGCAATACCTTGCCGCCAAGGCCGCCTCTACCCCGCCGCGCGCCCCGGTCTTAGCCTTTGCGGGGGGCACTGACTATGCCCTGGCGCCGGCAAGGCGGGAGAACCCTGCGGATTTCCTCAAGCAATGGGAATCCTACCGGCCGGACTGCAAAATCCGTTTTACGACGCTCTCGAAATATGTCGATGCGGTGCTCCCGGGGATTCGGTCCGGCGAGATCAAGCTCGCGACCGCGCGGGGCGGCACCGGCTATACGTTTGACTCCTTCTGGATCGAAAACCCGCGCGTCAAGAGCTGGTTCCGCCGGGACGAGCACGCCCTCCAGGCGGCCGAGACGCTCGCGACGATCGCCAGTCTCGGATCGGGTTATGAGTATCCCGCGGAACATTTTTACCAGGCCTGGCTTCTGATGCTCCTGAGCATGGACCGCAACACCCTTTGGGGATCGGCGGGCGGCATGGTCTTCGAACATGACACATCGTGGGACGTTCGCGACCGCCTCGGCTGGGTGGAGGCGGCGAGCGCCGACGAGCTCGCGGCTGCGGCTCGAGGTTTCGCCGGCGGCGGTGAAGGCCTGTCTCTCTTTAATCCCGCCAACTGGGCTCGCACCGACCCCCTGCGCCTGAAGCTCCCCGCCGGAAAGAGGATTGCCGGCGCGGCGAGCGAAACTGCAGAGG
>Ga0154742_1036_pt3 | contig 18313 bp, 14 predicted proteins | sample Rifle2008BG16ft_FD_105750 | JGI IMG/M metagenome (GOLD analysis project Ga0154742, IMG submission 105750) | Candidatus Aminicenantes bacterium RBG_16_63_16 | reverse complement strand
GTGCCCGCCCGCCACTCCTTTAGCCCCTGTCCGATGACGCTCGCCTTGGCGTCTCCGCCCGCCCCCTGGAGGAACAGGGCGCAGGTCTTTCCCAGGAGGCGGTCGAGCTCGACGGCGGCCGCCCCCGGATAATCGGCCGAGATAAAATCCGCGCGCTCATCGCCCTTGATGGTCGAAGGATGGCAGGACACTGAAAAAAGCAAACAGATGGGATTCCCGTCGCTCGCCTCGAACAGAACGAACGGGAGAGAGTCGTATTTCGCGCCGGCCGGGTTCGGCGCGAACTGCAGAACACCCTGGCTGTCCAGGAGGCGCCGACTGAGCGGCACGCCTGTCCGGGTCTCCCCCGCCCGGAGCCGGGCGGCCGCGGCGTTTTTCTTCGCTTCGGCCGCCGCCTCGACGGTCAGCTTCTCGAGCTCGTCGAGGTAGAGATAGTCGGAGGGCGTATAGTACCAATTCCCGACCTTCGGACCCGTGTGCGTGTGCGAGGTGTTGAGCAGGATGTTCGCGGGTGGCAGCCCGAGCCGGGCGCCGATGGCGCCTTTGAACCTGTCCGACTCGTCCCGGCTGAAAAAGAGCAGGTCGAAGCCCATGATCAGGACTTCGCTCTTCCCCTGGGAAAGGTAAAGAGATCGCACGAAGAGATCGTCGTGGACGCCTTTGGCGCCGCCCGGGCGAAAATCGCGGTCGCCGAACCCGCTGAGCGGCGTGCCCGGGGGCGGCGTGATCCGGACCGCGGCGAACCCGGCCCGAAAACCCCGTTCCGCCGGTTTTCCCGGGCCGAGGCCGACGAGGGCCAGAGCCAAGAGAACGACCACGACCGCCATCCCGGCGAACATCAGTTGGTATCTCTTCATGGGCACGTCTCCTTTCTCAGGCCAGCCTTCTTTTCTGGTCCTTTTTCTCCCCGTAGGTCCGGGGCACATAGACCGACCGGCCGGTCACCGGGTCCGTTCCCGTATGATACATGCAGGTCGAGCGGGTCATGGGCGTCGGGGTGAATACCTGGACCCCTTCGACCGGGTTTTCCCCCTCCGCCTTAAGCTTTTCGGCGTATGTCTCGAGCTCGCGCGCCTCGGCCTCGGACGTTCCCGGATGCCCGACCATGAAGTAGCACTTGAGGCCCCGGGCCCTGCTTCCGGAAAGCCTTCTATACAGGCGCCGGAACTCGTCCAGGGGCTGCCTGCCCTTGTTCATAAGCTCGAGAACGCGCCCGGAGACATGCTCGGGAGCGATCTTGAGACGGCCGCTGATATGATGCCGGCACAGTTCCTCGAGGTAGGCGGGGCTCGACATGGCCAGGTCATACCGGATGCCGCTCCGGACATAAACTCGACTGACCCCCGGAATCGCCCGGGCTTTCTTCAGCAGTTCCGTGAGGCGCCGGTGGCTGAGGTCGAGCCGGCGGCACTTCAGGCAGTCGCGGTCGGCGCAGGCGCGGCAGTCCATGCCGTACATGTTGGCCGTCGGTCCGCCGAGGTCGTCGATGTACCCTTTGAAGTCGGGATGGCGGGTGAGACGCCGGATTTCCTCGAGGATCGACTCCTCGCTCCGGGAAACGATCCGGTCTCCCTGGTGAAGCGACAGCGAGCAGAACGAGCAGTTCCCGACGCAGCCCCGGTGCGTGACGACCGAAAATTGCGCCATGGCGAAATCCTGAAAATCCCCCGGGATCTCACGCGAGTACGGCAGCCCGTAGACCCAGTCGAGGTCGGCGCTCGTATATTCCGGCGCCGGAGACTGGAGCACGAACCGTCCGGCGTGGGGCTGGGCCAGCCGGCGGCGGTTGGAGAAGCGGCGCTGCGCCTCGCAGAATTTCCCGGGGTTCGCCCCGACCTCTTCGTAAGCGGGCAAAACCTCAAACCCGGCGGGCAGGTCCCGCCGGACAACGCAGGTGCCCGGCACCCCGGCCAGGTCTTCGCCGCGGCCGAGGCGCGTCGCGATCTCGACGGCCTGCTTTTCGCCGGACCCGTAGACCAGGATATCCGCGCGCGAATCGAGGAGCAGGCTCCGCCTGACCTTGTTGTCCCAATAATCGTAGTGGGCGAACCGCCGGAGCGAGGCCTCGATCCCGCCGATGACCATGACCGAGCCCGGAAAGAGGCGCCGGATCGTATTGGCATAGACCAGGACCGCCCGGTCGGGGATGCCCGAGCTGCGGGCGACGCGAGGGTCCTTCCGCCTTTCCCGCTTGAGGGGAGAATAATTGACGAGCAGGCTGTCCATCGAGCCCGAAGTGATACCGAAGTGGAGGCGCGGGCGTCCGAGCCGGAGAAAGTCCCTGTCGCCCCGCCAGTCCGGGCGCCCGATGACGCCGACCTTGTATCCGTGGGCGTCGAGCGCGCGGGCGATCACGCCGGCGGCCGAGAGCGGGTGGTCGACATAAGGCTCGCCGCTCACGAGGATGATGTCAAAGTCCCGGCCCGACGTCGCGATCATGAAAACTTACTCCCGGTTTTCACGCATTGTATCATATTTGCTGATGCCGCCTCTGCCGGGCACGACCTCATGGGCTCAATGACGGATACCGTGGCATAAGCTCATGCCGGGGAGATGATCAGCCCCCGTCGGACGCAGCGACCATTGAGGGTTCAGCCTTCTCGAGATGCCCTTCGAGGTTCCCTGCCTTCGGGGCGGCGAGGACTGTTCGAGCAGTGGAAGAAATAAGGTGAGATGCCGGACTGAGAGCCCAGGCATGGATGAAAGGAGGCGTTCATTGCGCGCAGTTCCGCAGCCGCCGAGAAGGGCCTGGAGAGAACGGCGTTAAGAACCCGAACGGGAGCCAGGCCGATGGCGGCTGATCAGATCTCCGCGAACTGCGCTAACCACACTATTCGTCATAGGGCTGACATCATCGGATGAGTCATGACAAATCACAGGAGATGTGGCCAGCGCTAGTATTCCGCGCGGCGGAAGCAGAAGCGGGCGAAGCCGGCGTTGAGCGTGAGGAGCGAGCCGGCGGCGATAAAGGGATAGATGAGCCCGTACCGGTAGCCCACGGATGAGAAGATCAGGGCGCCGGCCATCTGGCCGGTCGTCATCACGGCCAGGAGCAGGGCGGAGCTCCCGCCGATGCTTTCCTTCCCGAACAGCCGCGAGATGAATAATACGACCAGGGCGCCCAGGAACCCGTCGCCGATCTCATGGATGACTCTGAAGCCGAACGAAACGGGCAGCACGGGAATGACCATGAGCGCTAGCCCGGCCCCGGAGAGCGCCATGGACAGGGTGAAGAGCCGCTTGTTCAGCCGCAGGTCGAAAGGGAGCCGGCCGATGAACAGGGCGGAGAGGGCCAGCGCCAGGAGGGAGAGCGAGACGTAGAGTGATAGCCGCAGGGTGGTTAGCCCGAGGTTAGTTTTCAGGAAGGGGCTGTAGACCGTCCCCTCGACGCCCCAGTGAAGCCCGATCACGAAGATCATGGTCGAGAAGAGCACCGTGTTCTTCCGGACGAGGTTCCGGCCGTAGTCCCTGATCGGCACCAGCGCGAACCGCCCCTGGCGCAGCGGGCCGACGAAGACCTGGAGCAGCGCCAGGAACCCGGCGAAGACGGCAAACATGACCCCGAAGCTCGAGAAGGAGATCAGCGCCCCGCCGAGCACCGGCCCGACCGCCGTGCCCAGGTTGGACCAGAAGACCAGGCGGCTGTACTTTCGGTTCGGGTTCTCGTCCTCCCCGTTCTTGTAAAAGTAGTTGTTGATCGAGACATCCAGGGCGTTATTGGCCAGCCCCAGGAGAAGAAAAATGAGGGTCAGGGGCAGGAAGACCCTGACCTGGCTGAGAAGGAGGAAGAGTGCGCCCTGCAGGACGAGGGCGCCCCTGATGATCCCCTTGATCGAGAACCGGTCGTTGACCCAGCCGACGGGAAAGGAGAAGGCCAGGGGGGCGAACGCAAACAGGGAAGTGACGGCGCCGATCTGCCAGCCGTTGAACCCGAGGCCCAAAAGATAGAGCGGGACGAGGACGAAGAAGGCATTCAGCGCCAGGCGCCGGCCGAAGTTGATCACATGGATGAAATCGGGAAATCTCATATCTTTTCAAAGCCCTGCATTATAGCAGAACAGGGCAAAAAAAGAGGGCGGCCGCCCGCGCGGCCGCCCGGCTCTGAATCGTGCCCTATGGCTTCAGGTCTTCTTGAGGCGGATGTCGCCGCTGAACGAGGAGAGCTTCACCGCGGCCCCGCCGCCGTTGACGACGCCCCGCAGCTCCTTCGCCGATGCGCGAAAGTCTTCCGTCGAGATCTCGAAATCGGACTCGATGTCCCCGCTGAAGGTCGAGGCCTCGAAATCGAAGGCCGACGCGGCCGGGAGAAACATTTCCACCTCGCCGCTGTGGGACTTGAGGGTGTATGTCCCGGCTTTGTTGATGCTGCCGCGATAGACGATCCCGCCGCTCAGGGCCTTGGCCCGGACGGCGCCCGCCTCCGAGACCTCGGTCAGCTCGAGCTCGCCGCTCACGCTCTCGGCCTCGATCGAGCCCTTGATCTGCCGCGCGCGGACGTCCCCGGAAACGGACTTGACGAAGACATCGCCGGTGACGCCGGTGACAGTGACATCCCCGCTGACCGAGTTGCACTCCGCGCCCTTGGCCGCCGTGCGGAGCATGATGTCGCCGCTCACGGCATCGAGGTCGGCATGACCGCCCACTCCCTCGGCAACGATTTCGCCGCTGATGTTCTTGGCTTTGAGCCCCGCCTCCTGCGGGATGGTGAGCTTGTATTCGACAGTGACGTCAACGGATTCGCCGCCGAAGATCCCGCCGCCCCGGGGATATTTCGTCTCGATGCGGACAACGTTGCCCTCGGTTGTGACCTCGATCGTCACCTTGGCCGCGTTTTCCTTGGCCTTGGCTTCGGAAGAGGCATCGGAGTACTTCACCGCTTCGATCCTGACCTCGCCCTGGCTCCAGCTCGTGACGATGATCTGCCCGGAGATGTTGCTGATGTCCACCTTGCCGTCTTTCGGCAGGGGGACCGTCTTTTCGAACTTCTCCTGGAACTTCCCGGCGGCCCCTGCCGTTCCGGCCATGAGGATAAAGAGCACCGCCAGCGCCGCCGTCAGGCTCAGCGCTTTCTGGAATGGGGTATGTTTCATATTGTCCTCCTTATAATCAATGACGCTCGACCCTCTCAAAGGGTTGTCGGCTTGAGTTGGTCGCCGGGCGCCCGCCCGACGCCCACGATCTCTTCAAACAGGTTGACCTTCTCCCGGTAGGCGGTCAGGAGATGCGCCCTGAGCACCGGGTTGTCCGGGTTCCGGTCCACCATCTGGCGGCAGACCTGGATCGTCCGGTCGAGCCCGGCGAGGTTTTGCTCGAAGACGTCCGCCAGCCCGGGCTCCAAGCCGCTCTCCTGAGACCGGACGGCCTCGCTCAGCGCGCCGATGGCCTTCTCGTAATAGAGTTGGGCTTCTTTGAGCTTGACCATGGTGAAGGCGGCGGTCCCGCGTTCGGGGACGCCCGAGGGAACGGCCGCGCGCCTGTATTGGAGCCCGATGATCACCCCCGCACCGATAACGACCAGGGCCGACGCCGCGGCCAGAGCATACCGCCAGCGGGGAGTCGGCGCGGCCCTGACGGCCTCCTCGATCCCGGACGTCCGGACCCCGGCGGCGATCTTCCGCCAGACATGTTCCGGCGGTTCAAGCCCGGGCAAGTTCGCGGCCTCCCCGACTATGGATTCGAGGTCGCGGGCGAACGCCCGGCACCCCGGGCATCCCTCAAGATGCCTCTTCAGGTCCGCCGCTTTGTCAGGGCCCAGCGCGCCGTCCAGGCCGTCGTTTATCAACCTTCTGGCAGTTGCGCATCTCATGGCTCTACCTCCGGAAACAGGCCCTTCTCGGCCTTCAGGAATTCCCGCACCTTCAGCCGGGCTTTGAAGAGCTGGGATTTCGAGGTCCCGGCCGAGATGCCCAGCATGGCCCCGATCTCCGCGTGCTTGAAGCCCTGGACGTCGTGGAGCAGAAAGACCAGCCTCAGCTTTTCGGGGAGGCCGGCGATGGCCTCCTCGAGCGGTCCCGAGAGGCTGGTTTCGTGGGCATCATAGACGGCCTCCTCACGCCGGCCCTCGACCTGGCTCAAGGCTACCGTCCGGTTTTCCCGGATTCGCCGGCCGCGCAAGTGAGAGTAGCAGGTGTTGATGGCGATCCGGTAAACCCAGGCCGGGAACGTCTCCGCATCATGGACGTCGCCCAGGTGGGTCAGGACCTTGATAAAGGTGTCCTGGAGGATGTCCTCGGCCGCCGCCCGGTTGCCGGCGTGACGAAGGGCCAGGCTGAAAATGGGGGTGCGAAAGCGCCCATAAATCTCCTCGAGCGCGCCGGGGTCGCCCTCTTTTCCGCGGCGGATGAGCTCGCCGACCTGAGTCTCGGCCATGACAGAAATCGCCTCCAGCAGGCGGCTGGCCGCCGTGCGTCCGCCATTATCCCGCAATCTTTTTTCCCCCGCAACCCAGGCGGCCGGCGGACAGGCGCTCATCTCGTCCATATCCATAAAGATGGCGCGGCCGGCGAAAAGGTTGCCGACGGACTCGAGGGCGGAGGTTCTTGGCAAGAGGCAAGCCAGGCGGGACATTAGAAGGGACCCCACCGCATCAGCACGGGGGGAATGAGCGAGAGCAGCGCGAAGAGCACCCAGGCGATGACAAGCGGGACCATCCACCTGGCCCACTTCTCCCACCTCAGCCGGGCGAGACCCAGGACTCCCATGGTCACGCCCGAGGTGGGCAGGATGGGATTGATGTATTCGGCCAACTGGAAGGCAAAGACGGAGGTCTGGCGGGTGATGCCCACGAGCTCGCCGAGAGGGGTCATGATCGGCATGGTGAGCGCTGCCTGGGCCGTCCCCGAGTGGACGAAGAAGTTGATGACGCACTGGGAGGCGAACATCAGCTGCGCCGAAAGCACCGGATGGAAGCCGGCGATGGCCTTCGACAGGTAGAAGAGCGTCGTATCCAGGATCCGGCCGTCCGTGGCCACGACCAGGATGGCCCGCGCGCAGCCGATGATCAGGGCGGCGTTGATCATATCCTTGGCCCCGTCCACGAAGGACCGGGAGATCTCCTCGGTCCGGAGCCCTCCCAGAAACCCGGAGAGGATGCCCAAACCCAGGAACAGCCCCGCGATCTCCTGGATGTACCACTTGTAATGGAGGATTCCGAAGACCAGGAGCCCCATCCCGAGAAGAAAGGCGAAGAGCACGCGTTTGTGGGCGGGTGTCAGGCAAACGGCTTGGGACGGCGCAACGTCGAGGCTCAGGCTCTTGCGCCGCTCGAGGTCGTCTTCATAGGTCGGGCTCAGCCGCGGGTTCCGGAGAACCCGGGAGGCGTACCGCATGACCAGGATGATGGCGATGGCCGTTCCGATCGCCCAAATCACCAGCCGGTAGCCGATCCCCGAGTAGATGGGGAGGCCGGCGATTCCCTGGGCGATGCCGACCGTGAACGGGTTGAAAAACGCGCCGGCGAACCCGGCCGCGGCCCCGACAAACGGAAGGGCGACGCCGACGATGGAATCGTAGCCGAGCGAAAGCGCCAGGGGGACGAAGATGAGCACGAACGGCATGGTCTCCTCGCACATGCCGAAGACCGCACCTCCCAAAGAGAAAATGAGCATGGTCACCGGAATCAGCAGCGCCCTGAGGGCCCGGCTCTCGCCGAACCGGACGGCCACGTTGTGGATGAACCCGGTCACCGCCCCGGTCTTCTGAATGACGGCGAAGGCGCCGCCCACGACGAAGACGATGGCGATGATCGCCGCCGCGTCGATGAACCCCTTGACAGGGGAGACGAAAAGCGCGCCCAGCCCTTGAGGGTTCCGCTCGGTCAAGGAAAACGTCCCGGCCACCGGGACCTGGCGCCCCTCTTTTTCGACCCTCTGGTATTTCCCCCCCGGCACAATCCAGGTCGCCGCGGCGGTCAGGACGACCATGATATAGACGAGGGCCAGAGTATGCGGCAGCTTGATTTTCGGCCGGCGGGTCATGAAACGGCTTTCCGGGAAGCGAGGTCAAACCGGTCGCCGGGGAGGAGGGCATGGAATCGCATGCCCGAGAATCCGATCTTGCGGCCGGCCAGGGCCCGCACCCGGGCCCGGAAGCCGTCCCAGACAAGCACTTGCCCTTCGCCGGTCACTTCAAAAACCCGGCCCCGCTCGAGGATGATGGCGGTGGACTCGTCGATGCCGATCCCCAAAAGGTGCGGTTTTTCGGCCAGCAGGCTGATCAGCCTGTTGAGTCGCTTGCGGACGATGAAATGCTGGTCGATGATGGCGGTCTTCAGAAAACCGAAGCCTTCCATCGTGATGACGTTTCCCGCCTCGATCGTCTCGAACTCGTGCCCCTGTGCGGCCTGGCGCTTCTCGTCGCCCGTGATCATGACTTCGCTCATGACGGCGGCGCCGGCGCTCGTCCCTCCGATGACGCAGCCGTTCGCATAAAGATCGAGGAGCCGCCTGTGGATGGGCGTGTGGAGGAGGACGGCCGTCTGCCGGGCCTGGTCGCCGCCCGAAAAGAAGACCCCGCCGGCGCCGTCGAGGATCCGGTCGCCGCCTTCGGCCGAGGCTTCGTCACGGCTGAGGACGAAGCTCGCCGCCTCCCGCGCACCGAGCTTCTTGAGCTCTGCGACCAGGGACTCGCCCGTGGCCTGCGGTTCGGCTGAAGCCATCGGAAAAACGACGATCCGCCCGGTCCCGAACCGGCCGGCCAACTCCACGAAGCGCCGCATCATGGTCTCGTCCCGGTCGCCGCCGCCGATAATAAAAAGGAATCCCTTGGGCTCGGCGGAAACGGCCAGGCCGTGCGCCGCCAGCAGGACCAACAGGACAAGCGCGGGTTTTCTCATCCTTCCTCCGAAGCGCTCATCTTACCACCTAACCGCAAAGGGTGACAGGGGCGGGGGAAAAATCCCCCTTGAATTCATCCTCATAGGTCATTGCCGCTGCCGCCGCCGCCGGGTAGATTAGGCGCGCAGGACGGCCGAAGAATGCCCGGCTGCGAATGCTCCGGACTATGAAAGAACTGAGAGCCCGAAAGACCCGGGCGGCGATGAGAAAGCCGCTGCCCCGCCATCCGCGCCGCGTCCCGGCGACTCCGGGAGAAGACGGTAACAAGTACCGCGCTCTCTTCGAGAAGATACCCGTGGGCTTGTATTGGACGACGCCCCGGGGCCAGATCCTCGACCTCAACCCGGCCATGGCTCAGATGTTGGGATACCGGACTCGTGAGGAGGCTCTCGGGAAGAACGCCCAGGACTTCTATCTCGATCCCATTGTCCGCGAGCATGCCGTCGACCTTCTCCAAAAGGACAACGTTCTCCGGAATTTCGAATTCCAGCTCCGCCAGGCCGACGGTGACGTCATTTGGGTCCAGGACAATGTCCGGATCGTCTTTGATGACGGAGGCCGGGTCGCCTACTACGAGGGCAGCCTCCTGGACATCACCCGAAAAAAACAGGAAGAGGAGGGGCTGGAGAAAAGGGCGTCCCAGGTCATCCAGCATCAGGCCGCCCTGCTGGAGCTGGCCAACCTCAACCTGTGGGATTTCGAGCCGGCGCTCCCGACCGTCACGGAGATCGCCGCCGACACCCTGAAAGTGGAGCGGGTCGGCGTCTGGCTCTTCAACGCCGGGCACACGGAGATCAACTGCCGCGACCTGTACCGGAGAAGCCAGGACCTGCACGGGCGGGGACCGACGCTCAACGCCAGCAACTACCCGCGTTATTTCGGCGCGCTCAAGGAAAGCCGTATCATCTCCGCCGATAATGCCTTGGCCGACCCCAGGATGGAGGAATTCGCCGAAGGCTATTTCAAGCCGGAAGGCATCACCTCGATGATGGACGTCCCCATCCGGCGGAACGGCCGGGTCATCGGTGTTCTCTGCCACGAGCACACCGGCCCGCCCAGGTCCTGGACTCTTGAGGAGGAGCATTTCGCCATCTCCGTGGGAGATATATTGGCCCTGGCCCTGGAGGCTTCGGAACGGCAGCGGATGGAAAAAATCAACGCCTCCATCATGGGGATCTCGGCGGCGGCCAATTCGGCGGAGAACCTGGACGAGCTCTTCCGGTCGATTCACCAGGCGATCGCCGGGTTCATCCCGGCCCGGAATTTCTACACCGCTCTCTACGACCGCCGCCGGAACATCCTGAGCTTCCCCTATTTCGTGGATGAATGCGACAGCGCCCCCGCCCCCAAGCCCCCGGGCCGGGGACTCACGGAGTATGTCCTGAGGACCGGCAAGCCGCTGCTCGCCTCCCCGGAGGTTTTCATCCGGCTCCGGGAGCTCGACGAGGTCGACCTGATCGGGGCGCCTTCGATCGACTGGCTGGGCACGCCGCTCGTCATCAACGGGGAGCCGATCGGCGTCATGGCCGTCCAGACGTATACGGAGGGGGTCCGGTACGGCGAGGAGGAGAAGAACCTCCTCCAGTTCGTCTGCGACCAGGTCTCCATGGCCGTCCACCGGAAAAAATCCGAGCAGGAGCTCCAGAAAAGCGAGAGGTTCCTGGCGAGCGTGTTCGAAAGCATCCAGGACGGCCTGTGCATCCTCGACCGGGAGTGCGGGATCATCCGGGTCAACCCCACGATCGAGAAATGGTATGCCCACGCGATGCCGCTGGTCGGCAAGAAATGCGCCCGCGACTTTCGCCTGGGCGGCGAGACCTGCGAAAAATGCCCGACGCGGACGACGCTGGCCGACGGCCGGGCTGCCTGCGAGATCATCCCCCGCCTCGGCCCCGGGGGAGAGATCACCGGCTGGCTCGACCTCTACAGCTTTCCGCTCATCGACCACCAGACCGGCGAAATGCAGGGCGTGATCGAATACCTGCGGGACATCACCGAACGCAAGGCGGCCGAGGACCGGCTCCAGGCCTCGCTCAGCGAGAAGGAAGTGCTGCTCCGGGAGGTGCACCACCGGGTCAAGAACAACATGCAGGTCGTCTCCTCGCTCCTCAACCTGCAGTCGCGCCGGGTCCGGGACCCCGACGTCCAGGAGATGTTCCGGGAATCCCAGCGCCGCATCCGCTCCATGGCCCTCATTCACGAACGTCTCTACCAGTCCTCCGACCTCTCCCGGATCGAGTTCTCGCAATACCTCCGCAACCTCGCCAGCCACCTCTTCCACTCCTACCAGGTTTCCTCGAACCGCGTCCGCCTCCGCCAGGACACCGACGAGGTGTTCATCAACATCAACACGGCCATCCCCTGCGGGCTGATCGTCAACGAACTGGTCTCCAACTCCCTGAAGCACGCTTTTCCGGAGGGCCGGACGGGGGAGGTGGCCGTCGAACTCCGCCGGGAGCCCGGGGACAGGTACGTCATCCGGGTGAGCGACAACGGGGTGGGTTACCCGCCGGGCCTCGACTTCCGGAACACGGACTCGCTGGGCATGCAGATCGTCAACACACTGGTCAACCAGATTGACGGCGCAATCGAGTTCAGCCGGGAGGGGGGCACGGCGTTCGCCATCCGCTTCCAGGAAGTCAAGCCCAAGTTGAGGTCGTGAGCATGGAGAAAGTCCGCATCCTGATCGTCGAAGACGAAGGCCTGATCGCCCGGGACATCGAGAACATGGTCAAAAACGCCGGCTACGCGGTCTGCGGCGTGGTCCAATCGGGCCCGGAGGCCATCCGACAAGCCGAGCTCCTCGAGCCCGACCTCATCCTCATGGATATCATCCTCCAGGGCGACATGGACGGCATCGAGGCCGCCAACATCATCCGCGACCAGTGCGGCCTGCCGGTGATCTACCTGACGTCCCACGCCGATGAGACCACCCTCGAGCGCGCCAAGCTGTCCGAGCCCCTGGGCTACACCCTCAAGCCCGTGGAACAGAAAGAGCTGATGACCGTCATGGAGCTGGCCCTTTATAAGTACAAGATGGAGCTCAAGCTGAGGGAAAGGGAGGAGTGGCTGGGGACGATCCTCCAGAGCATCGGCGAGGGCGTCCTCGCCACCGACCGGACGGGCTGCGTCACCTTCATGAACCCGGTGGCGGAAAAGCTGACCGGCTGGCGGCAGCAGGAGAGCATCGGCAAACCGCTCACCAGCATCCTTCATGCCGTGGACGAAGATAACGGCAAGCTCGTCCGGATCTCGATTCCCGAGATCCTGGCCGGCCACTTCAAAAGCCCGCTCAACGGCACCGTACAGATCGTCAACTACCAGGAAAAAATACCCGTCGAGCTCAACGCCACTCTGATCCGGGATGCCAAGGACGGCGCCTCGGGCCTCGTGCTGGTCCTCTACGACCTGACCGAACGCAAGCGCTACGAGGAGAAGCTCCGCTACAACGCGGTCCACGATCACCTCACGGACCTGCCCAACCGGACCCTGTTCTTCGACCGCCTGAGCATGGCCCTGGCCCAGGCCCAGAGAGACTCGCACCTGGTGGCGATCATCATGCTCGACCTGGACGAATTCAAGAAGGTCAATGATACCCAGGGCCACAACGCGGGCGACCGGCTGCTCCAGGGCGTGGCCTCGCGGCTGACCCACATGTTCCGCCGGAGCGACACGATCGCGCGCCTGGGGGGCGACGAGTTCGTCCTCCTGCTGCCGGACCTGCCGTACTCCGAAGTCGCCCGGAACGTCGCCGAGCGGATCATTCACTGCTTCCAGAAACCCTTCGACATCGAGGGCGTCCAGATCGCCACCACGGCGAGCCTGGGCGTCGCCGTCTTCCCGGGAGACGGCGAGGACGCCGAGACGTTGATCAAGAACGCGGACATCGCCATGTACCGGTCCAAGGACGAGGGGCGCAACCGCTACAACGTCTACAGCCGGGAGCAGAGGGAATGCCTCAGGCATTGACAACCCGGAACTCAAGATACGCGGCCTTGAGCGGGAGACCCTCGATTTCGGACGACGACGAGGATTCCGACTATTCCAGACTTCTCCCCTTGGTCTCGGGGAGGGCGAAGGCGACGAGGGCGGAGAAAAGATAGAACGCGGCCGTGAGGTAAAACGCGAAGGCCAGGCCCCGGGACTTCGCCAGGGCGCCGATGGTCAGCGGCGCGAGAGCGCTCAGGCCGCGGCCGATGTTGTAAGTGAACCCCTGGGCCGAGGCCCGGACGCGCGTGGGGAAGATCTCGGCCGTGATCGCCCCGAACCCGGAGAAATACCCCGTCCCGAAAAACGCCAGGAACGGCCCAAGGATGAGAAGCGCCGCGTTCTGTCTCACGGTGCTGTAGAGGAGGACGAGCGCGGCCGCCGCGAAAAGATAGCCGATGTAGGTTTTCTTCCGGCCGAGGCTGTCGCAGATGAACCCGAAGCTGACGTAGCCGAACCACATGCCCACCTGCATGACGATGATCCAGGTCGAAGTCTTGACGACCCCCAGGCCCATCCCCCCCTGATCGGCGGGAAGCCCCAGATAGGCGGGGATCCAAGTGAAGAGGCCCCACCAGGCGAACATCGTTCCGGCGTTCATCAGGCTTGTGACGGCCGTGTTCCTCAGGTACGGCGGGCGGAAGATCTCGCTCAGGCGGGCCTTGGCGCCGGCCTGTCGTCTTTCGCCGGCGCTTCGCTTCCAGATCTCGGGCTCCTCGACCTGCCGGCGGATCCAGAGGGTGACGAGCGCGGGGAGGATCCCCGCGAAGAACACGGCCCGCCAGCCCCAACGCGGAAGAACAAGCGCGGCGATCGCCGCGGCCAGGGCATAGCCGACCGCCCAGGAGCTCTGCATGAGCCCCAACGCCTTGCCCCGGTGCTCGGAGGGCCAGGTTTCAGCCACGAGCGCCGCCCCGGCGGCCCACTCGCCCCCCATGCCCAGCCCGAGCAGAACGCGGAAAATGGCCAGCTGCCAGATCTCCCTGGAAAAACCGCACGCTCCGGTGAAAAAAGAATACACCAGGATGCTTCCCATCAGGGCCTTGACCCGGCCGAACCGGTCGGCGGCCAGCCCGAACAGCACCCCGCCGACGGCCGAAGAGAGCAGCGTCAGCGAGCCCATCAACCCCGCCGTCGCCGTGGACATCCCGAAATCCTTCATCAAGTGCGCCAGGACCATGGCATAGAGCATGATGTCCATGCCGTCGAGCATCCAGCCCAGAGCGGCGGAGATGAGCGCCTTGCGCTGAGCGGGGGTTATATCTTTATACCAGCGGCGCGGCGACTCAAGCACGCCCTGTTCTTTTGCCATAGCCTCCACCTCCGGGGGTCTCGATGATCACCCGGTCGCCCGCTTTGACCTGGAAGGAGGCCTTGCCGGGGATGATTTTCCGCCGGCCGCCGCGGACCAGCGTGTTCCTGCCGCGCCGACCCGGCTTCCCGCCCGCCAGCCCGTAGGGCGGAAAGCGGCGCCGCTCGGAGAGGATGTTCACCTGCGCCGGAGCCAGGAACTCGAATTCTTTGACGATGCCCTCGCCGCCCCGGAAGGCGCCCCGGCCGCCCGATTCTTTTCTCAGACTGTACCGCCGAACGCGGACCGGAAGATAATGCTCGAGGGCCTCAACCGGCGTGTTGCGCGTATTGGTCATGTGGGTGTGGACCCCGTCGAGCCCGTCCCTCTCCGGGCTCGCCCCCATTCCGCCGCCAATCGTCTCATAATACGCGAAAGGTTTCCCGGTTCCCGGATCGACGCCCCCCAGGCTGAGGTTGTTCATCGTGCCGCTCGACGCCGCCGGAATCCGGGCCGGGATGGCCCGGGCCAGCGCCCCGAGCAGCACGTCGGTGATCCGCTGGGAAGTCTCGACATTGCCGCCCGCGACCGCCGCCGGCGCCTGCGCGTTGACCACGCTTCTTTCGGGCGCCACAACCCGGATCGGCCGCATCAACCCGGAATTGCAGGGCACCTCGCCGGGGATGATCGAGCGGAAAACGTACATCACCGCCGAAAGCGTGATCGCATAGTTCGCGTTCACGCTCCCCCGGACCTGGGGATCGGAGCCCGCGAAATCGACCTCGACTCCGCTCCCCCTGACCCGGATGGCCGCCTGGATCCGGATGGGCTTCCCGCTGATGCCATCGTCATCCAGGAAGTCGCAGAATCTATAATCGCCGTCGGGGATGGCGCGGATCGCGCTCCTCATGATCTTCTCGGAATAGTCCTGGAGATGGCGCATGTAGGCCGCGATCCTGCCGCGTCCGTATTTCCCGGTCACCTCGAGGAGCCGGCGCTCACCGATCCGGTTGGCGGCGAGCTGGGCCGTCAGGTCGCCTTCGCGCTCCCGGGGGGTCCGGACGTTGGCCAGGATGAGATCGAGAATATCCCGGTCGATCCGCCCGCGCCGGACAAGCTTGACCGGAGGGATGATCAGTCCTTCCTGGAAGATCTCGGTGGCCAGGGCCATGGAGCCCGGCGAGCCGCCCCCGACGTCGGAATGGTGAGCCCGGTTGGCCGCGAAATAGGCCGGCCTCCCCTTTCCCTTCACGAAGACGGGAGTTACGAGCGTGATATCGGGAAGGTGGGTGCCGCCCCGGAAGGGATCGTTCAGGATGACGGTATCGCCGGGCTCGAACGCCTCGTTTTCGATCGCGCTCAGGACCGAAAGGGGCATGGCGCCCAGGTGGACGGGCAGGTGGTCGCCCTGGGCGACCGTCCGGCCGGCCGCGTCGAAGACGGCGCACGAGAAATCCCTCCGCTCCTTGATGTTGGGTGAGAAGGATGAGCGGCAGAGCGTGACGCCCATCTCTTCGGCGATGGAGACAAATAGGCTCTTGAAGATCTCGAGCTCGACCGGGTCGGGTTTTTTCATGGCCTGGCCCTCAGGAGAAGATTCCCCTGGCGGTCGACACGGCCGGTCCAGCCCGGCGGCACGACGGCCGTCGAATCGTAGCCGAGGACGAGGGCCGGGCCGGGGATCGCGTTTCCGGCCGCCAGTTTCTCCCGCGCATACACCGCGGCCTTGAACGTCCGGCCGTCGAAGCGCATCGGCCGCCAATCGATCAGGGCGGGGCTGGCCTCGGCGCCCCCCCCCTCGACCTCCGGAAGCCGCGGCTTTTCGGTGAGCCCGATGGCCTTGAGGCGAAGGTTGACCACTTCGACCGGCCGTCTGTCGTCGGCGTAACCGTAGCGCTTGAGATGCAGCTTGTGGAAATCCCGGCGGTAGCCCGCCGTCAACGGGACGGTAAGCTCATAGGATTGACCGGCATACCGGACGTCGAGCTGCCGGATAAGGCGGGTTTTGCCGGACGCGAATCCTTCGTTCGCGAGGTCGCGGCGGGCTTCAAAGATGAGAGGCCGGAAGAGACGGCCCAGCCCGGCGGGCGTTGTTTCATCGGCGGCCCTGAGCACGGACCGTGAATAGTCCTTGACGGTGTCGGCCAGGAGCATGCCGAGGGCGGAGAGGACGCCGGCGTTCCGGGGCACGATGACGAGCGGGATGCGGAGCTTCCGGGCCAGGCTGCAGGCATGCATCCCGCCCGCGCCGCCGAAGGAGAGGAGGGCGAATTCGCGAGGGTCATGCCCCCTCTCGACGGAGATCACGCGGATCGCCCGCTCCATCGTCGCGTCGGCGACACGAACGATGCCTTCGGCGGATTCGAAGAGACCGGACTTCAGCCGGACCGCGAGCTCCGTCATTCGTTCCCGAGCGCGTTCCGGAAGAAGCGTCATCGTCCCGCCGAGGAATCGGTCCGGGTCGAGCCGGCCGAGGAGGAGGTTGGCGTCGGTCACCGTGACCTCCTCGCCGCGGCCGTAGCAGACCGGCCCGGGATCGGCGCCGGCGCTCCGGGGGCCGACGCGAAGCGCGCCGCCCGGGTCGACGTAGGCGATCGACCCGCCGCCGGAGCCAACGGTGTGGATATCGATGATCGGCAGGCGGAGCGGCAGGTCGCTGATGATCGATTCCGCCGTCGTGGCGACCCCGCCGTCGCACAAGGAGACGTCGGTCGATGTCCCGCCCATGTCGAAGGAGATGATCTTCCGGAAACCGGCCGCGGCCGCGGCTTCGCTGGCGCCGACAACGCCCCCCGCGGGTCCCGAGAGAATCGTGCAGACGGGATTTTCGGCGGCGCTTCGGGCCGAGAGGCAGCCGCCGTTCGACTGCATGATGCGGACCGGGTTCGGGCTCACCCGCCTCTCCAGACGGCCGAGATAGCTCTCCATCAGGGGGGAGACATAGGCGTTGATGGCCGTGGTGCTGGCCCGCTCGAATTCCCGGTACTCGCAGAGAACGCGGTGAGAGGCGGAAACCTGAAAACCACGAGCCTTCAGCCTTAGAAATACCTTCTCCTCATTGGCCGGGTTGGCGTAGGCATGCAGAAAGCAGACGGCAATCGACTCGACCTTCTCGCGCTTGAGCCGGCGGATGACCGAATCGAGCTCGCGGAGATCGGGCGCGGCCTCCACGCGGCCGTCGGCCTGGGTTCTCTCACGGATGCCGAAGCACAGGTTTCGCGGCACGAGCGGCGTTCTTTTTTCGACCATGATGTTATAAAGCTCGCGGCGGGTCTGGCGGCCGATCGCCAGCAGATCTTCAAAACCGGCTGTCGTGATGAACGCCAGCCTGGCCCCTTTCCGTTCAAGAAGCGCGTTGGTGGCCACCGTCGAGCCATGAACGACGTCCAGCGGCCCGCGGAGGGCGCCTTTCCCGGCGAGCCCCGTCATGATCGCTTCACCGGGATCGTGCGGGGTGGATGGGACCTTGTGAACCCACATCCTTCCCGACGCCAGGAAGACAAAATCGGTGAAGGTGCCTCCCGTGTCGATCCCGACCCTGAGCATGGCCCGAGCTTCTCCCCTCTACCTCCAATCCGAGACGATGGCCAGGATGAGGTCGGCCAGGGCTTCGAGGTCGCGGCGGTCGATCTTCTCGATGAGCGAGTGAGCGTAGGATCCCGGCCAGGAGAGCGGGATGTCCACGGCGCCGCCGGGAAGGAAGACCGAACCGTCGTTGCCGCCGCGGGAGTTTCCGACCTGGACCGGAATGCCGCGCTGGCCGGCGATGGCGACGAGCCTGCGGATCTCCGTTTGGGGAGTGATATTGCTCGAATCGATCGCCCGCAGCACGGCCCCCTTCCCGACCGGCAGGTAAGCGAACCGTTTGGATTCGAGCGGCGAATCCGAGGAGACGAAGGTGTCAATAGCGAAGACATAGTCCGGCTTCATGGTCTTGGCCAGCTCGGCGGCGCCCAGGAGGCCGACTTCTTCCTGCACATCCCAGGCGAAGGTGACCGTTTTACCCCGGACCGCCCCGGGTTTAAGGCGAAGGGCGGCGTCGAGCAGGGCGGCGCAGCCGGCCCGGTCATCGACGGCCCGGGTCGCCATCAGGCCCGGACCGAAATCGACGATCGTCTTTTTCGCTGTTACGGTGTCGCCCTCGGCGATGCCCAGCGCCCGGGCTTCGGCCTCGTCCGCGACGCCGAGAAAAATGTCGAAG